>Ga0172382_10002116_pt1 | contig 33926 bp, 32 predicted proteins | sample Leawel138RmetaG_FD_122245 | JGI IMG/M metagenome (GOLD analysis project Ga0172382, IMG submission 122245) | Leachate microbial communities from a municipal landfill in Southern Ontario, Canada - Leachate well 138R metaG | ecosystem: Engineered > Solid waste > Landfill > Unclassified | place...
ACAAGAACTAAGCTTAATATCTTCGCATATTTTTATTTCTTTACTTTTTGGGTCACAAAATTCTACTTTTATTTTACTTTTTGGGTCATAATTTCCAGTAAACTCTTAGATTTAATTTTTCTGCTTTCTTTCAATTATGAAAGATGTTCTTTATTTTATTTATATTGCCTAAAAGATAATTAAATCCAAAAACAGAAAATCTTAATTATTCAGAATAGAATCTTTTTTAATATTCTTTTTTATTTTTGTTTGTTTTAATTGTGTAAATTAAAGAAGTTTTTATAAAAATATTTTCTTTTCTCTTATAGAAATCTATTATGTCAAGAATTAGATGAAATAAAAAACCTATTGCAAAATAAATTGTTATTGGAAAAAAGATTGATACAATTATTAGGGTAATTATAAATTCTATTGAATGTAAAGGCATTAAATTTCTTTTATATTCTTGTTTTTGAGAGAATGATAATTTTTTCCAATTTTCCCTTTTTTGCATTGAATATTTGTAAAATTTTATTGGGTTCAGTTTTTTATTTTTGAAAATATATTTTATATAGTGATCTAAATCAGGAAATAACCATCCTGAAAACCATATTATACTTAAATTTAATAGAGAAATTTCTGGTTTTATTAAGAAGATAATCATACAAAAAAATGTTGTGAAAAAAATATGGGTTTTAGTTTTCATTTTAATATTCTAATTGTTTCATAACTTCTACAAATGCAGGTCTACTTATTAGAACTCCAACAGTTATTCCTATCATTGTTGTTATTGCAAATCCTTTTAATAATCCTGCTGAAGCTGCTCCTATTCCTAAAAAGCCTAATGCTCCAGTTAGAGGCAATAATGCAACAAAAGTCGTTGCAAAAGCTGACATAATTATGAATAGTGCTTTTTTAATTTGTTTTATTATTGATTCTTCTTTTTCTTCTTTTCTTCTTGATTCATCTATCATAATTATCTCACTATCAACTCCTGTTCCTATGGCTGTAATTATTCCTGCAATAGAGGGTAAATCAAAATTCCATTTCATTAATGCTGCAATTCCTAGTGTCATTAATAATTCAAAAAAGGAAAAAAGAACAAGAATTAGAGAGATTTTTATTTTTCTATATCTTATAAATACAACTATTGTTATTGCAATTATTGCAAAAATTCCTGCCCTTAGTATTTGCTTTGTGAAATTTTCAGATAAGTTTGGAGAGATTCTATCTATTTTTACTATTTCTAATTCTTGAGGTAGACTTCCTGTTATTAGTATTGTTTGAAGCCTTTTCATTTCATGTTTAGTATTTTCAGCAGCATCTTGTTGAGTATGTCCTGATTCAGAACCAGTAATTGAAATAGTTGTTTCAGCTCTTCCTCTTAGACCTGCAGCTATTTTTAGTGAAGATGTGTTTATCCCATCAATATAAAATATTATCTCCTCTGTTAAATAACATCCTTGATTTTGTGGATTACAATTATCAATTGTTGGTAAATCTTTTGTTATTTCTGCGAATTTATCTGCTGCTTTTGTACTTAATGTTATTTGAAATTGAAAGTCACAATAAGCATTTTCTTGAGATTCTCTACAATTATATACAATAGCTCTTTCTCCTGTTCTTGTAACATGAGTAATGTCTTGATCTCCCCCAATAAATACTGTTTTATTTCCTATTTTTGCTTCAAAAAAACCTTGTTCTTCTATCAACAATCCTAATTGTTCTGGTGTTGAACCAGCAATCTCTATTCCTATTAAAATTTGTTGTCCACTTGTCCTTACTTTGTATAATCTTAGATCTGTTAATCCATAAGTGTTTAATCTTTCTTCTAAAACTGAAATCACGTCATTTACATCATTTTCAGTATATTCACCTTTTATTTCAATAAATGCTCTTGCTCCTCCTCTTAAATCTAATCCTGTTTTTATTTTTGAAGATGGAATTTTATTTACTCTTAAATCATCTATTAATTCAGCCCCGTATAATCCTATAATTGATTCTTTTGATTGTTTTACTTTTATTTCTGTTCGTATTGTTTGATTTTCTCCTAATTCATAAAAAGGTTTTATTGCTTCTTGATAATCTTCTAAATTTTTTATTTCTACATTATTTATTTTTATGATATGCATATCTTGTCTTAATCCATCTTTATATAACTGAGAAGTTGATTCTATTGACGAAATTATAACTCCTTTTTGTAAGAATGTTATTCCATAATTATCTAAGAACAAAGAGAGTGTTGAAAGTAAAACTAACGCAAGCAACATTCCAATTTTAAAATTTATTTTTATTTTCACTTTGTCTTTTCACTATGCCATTTTAATATTGAGGCATTTGTAACCCATGTGTTAAACAAATCAAATCCTAATCCAATTAAAAGAATAGTAAATATTTGATTTAATACACTTGCGAAATTCATTACAACAATTAACGCTGTTAAGATTGCAATTATTGTTGTTGCACTCATTGTTAAACCTGTTTTGAGTGCTCCAAATATTTCTTTGTTTATAGTTTCTTTTTTGTTTAAAGTTCTTGTTGTTAATAATATATTACTGTCAACAGAATAACCAATTAACATTAAAAATGCAACAATTCCTGCTGTTGATATTTTTATTCCTAATAAATTTATAACTGATAAAGTTAATGCAGTGTTTGAGAATACTGATAAGATTATTACAATAGAATGGACAGAATTTTTAATATAAATATATACTAGAATTAGTGTAAATAAACCTAAAATTAAAAAAGAAGCAATTGAATTTATTGATAAAAAGAAATTACCTAGATAAATTGCAAGTAAAATATTTATAAAAATTACAATTATTTTCATTTTATGTCCTTTTGCAAATATTAAAAAGACAACGACTCCCATCCAAAAGAAAGCTAAGATTATAGAAATAATTAATTGTCTAAAAAAATCTTCAGACATGCTTGAAGAAGTATATTCAACTGATGAGTTGTCTTCGGTCAATTCAAACTTTAAAATTTCTTCTAAAAATTCTTCAATTTTTTCAGAATCATCTTCTTGAACAGTGATTATTATTTGAACCTGATTTCCAGAACCATCTGAAATTGACTGGGTTGAAAAATCTTGATATTCTTCAGATAATTTCTGATTTAAATCACTAATAGGATAGTTTGTTTCAATAGTATATGTTACTCCTCCTGTTAATGAAACATCCCTATAAATTATAGAACCTGTTTCTACTGAAAACATGATTAAATAAATAATTGAAGTTAAAATTAAAACTGCTGAGAAAATTAATACCTTCTTATAATTTTTATCATACCAACTTGCAAATTTCATGATATTAATAAAAAGATTTGTGTTTTAAATGTTTCGATAAATTGTCCTTATTAATCAAATATAAAATTATCTCTTCCACTTTTTTTTGCTTTGTAAAGTGCTTTATCTGCTCTTTTTTTTAATTCCAACAAATTTTTATCTGATTCTTTTTTAATTGCAATTCCACCGCTTAATTTTAAATTATATTTTTGTAGAAATTCATTTTCTTTAATATTTTTTTTAATTCTGTTAATTACTATCTCGCTAGATTTTTTATCTCCTTGAACTAATAAAATAAATTCATCCCCTCCAAAACGAGAAATTAAATCTACTCTTCTAATACTTTTTTTAAGAGTTTTTGATAGCTCTAATAAGACTTTATCTCCCATAAAATGTCCGTGGGTGTCATTTATTTTTTTAAAAAAATCAACATCTAACATTATAATAGAAATGTCTTTTACTTTTTCAAATTCTGATTTATATTTTTTCTCAAAAAATTTGAAAGTGCATAGATTTGTTTTAGGATCTTTTGTTAATTGTTTGTGGATTTTATTTATTTTATTTAATATTTGAATCATTGATTTATTAAAAGTCTCGATGTCTTTAGCAGGTATAACATAATTATTTTCAGCATCTTTTTTTGGGTTATTTTGAATAAATGAATTATACTTTTTGATTATTTCAATAATTTCTTTATGTTCGTTATAAAATTCAGGAGTTATTTTTTCTAAGATTTCAGAGAGTTTATTATCCATTTCTAATTAATTGCCAATTATTTTAAATAGTTAATTGAGAAAATGCGCGAGCCGGGATTCGAACCCGGGTCATTTGGTTGGAAGCCAAAGATTCTGCCTCTAAACTACCCACGCATTATATTAAACTGGATTTGTTATTTTTAAAATTAATTGTTTATTTATTTTAGTTAATCTTTTAAAAGTTGTTTGAATTTATTTTATTAGTGAGGAGATGCCGGAGCGGTCAAACGGGGCAGACTCAAGATCTGTTGGCTTTTGCCTACGGGGGTTCGAATCCTCCTCTCCTCATTAATCTATACATTTTTATAGTTTTAATTTTTTAGAATTTTAAGCTCCTGTAGCTCAATTTGGATAGAGCACTTCCCTCCTAAGGAAGAGGTTGTAGGTTCAAGTCCTACCTGGGGCGTTCTTATAAGAGATTTATATTCATAAATCAAAATCATTGATTCTAAGGTCATCTAGATCTATATAACCAACAATTTGATCGTTCATATAAACAAAATTATTTTTTTTATTCAGATAAGCTGTATTTTTTTCATTAATTTTAGGAGTATCAACAATATGTGCTGAACTGTTTCTCATACTAAAATGATATTTTGATCTATTATAATTACATAATAAAAGTTTTTTTAAGTTATCATTATAAACATATGAAATAGTATCTACATAACCACGATCGTTTATTATGTTTAAAGCAATACCTTGCTTTGTTTTTTTTATAGAATCAATTTTGTTTTGGTATAAATTTATGAAATAATCTTTTTTTGCGATATATTGAGAGAGATGCAAATTATTATTAATGTTCTCTATATTAGTATAAAACGTAAAATCATCTAAATGAGACACAGTACAAAAATTGGATTCTTTTATAGATTCTAAAATCTTATCCATATCCATATTTTATGAAAACTATATTTCTTTATATATATAATTATACTTTAAAATAAATATAATATATTAACTATTCTTGTGTAATTTGGAAGAATAAAAAGGATTTAAAGAATAAAAGCATTTAACTTTTGAGCTTTCTTCTTTTAGAATCATTTACCAAAATAAGGTCATAATTAATGCTATAGAAAAACCAATTATTCCGATAATTAATAATCCAATTCCAGAGATTTTTGAAATTGTTAAAAATTCTTTTTTTGTTGGTTTTTTTAATAATCTCCAAACTCTTCTATACTGTAAATATTTGCTTGATATTTTTTCTTTTATCATAAAAAAGTGTGTTTTTAATAGTATTTAAATTTACTCTTCAAAAAATTCAATTCCTAGTTCACCCTCTATATCTTTTCTCTTTCTTTCTTCAAGGCTTGTTTTTTCTCCACTAATTTGAGGTGAATGAACTCCTGTAATTATTACCATTACTTTTAAGTTTTCTTCCATGTCTTGAGATATTTTTGCTCCACTGATTATTTTTGCATCTGGGCTTAATTTTTCTCCAATTATACTTACAACTTCTTTGTATTCTTCTAAGGCTAAGTCATTTCCACCTATTACATTAATCAAAGCCCCTCTAGCATCTTTTATGTCTACATCTAATAAGGGATTATTTAGTGCTTTGTCTACTGCCTCAATGACTCTGTTGTTTGAATGAGATTCTCCTGTTCCAATCAACGAAACTCCACCATTACCCATAACAGTTTTTATATCTGAAAAGTCTAAGTTTACAAGTCCGCTACTTGTGATTAGTTCTGTTATTCCTTTTACTGCGTTGGTTAAGATTTCATCTGCGATTTTAAATGCTGTTGGCAAAGGTAAATTTGGAGCTAAGTCTAATAGTTTATCATTTGGTATTACAATTAATGTATCAACAATACTTTCCATTCTTTCAAGTCCTTCCATAGCATTTTCTATTCTCTTTGCTCCTTCAACAGTGAAAGGTAGTGTTACAACTCCAATAACTAGTGCTCCTTGTGCCTTTGCTACTTCTGCTACAATTGGTGCTGCTCCAGTTCCTGTTCCGCCACCTAAACCACAAGTTACAAAAACCATATCTGAATTTGCTAATTTCTTTTTTATTTCAGTTATTTGTTCTCTAGCTGCTTCTGCTCCTATTTTTGGATTACTTCCTGAGCCTAAACCTCGAGAAATTTCCCTTCCAATTAGTATTTTTGCATCTGCTTTAGCATATAATAAGTCTTGAGCATCAGTATTTATTACAATTACTTCTCCACCTTTTATTCCAATATCTTTCATTCGAGAAATAGTATTTCCTCCTCCACCTCCAACACCAACAACTTTAATTCTTGCAGAGTGTTTTTTTAAAATTTCTTCTAACTCTCTGTCAACTTCACTTGTAGAATTATAACTTGATAAAGGATCAAAATCATCAGATGCATTAATGCTTTCCATATATATTTGTTCTTGAAAATACTTTATAATATTTGTTATATTTTAGTATAATTGAATTTAAGAAAATTAATCTAAACTTAACTCTAAATTTAGAATCTCTTTTATTTTAGGAGCATAGATTTGTAAATAGGGTTTTAATTCCTTTTTTAATCCTTTAAAGATAATCTTTTTGTCTTTTATCTCATATTCCAATTTTTGTTTAAAGAAGAAGTCAAATAATGCATCTATTTTTTCATTTTCATTTTCAATTATTCTATTTATTTTATAATTATATATAATTTCTTTTCCAGCTAAAGGGTGATTAAAATCTATTAACGTTCTTCCACTTGAATTTGATAGTATTTTTACAATTTGTCCATCTAAATTTAATTGCATTCCTCTTTGAGGATTTATTTTTTGTTCTAGAAATAATTTTGTAGGAACCATCTTGATTAATTCTTTATCTCTTTTACCAAAAGCTTCTTCTGGTTTTAATTCTAGAGTATATTCTTTATTAGCTTCTTTTTCAACTAAATCTTTGTCAAATCCATCTGGTAACATTTTTTGTCCTACAGACAGGATAAATGGTTTTACCTCTTTAATATCTAATTCTGCTTTTTTAATGTCTTCTAAAATATTACTGTCAAATATTTCTTGTGAGTCTTTTATTCTCCCGGTGAACTCTATCTCAATAAAATCTTTTTCTTTGATTTTCATAATAAATTTATAAATAATAGGTTTAAAAGAGTTTTGTATTTATTGAACTATCTAAACGAAATATTTATAAATAAACTTTTTTTATTTAATATATCTAGTTCTTAAAAATTTAAGAGCTGGCTGGAGCAATATGGCATTAGGAATAGATGATGAATTTGGTTATTTAGATGATGAATTTAGCTTAGAAAGTGAAAGTAATGAACCCTTTATTAATATTAAAGGTTCTAAAGAAAAAAATAATTCGGCTTTAAAAGTTCCTGAAGAAATTAAGGAAGAAATAGAAGAGCCCCCTAAAGTTAGTTCTAATTTTGATTCAATTATTTTCATTGTTAAAGTTACATCAAATAAAGAAGAAAAAGCAATGGAAATGATTGTAGATAAGGTTGTTAAAAAAGAAATTAATATTTATGCAATCGCGAGACCTCATGGATTAAGAGGCTATATTTTAATTGAATCTCCTGATAGAGAAAATGCTGAGGAGGCTGTTTATAATTTACCTTATGTTAAAGGGATTTTACCAAAACAAGTTAATTATGAAGAGGTTAAACAAATGTTAGAACCTGTAGCAAGCGAAATTAAAATTGAAAAATCTGATATTGTTGAAATTATTGGTGAACCATTCAAAAATGAAAAAGCTAAAGTAGTTAGAGTGGATAAACAAAAAGGAGAGGCTGTTGTTTCTTTATTGGGTGCTGCTGTTCCAATACCTGTGACAGTTAAATTAGATAATTTAAGGGTAATTAGAAGGGAGGACTTAGATGAGGAATAGATTTTTAAATTAAGTTTAAGGCAAATTAATTATGGTGGATATAAAATTATTGGTTGAGGGTGGAAAAATGACTCCTACTCCGGCTATTGCTCAGCAATTAGGTCCTATGGGTATTAATATAGGTCAAGTAATCGAAGATGTTAATTCAAGAACAGGGGATTTTAAGGGGATTAATGTGCCTGTAATTTTAAAAGTAGATACAAAAACAAAGAATTATACTATTAATGTTTTAAGTCCACCTACAAGTGAATTATTAAAAAAAGAATTAGGAATTACAAAGGCAAGTGGAAATAGAATTCAAATACAAGTAGGAAATATTGCTATGGAAAGAGTTATCTTTGTCGCAAAGCAAAAACATGACAATATGCTTTCTAGAAGTTTATTATCTAGTATAAAAAGCGTTTTAGGAACTTGTCAGGCAATAGGTGTTTTAGTTGATAATAAAGAAGTTAAAGAAATTTTAAAAGATATTAATAATGGAAAATATGATGCTATGATTAAAGCTGAGAAAGTTGTGGTCGACGAGGAAAAAAAAGAAGAGTTAAAAAAGTTTTTCTCTAAAATTGAAAAATCGCAAGAAGCAGCAAAGCAAGCTTTAGAAGGCTCAGATGATAAGGCTAGTAATGGTAAAAAGAAAAAGAAATAAGTTTATTAATTAAAAGGTTAATAAATATTTGTAAAGGGGCCATGGTCTAGCTTGGTTATGATTCGAGGTTTGGGACTTCGCGACCCCGGTTCAAATCCGGGTGGCCCCATAGAACTTTATAATTAAAGCATTTCAAAAATTAAAATGGCAGTAAAAAGAAAAAAAATTGGAGCAGCAGGAAGATTCGGTGCTGGTTATGGTAAGGTTAAAAATAGATTGAATAATGTTGAATCTAAACAGAGAAAAAGACAAAATTGTCCTTTTTGTGAAGGTAGAGTGAAAAGACAAGAAAAAGGAGTTTGGAAATGTTTTAAGTGTGGGAAAATTTTTGCAGGTGGAGTTTATTATTTACAATAAATTTAAAAAGTGTATTTGTGAGATTTTAATATGACAATATATAAGTGCTTTAAATGTGGAGCGAAGATTAAATCTTCTGATTTAGATAAAAGATTTGTTTGTCCTGAATGTAATTCTAGAATTTTTTATAAGCCAAGAAATAAAATTAAAACAGTTCAAGCAATTTAATAATGGTAGAAGAACATAATTGTGAAGATGGTGAATGTGGGCATGATCATTCTCATAATCCTTTTGGTGATTTAGATGAAGAAACACAAATAAAAATTCAGGAACTACAACTTTTAGATCAACAATATCAACAAATTCTTATGCAAAAAAATGCATTAACTTTTGATTTAAATGAAACTGATTTAATTTTAACTGAAGTTGAAAAAACAAATAGTGAAGTTATGAGAGTTTTGGGAAATCAAGTTATAATAAAATCTACTAAAGAAGAAATATTAGAAGAAATGAAACATAAAAAAGAGCTTTTGACTAAGAGGATGAATAATTTGTCTGAACAAGAAAAACAATTTAATGATCAAGTTAATTTGTTAAAAGATGAAATTATGAAAAAGATTCATCCTTCTTCAGAATAAGTGTATTTTCTATTTTTTATTACATAAATATTTAAATAGTGTTTTGCTAAATTTATATTATGGCATTTGATTTTTTAAAGAGAAAAAAGACTGAAGAACAGGGAGTAGAGGAATTTATAGAAATAGATTTAGAACAAGAAAAAAGTAATGATAAAATTTATGTTAAAACTTTTACTTTAAAGGTTTATGAAGATATTAATCCAATTTTAGATTGCTTAAGAACTGGTTATAATATCGCAGTTATTGATATTAGCCCCTTAAAAGGAAAAGATGTAGTTGAATTAAAAAGAGCTGTTTCAAAGATTAAAAAAACAGTTGATGCATTAGAAGGTAGAATTGCTGGTTTTGGTCAGAATTGTGTTATTGCTACACCTTCAAAAGTATTTGATATTCAAAAAGGTATTAGTGAGGTAAAGGAAAAACCTAAATCTGATATTGAATATTTTTAATTTCTTCTGAGGATAAAGAGAAGAAAAAGGGGTGTTTGGGGTGATTAAATTTATATAATCTTTTTAGTTGTTTTTAAAATGGTTAATGTTGAATTTATAGAGTTCAGAAAAAAATATAATCCAGCTGAAATTAATTTTGATATTTTAGATAGCTTGCCTGAAGGAGATATTTCTTTAGGGGCAAGTGTTCAATATTTAGATTTTTTAATTCCTATAAAAGATTATTTTGAAAAAAAAAATAGAAAAGTTATGATTAAAAAAGGTTCTTATTATGAAGGACAGGTTTTAGGATGTAATTCAAATGCTTTTAATCCTAATTCAGATATATTACTTTTATTATGTGATGGAAAATTTCATGCTTTAAACAATTCTATTCAATTAAAAAAAGAGATTTATATTTTTAATGGGCTAAAATTAGATAAAATTGAAAAAAGTGAATTAGAAGATCATTTTAAAAAAATAAAAGGAAAACAAATGAAGTATCTTAATTCTAATAATATTGGGATTTTGGTTTCAAATAAGAAAGGTCAGAAAAGTCGTGGGGCATTTAAAATAAGAGAAAAAATTGAAAGTTCTGGAAAAAAAGCTTATGTTTTTTTTGGAGATTCTATACCTATTAATGAATTTGAAAACTTTCCTGAGATTGATATCTGGGTTAATACAGCTTGCTTTGGTTTAGCTATGGATAATAATAAGATAATAAATTTAAGTGATATTTTAGAATTTTTAAATTAAATTTTAGCAATTGAAAAAACAGTCTTAATGACTACTATTATTGTTGCTGGGATGAATAATACTAATAATGCTGAAGAAATATTTTTTAATGTTGCAAGAACAGGGCTTAAGTTAGACATAAAAATTAATGTGTTATTTCCTAAGCCTCCTACAATTATTAATGAGACGCTTGCGAGTAAAAAAGTTTTTGTATCTTTATCACCTGTATTTAAGAATCCTACAATTAAACCTAATATTACTAGTGTTGTATAAATAATTGTATATATGCCTGATAAGGCTTTATCAAATAATCCTAAGGTAACTGCTAAAATCACACCTGCTAAAAAAGCATAAGCACCTATTAAATTCTCACGTGATTTTACCATTATATATTATTGTTTTTATTATATATAAATCTTATTCAAGGAAATATAATTTAGATTTATTTTAATATACAAATATTTATAAAGTCTTAATTCTAAAGTTACAACATGATGAAAAAACTTATTATGTTTTTATTTAGCTTAGTATTTTTGTTTAGTTTAGTAAGTAGTCAAATTAGTTTTAGTGAAGTTAGTGGCTTTCCATTATCTATTGAAAAAAGTGGTTCTTTTGAAATAAATATTTCTACAAATGAAAGTGAGACAATTAATGTTTATTTTAGTGATGTATTAGACTCAAATAATAATAAGATTGTTTTTACTCCAAATGAATCTTCTGTTACATTAAATGAAAATTTTATTAAAGTTAATTATAATATTCCTGATGATTTTGTTTTTGAATTTAAGAAAGACTATTTAAGCCTTTTAACTTTAAGTGGTTCTATTAGTGGTAATGAAACAAAGGATATTAAATTTAAGGTTAATGATAAGTATTTTTATTATAGTGATTTAGATAATTTAGGCGAACTAGAAATAAGCAAAGTAAAAATGGCTTCAGAGGGATTAGGAAATGCAAAAAAAGAATTCTTTTTTCCTTTTGATGAAATTGAAGTTAGTTTTAGATTAAAAAATAATGGCGATTCTGATATTAGAAATTTAGAAGTTTCTGTTTGTTTATATGACGTTGTAAATAAAAATTGTATTTATGATGAGGATGATTTTAATATAAATAAAGGTAAAAAATTTACATTAAAGAAAGGAAGTAGCGAAGATATTGTTTTATCAGTTTTATTAGATGGTTCTGATTTAGAAGCTGATGGTAGAGATTATGAATTACATTTTTCTATAAGTGGTGAAATTTATGATAGGAATAGTTTAAATGATGGAAAAACAACTTCTGTTTCAGACTTTTCTTCTTTTGAAATTATTAGTGGTCAAAGTTTTGTAATTGTTAATGAGATTACACCTTTATATGGAACTAATTTTGGATGTGGGGATGATGTTTCTATTAGTGCTAAAGCTTGGAATATTGGAGATTTTGATTTAGAAGATGATGAAGTTTTTATAAAAGTATATAGTGGTGAACTTGAAATTAATGAAGTTATTTCATTTAATAGAGGAATTGATTATATGGATTATGAACCTTTTTCTTTTACATTTAATGTTCCTTATGGTTTAGATGAAGGAAGTTATAAAATTCTTTTTGCTGTTTATGATAACAAGAGAATGGATAATAGGGATTTAATGGAAGCTGAGAATATCGATGCAATTTATGAATATGATTTGAATGTAAAGGGTTGTTTAGTTTCTGAACCTTATATTAAAGCTTCTCTTGTCGAAAGTAAGGTTTTATCTGGCGAGGAATTTTCAATTAATCTTAAGGTTATGAATATGGGTAACTTTGATGAAACATACAAGATTAGTTTTGAGGGTTATGAATCTTGGTCTGAGATAATTGGTTCTAAAGAATCTACTTTAAATGTAAATGCAAATAGCGAGAAAAATATTAATTTAAAACTTTTACCAAATAAAGCTGGTACTCATGAATTTACTTTAGTTATTGAATCTAAGTTTGGAGATGTATTTAGACAACCTATTTCAATCACTGTTTATGAAAAGGGTGTTTTTAGTTTCTTTGAAGAATTAGAAACAATTCATTTAATATTATTAATATTAGTTGTTTTAATTGTTTTAGTTTTTATTTTAATTGTTGTTGCTAATAAAAAAAATAAGAAAAAAATTGTTAATTATTAACAAAGTTTTATTAAGTTCTTTTTTTTAAAATTTAAATGAATAAAAGAGAAAAAGATTTTTATTTTATTTTTTTTAGGTATATAATTATATTATTATTTGGAATTGGTAATTTATTTGTTTTTTATCTTGTTTTAACCCCTGTTACGACATATTCTGTTTATGGTGTTTTAAGTTTGTATCATGAAGTTAAATTAGGTAAGAGTGAAATTCTTTTTCTTGAAAATTTTAATGTTGGCCTAATTGATTCTTGTATTGCAGGAGGTGCTTTTTATTTATTATTTATATTAGTTATGTCTACGGGAGATATTGATCTTAAAAAGAGGTTAAATATTTTACTTTATTCTTTTTTGATGTTTTTATTTTTAAATATCTTTAGAATTTTGATATTAATTGAATTATATGGAACTAATATATTTATTTTTGCTCATTGGTTTTTATGGAATATAATGTCTACTTTGTTTGTTGTTGGTATTTGGTTTTTTATGGTTAAAACTTATAAGATTAAATCTTATCCATTTTTGACTGATTTTCAAAATATCTTGGATTTTATTAGATATAACAATTGTTTAGAAAAGAAAGATTCAAAAAAAGTTAAGAATGTTGTAAGAAAAAAATAATACTATTAACGAAGCCATTAAAATTCCTGCAGCTATTGATAATATGCTCTTTTTTCTGTTTAAATTGAGTGTCCAGGAAATAAATGTTGCTGTCCATGCACCTGTTATTGGTAAAGGTATTGAAACAAAAATAAATAGAGCAATAAAACCTATTTTTTCAAATCTTTCTTCTAATTTGTTTGCTTTTTTTTGTAATCTCATTAGAGGAATTTTAATTATTTTGTTATAATTTTTAAATTTTAGTAGATATGTGTGAATTTTATCTAAAAAAAAGTAAATAAGTGGTATAATTAATATATTAAGTAAGACTGCAAGTGAAAAGAAAGGTAAAAGTGGTAAATTATTTTTTAAAGCATAATCTAATATTATTGGTAAACCAAATCTAATCTCTGTAACAGGCATTATAGTTAGTAAAAAACCAACTACTAATTGTTTGCCCATTCTATTTTTTTAAAATTTAGAGCTTTTATTACTTCAAGAATGAATTTTTCAGAAGCTAATATATTTTTTTCGCAAGAATCTATTTCAATTAAATAACAATTTTCAGATGGTTTTGAGATTTTTGTTTGATTTGTTATTTCTAATTGAATTAATGTTGTTTTTGTTGGAATATTTTCACAAGTAGAATAACTTATATTTAATTCTTCAGCATGTTCTTTATTTGATGTTGCGCCGATTGCACTTCTTATAAAAGGAAGAGCTTGGGTTATTTGACCTAACTCTGTTGCAACAATTATTTGATTAGGGCAACTTAATATTTCCTTAGATTGTGTTACAATAACATTTTCTTTAAAGGTTAATTTCTCTATTTCGCTATTTATACTATTTTTCTTAGGATTATTTCTTAAATAAACATTGTGAACTCCATAATCCTTCCCTTGATATATTTTAGGAAATTTTGTGTGATAGATTGTTAAATTCCCGTATTGTTCTTTTTGCCAATCTACTCCAAGATAATTAAAGTATTTTTGAGATTGGATATAAAAATAGGGAATTAATACTGCTAAAAAAAGAATAGCTATTGAGATTAAAATCCCAATTAATTGTTTTGTTTCTTTTTGAATTAATTTCTTTTTCTTCTTCTTTTGTTTTTTCATTTTATTCTATATTGAATAGGCTATATAAAAATTTATTTGATGTTTTTGAAATATCTCCTTCTAAATAAATACAATTTTGATCTTGAATTACCTGTGTTTTTTCTGAGGAACTTTTTATAATGATGATATTGTCTATTGAACAATCTTTTAGTGGAATATTTTCATTACATTCTTCTAAATTAATACAAGCTTCTTGGAATCGTAATACGTGATTTTGAAGATTAGATGTTAGAATATAAGAAATATCTTGTGGATTTACAATATACAAAGGTTTATTTTCTATATTTTGTATTTTCATAGTTGTATTTATTATAATGTCTGCTATTTGGTTTGGTAGATATTCGAAGATATAATAATCATTGTTAATTTGTGTATACCATAATTCATTTTGTTGAATAAATTTTAAATTTTTATAATTGTGTGTTTGTTGCTTATCTTCTGTAGATGAAAAAAAGGCATAACCTATTGTAGAAAAACCTAATAATGCAATTAATAAAACACTTAACATTATTTGTTTTTTCTTTTGTTCTTTATCTAATTGTTGTTTTGTTTTTATTTTTCTCATTATTCTAATTAAATTAAATAATTTATAATCTTTTTGTATGAAAATAATAAATTAGAATTAAGTTTTATGCTTGTTCATAAGTTAGTGTTACTGTTGTATCCAGTGCTCCTGGTGGTGCATCTCTGGGGATTCTTAATAAAACATCCATGTTAATAGTATCTCTTTCTGGATTTGAGTTGAATGAAGAACAAACTGGTGTTGCAATATCAGAAAAATCAATATATGTTGATTCAACAATTCCTGTTTCAAATACACAACTATCAGGTTTTGCGTTAGTTATATTATATTGAAACAATGCATCTGTTCCTCCGATAAAATTTGTAGCATCAATTGATGTTATTGATAAAGTAACATTTACATTTCCAATATTTTGGATTACAAAACCACCATCAATTGTTGTCCAATTATTATTTGGGTCTGATTGAAACACTGTTCCGTTTGTTGCAAGAATTGCAAAGTCTGCACCTGTTGCAACAGCTCCAGGTCCCCAATTAATTGTTTTACTTCCTACTTCTCCTCCTGCTGAGGTAATATTTATTGCTGCTGCAGAAATAATTTCTACTTGAACATAACCTTCTTCTACTGCAAAACCTGTTAAAAAATTTCTAAATGTTGAAATAGAATTATATGTATATGTAGAACTTACTAAAACTACAATCACAGAGACAACTGCTATTATTAATAATAAATTATCTGAGTTCATTTAAGATTTCCTCCAATATTCTCAGGATTTTCTACAATTTCTAACATAAGATTTCCTTGTGGTTTTGTATCTAATATTGCATATGGATGTATTAATTTTTCAAATGTAATGTTTAATGCTATTGAAATAGTTGATAAAACAATTGCTATAATTAAAAGAGATATAATAATCATCTGCCTTTTATCCATACACAATTTAGATAGGTTTTATTTATAAAGATTTGTATAATTATTTTAGTTTTATGCTTGTTCGTAAGTTAATGTTACTGTTGTGTCCAGTGCTCCTGGCGGTGCATCTCTAGGGATTCTTAATAAAACATCCATATTAATAGTGTCTTTATCTGGAATTGAGCTAAATGAAGAGCAAATTGGTGTTGCAATATCAGAAAAATCAATATATGTTGATTCAACAATTCCTGTTTCAAATATACAACTATCAAGTTTTGTATTAGTTATATTATATTGAAATAAAGCACCTGTTCCACCAACAAAATCCGTAGCATCGATCGCAGTAACTGATAGAGTAACATTTACATTTCCAATATTTTGAATTATAAAACCACCATTAATCATTGTCCAAGTATATGTTGGGTCTGATTGGAATACTGTTCCATTTGTCGCAAGAATGGCAAAGTCTGCACCAGGTGCAACAGCTCCAGGTCCCCAATTAATTGTTTTACTCCCTAGTTCTCCTCCTGCTGAAGTAATATTTATTGCTGCTGCAGAAATAATTTCTACTTGAACATGACCTTCTTCAACTGCAAAACCTGTTAAAAAATTTCTAAATGTTGAAATAGAATTATAAGTAAAACCAACACTTATTAAAACAATAATAACTGAAACAACTGCAACTGTTAATAGTAAACTATCTGAGTTCATTTAAGATTTCCTCCAATATTCTCAGGATTTTCTACAATTTCTAACATAAGATTTCCTTGTGGTTTTGTATCTAATATTGCATATTGATGTATTAATTTTTCAAATGTAATGTTTAATGCTATTGAAATAGTTGATAAAACAATTGCTATAATTAAAAGAGATATAATAATCATCTGCTTTTTATCCATGTTAATCTTATTATAAAATTATTTATAAATATTTGTGTTTTTTGACAATAAGTAAAGTATAAAAAGGATTTTTTCTATTTTGAAATATGAAGCGATTTATTTTGTTGATCTGTTTATTCTTGTTTTTTGTTCAGTTTAATTTAGGTGCTAATGCTGTTATGCCTTCTTCTTATGATGTTAATTTTAAACCAAATCTTGTTGAAGATTATATTTTTAATTTTGTGTTAGATGATTTAGACAATTCTGAAATCTATGTTAGTGGTAGTTTAAATGAGTATGTTAAGGTTATTGATAACAAAAAAAGTTTTGGAAGATATTTAGTTAAGGTTCGTTTGGCATTTCCTGAAGAAATAAGTGAAGTTGGTTTACAAAAAATAAGAATCGGTGTTAGGCAAAAAGAAGATTCACCTCAAGGTATTGCAATTATTTCAGATGTTGGGGGTATAATAAGAGTTAGGATTCCTTATCCAGATAAATATGCTGAAGGAGAATTGGAGGTTAATAATGCAAATGCTGGTGAAGATGTGAAATATAAATTAACTATTTATAGTAGAGGAGAAAAGGATATTTTAATTAAACCATTTGTTACTATATTAAATTCTGAAGGAAGAATAATTCAATCCTTTTATTTAGAGGAAAGAGAAGTTAAATCAACTGAACAAACAATTTATGAAGAATCTTTAAATTCTTTTGGTGTTCTTCCAGGAAACTATAATCTAACTATTTCTTTAGGATATGGAGAAGGATTAATTACCTCTTTATCAAAAGTTTTTAGAATTGGTGAATTAAAAACAAAATTAATTAATTATACTTCTTTTGTTGAAAGAGACAAAGTTCAGAGATTTAATGTTCAAATAGAGAGTTTGTGGAATGATAAAATTGAGAATGTTTATGTTAATGGTAGTGTTTTAAATTATAGTCATATAGAGTTTAAGACTCCAACTGTTTCTCTTAATCCTTGGCAAGTGATGCAATTGGTTGGTTTTTTAGACACTAGTGGTATTAAAGGTGATTCTTTTGAAATTCAAATAGATATTAACTATGCAAATAAAACAACAAGTGAGGTTGTAGAAGTATTTTTTATTAATGAAATAAATTGGGTTCTAATTATTAGTCTGAGTGTTGGAGTTTTAATATTAATCTTATTGTTAGTTATCTTTATATTATCAAAAAAAAATAAGCAGATTGGTGTAAAATGAATAAAAAAAACAATCTTAACTTACAAAAAATTTTTTATCTTCTTTTTTTTATCACAATTATTTTATTTTTTATTGATTTAATTATTCATTCTAGTAAACCTTTTGAGGAAATTGAACTTGATTTAAGGGTAGAAGTAAATCAAAATATTGGTATTGTTATTAATGATAGTATTATTGATTTTGGTATTCTTCCTGCAGGGTTAAATTCAAATAAAAAAGTTATTTTATATAATGATTTTAATTATCCAGTAAGAGTTAAGGTTTTTGTAAAAGGGAATATTAGCGATTATATTTTTGGTGAAAGCGAAGTTTTCTTATTAAGTAATTCGCAGGAAGTTTATAATATTGAATTATATTTGCCTAGCGATATGGAAAAGTCAATATATACTGGGAATATCTTGTTTAAATTTCATAAATTATGATTTTTTAGGGAAGGTTTTTATATTTATTTTTTCTTTTTTAATCAATGAATAAGAAAAGATTAATTTATTTTTTATTGCTGTTTAGCTTTATTTTAATTGGTATTGTTAATATTGTAATGATTACTTCTTTATTAGGTAATGAATTTATTACAGGTTATTATAGTCAAACATCTTCTGGAGCTGTTCATGTTAGAATTGTTAAACCTATTAATATTACAATTCATAGTCCTATTAATAATTGGACATATTCATTTAATGTTGCTGATGGTATTGAATTCGAAAACCATTTATATTACCCTATTGAATTAAAAGTTAGCGCTGATGAACAAGTAAGTAACTGGAAATATTCAATTATTAATAATAATAATTTGATTGAAAAGGAAATACCTTTTAGTCCGAATTCTACCCTTTTCTTTAGACAGGGAATAAATAAGATTATTATTTATGCAACAAATGATCCTGGCGTATGGTTTGAAGCCTTTTCAGAATTTGAAATTAATGTTGGTGAATCTGTTCCAATATTAATTGCTGAAGATGAGTTTTATCTATGTGAGGGCTCTTTTTTTAGAAGAGACATTTCTGCAATAGATTATGATCAAAATATTGTTGAGTTTGGCATTCAACCTGATAGTCCTATTTTTGTAGAAACCTACCATAATAGACGAGATGGTATATTTTACTATGGTGCTATTTATACGAGTTTTATTCAAAAGATGATGGTTAATACTACTTTACCGAGACTTCTTTATGTTTATGATGAAGATGAATTCCATGCTAGTAAATCTGTTTATTTTCATGTTTTAGAAGTGAATAGAATTCCTGAGTATGATAGGTTGGGAGTATATAAGATTTGGACAAAAGGGAAAGATCATATATTTAATAAAACTTGGTTTGTTTATGATATAGAAGATGGGTTTTTGACTGATGGGCTTATTGAGGTAAATATAAGTTATATTAACGGTAGCTCTTTTGATTTATTTGAATTAAATCAGGATGGAAGCATGCTCTATGAGGTAATAGATGAGAGTGTAGTAGGAACCTATGATTTGAAATTATGTGCTAAAGATAGGTCTTTATTAAACCTTCATCCAGATTTAGAAGTTCATTGTGGTGTTAATGGCTCTTCTAATGTGGTTTGTGAGAATTTATATTTAACAATAAGCGATGAAAATAGGCCTGTTAAAATTATTGAAACAAGTCCCTTAATTAATTCAGATATTATTCCTTGGAATGCAACAGATTTATTTAATTTTTGGATTTTAGTAGAAGATTTTGATGGTGATATTTTAGAATATAATTTTAGCCATGGAGATAAAGAAGTATATTATAACATTACTAGTACATATGATTTAAATTATAGATACTTGATTAATTTTAGTTATGATTTTGGGTGTGGAATTTATGGATCACAAAATATTACATTTAATATTAGCGATGGTTTAAACTTTGATTCGGCTAGTTGGTTTTTTGATATTAACGGTTATGCTTGTTCTGAAGAAATTATTAGTCCTCCAAGTGGTGGTGGAAATATACCCTTATGGTGTCTTGAAAAATGGGGGTGTAATTCTTGGAGTGTTTGCCAAGATGTTGAATCTTCCTTTAAGTTAGGTGTTATAGGCATAGATGAATATTATAATTATAGAGATAAATGTATTCAATTAGGGTATAAAGATGGTCGTTGTGGTTTTCAAATTAGAACATGTAATGACTTAAATGGTTGTAATAATTTAGAGTATAGAGTCCCTAAACCTTCTTTAACCCAAGTTTGTTATTTTACCATGGATCCAAGTTGTTTTGATGGGATTAAGAATTGTCATGATGGAAGTTGTGAAACTGGAATAGATTGTGGTGGTCCATGTCAGAATTGCCCTACATGTAATGATAATATTCAAAATCAGGGTGAAGAAGGAATAGATTGTGGTGGTCCATGCCCTTTTGCATGTGAAAAAGAAACCCCTTTTTATATTAGCTTATTTATTATCTCATTATTATTATTATTATTAATCTTAATTATCTTTATAATTAATAGAATTATTAAATTGATTAGAGGGAAAAACTTAACAAGAGATGATAAGAGAACTCTTAGAATTAAACGTTTAATGCAACAAAAAATTTAACATGAAACATAAAATAATATTTTTTTTAACTCTTTTTTCTTTTATAGTTTTTACTTTCTTTTTTGTTAAAGGGGCAGCAATTTTTGGTTCAAATACTGTTTTTAATACAAGTGAACAAATAGGGGATAATCCTTATTTTTTTAATTTTACTAAAAATATTACTATTGGAGATTATGAAGAAATTGCTTCCTATGCAATTGATGATAGTCAGGAGAGTGAGTATATTAAACTTAATGATGATTTATTGACTTTAGATAATATTAGTTCTTGGATTTTTATGAATGATTCTTCAGGTATTTTAAGAATAAATTCAACTAGAGATAATGAAACAGGTTTATTATTGTTACCTTTGGCTGTTACTATTCAATCAAGTGTTGGAAGTGATACTCTTAGAAGAATGTATAATTTCACTGTTTATGCTATAAATGATATTTTGTATTTTACAAATTTAAAACCTGATTATACTTATATTTTCCCTACAAATGAATCTACTTTTGAGAGTTACAATATTACAATAAGTGATGAAGAAGAACACTATCCTTTAAATTATACTTTTGAGTTTACAGATTGTACTTATGCTTTTTGGTTAGGTAAGACTGACGGAGAAGACTGTCATTTATTTAATTTAACAAGTTTAAATGACGATAATACATCTCTTTTTTTAGATTATATGCCTAACAATTTAGATGTTGGAATTTATAATGCTACACTTACTGTTCAAGAAGCAGAGCATATTTGTCCGCATAATTATTGTGTTGGTGATTATGGAGAAAGACACATAATCTCTCAAGATATTATTATTCAAGTATTATCACAATTAGAAGTGGATATTAGTAATTGCTATAACAAAGTTTTTATGGAAGGTCAGTATGATTCTTGTAATATTATTATTAAAACAAGAGACCCTATTGGAGATTTAATATTAAATAGTAGTGCTAGTTTTGCTAGATTTTCTGGAGTTCCTAGTGATAAAAATTGGTTTTATCGTTATAATGATGAATATTCTTCTCTTAATTTTTATAAAGAAATTAAAGTTGAGCTTACTCCTGAGAAGAAAAATGTTGGAAATTGGTCTATAAGTTTTAATGTTTATGACAATATTACTGATGAGAGAAATATTACAATAATACCTTTGGTTGTTCAAAGAAATCCATTACTAAACAGTGCTCCTATTATTTCAGATATTGAACCAGTTTACACTTCTACTGGTAAGGAAGAAAGCATTTTATTTAGGGTTTATGACGATGATTTATTAATTGAAGATAGATTAGATGGATATGATGAAAGGTTTAATGTTGAATATTATATTGTTAATAAGACAAGTTTGGAAGATGTTACTTCTCTTTTTGAAGATTTAACTGAGGTTGACATTATTTATCCATATCAAATCCAATTTAGCCAATTTAGTTATTTAAGTAATTTTTTGACTGGAAATGTAATTTCTAACTTTAGAACAAATGATAATATATTTAATAGACTATTTTTATTTTTTAAGAACTTTTTTAAGAATAATTTTTTAACTGGTTATTTTGGATTTTCAATAAGTGAAGAAGGGGAAGAAATTAAAAATTATTCAGTTGTCTCATTTAATTTAACTTCAGATTTTTATCATGCAGGGAATTATACTGTTCATTTAAATGTTAGTGATAAACAAAATGCATATAGTATTTCTTCTTTTGATTTAGAAATTTTTACAAATCAACCTCCTATTTGGAATCAATCTTTTTATGAGGCTAATTTTATTGTTAATTCCACGCGAGAAACCACAATCGATAAAATTTTAAATTTGAATTTGAAAGATGGTTATATTAGTGACTCAGATACTCCTATTGAAAGCATTACTTTTTCCTATGATTCTTTAAGAGCCCCTTCAACATTTAATATTTCTAATTCTGGAATTGTAAACTTTGTGCCTTATAAGAAAGATGTAGGTTATTATGAATTTAATGTTAGTGCTAGTGACGGTTTTCTTCAAAGCAAGAGTTTATGGAAGATAAATGTTAGTAACATAAATAGTCCTCCAAAAATAGATGTTTTGAGTGAAGGTTATTTTAGAATTAATCAAGGTCCGTGGAATTCTTCTTCTAATATTATTTTACTTCAAAATAATAATTTAAGTTTTAATTTTAAAGTTTATGATGATGATTTATTAATTAATAATTTAATTTATCTAGAAGAATTAGACTATAATGTTACTATTGTTAATAAGACGCAAGTTTATGAACCAATTAATTTAACTTTTTCTAGAATGTCCTTCTCAGATCTTAATCGTTTTACAACACAAATAAAACCTGGTTTTGTTAATGTTGGGGAATATACTATTTTATTGAATATTAGTGATAAGAAAAAAGCATATGATACTTTTGAATTTGATTTTACTATTTTAGAAATTAATTCAGCACCTGCGATTAATAATTTAGTAAATTTAACTACGACAATTTTAGATAATTTATTTTATTTTAATATTAATGCAACAGACCAAGAAGATGATTTTAGAGGAATTAAATTAAATTATTCGTTAAAACCTTTAGAGCTTAATTCTCCACCTCTAAATTTAAATGATAGAATAGGCCTTGTTAGTTTTGATTTTAATAAAAATAATAATTATACTGGTATTTGGCTTTACAATATTAGTGTTGAAGATAGTTTTGGTGCAATTACATCTGAGTTATTTAAATTAACAGTTCATGGTTTATTTAATATTAGTTATCCAGATGAAAATCAAATTTTTAATTTAAAAGAAAATGAAAATAAATCTTTAAATTTTTCTTTAGATTATCCTATTGATCTAACTAATTTTTCCTATAAGTTTTATTTAGATGGAATAGAAAGCTTTTACGATAATGATACTTTAAATTTTAGTTATACTGATTTTAGCCTAAGAGAGAATGGTTCTTTTTTATATAATCAAAGTAAGGATGGTAATTTTTCATTTTTTATTAAGCCAACTTTTAGTGATGAAGGATATGGAAATTTAACAAACATTTCATTATTTATTATAAGTGATAATTTCCCTAAATTAAATTTATCTTTTAATTGGTCTGCTAATGTTAGTCATACTAATTCTCCTTTGACATTTAGTGGAATTATTCCTAATGTTGGTCCTGTTAGTGTTGGAAGTGAAATTAATATTAGTTTAAGGGATTATTTTGAGGACTTTGATTATTTCGATCCTTACTATAATCAAGAAGTTAATTTTACTCTTAATTTAGTTGAAGGGGGTCCGGGTAATGTTATTTTTTCATCATATTTTGAAGGTTGGTACTTAATTTTAAAATCTTTAGTTAATGCTCAAGAAGTAGTTAATATAACTGGCTATGAATATGATTATTCTGGTTCTAAAATGAGTAATGTTACTAGTAATTCTTTTAATGTTACTTTTATTCCTCCTGAAGAAATTGAAAAACAAAAAGACAGTGATGGGAGGGTTATAAGAGATACAGCTGTAAAACATTATGCTCTTAAGATAATTACTCCGGGTAATTTATATGTTAGCAATCAAGATTTTATAGAATTTAATTTTAGTGTTTTTAATACAGGAATGGTTGATTTATATGGTATTGATTTAAGAGGTTTAGTTGAGTTTAATCATGCATCAACTGGAGACTTGAATATTTCTTTTTCACAAGACTTTATAGATATTTTAAAAATCAATGAAAGCAAAAATTATATTGCAAGAATTGACATGGCTACAGAAGCTGTTGGCAGATATGATATTACTTTATTTGGGGATGTTACTAACCCTAAATTTTCTGATTGGAGCACTTTTTATGTAGAAATTCAAGGTTTAGATGAAAGTGAATTAAGCCAATTAATCTTATTTACTGAAAAATTTGTTAGTGAAAATCCTGAATGTTTAGAGTTAACAGAAATTTTATTTGAAGCACAAGAATCTTTTAGTAAAGGTGATTTAGTTGGTTCGGAAAAATTGACTCGTCAAGTAATTAATGCTTGTGAAAAATCTATTAGCATGAATGAGCAGATTAGATGGAAGGATAATGAAATTCCTTTAAGTAAATCTTTTTTGGCTTTCTTTATTATTAGTTTTACATTGCTAGTAATATTTTTAATTTTTAATTTTTATAATAAGATAAAGTTTAAGAAGTCTAAAAGTGATGAGTATATATAATTAATTTTAAAAAAGATGGTGAAAGAAAAGAAGATTGATCACAAGAAGATTAAGAAAATAATTTTAGATATTGAAAATGAGGTTAGTAAAGTTGTTGTAGGACAAAAAGATGTTATTAAGGGAATTATTCGTGGTATTTTATGTAATGGCCATGTCTTAGTTGAGGGTGTTCCTGGTGTTGCTAAAACATTAGTAATTATGACTATTGGTAAGGTTATGGGCTGTGAAGTCAATAGAATTCAGTTTACAGTAGACTTATTACCAACTGATATTACTGGTATTCAAAGTTATACTCCTGGTAAAGGTTTTGAAATATTAAAAGGTCCAATCTTTGCGAATTTTATTATTGCTGATGAGATTAACAGGAGTCCATCTAAGACACAATCTGCTTTACTTGAAGCAATGCAAGAAAAGAAGGTAACTATTTCAAAAAAGACTTATGATTTACCCTTACCTTTTTTTGTAATGGCTACTCAAAATCCTTTAGAGAATACAGGGGTTTATCAACTTCCTGAAGCTCAAATTGATAGGTTTTTATTTAAACTTATAATTGATTATCCTACTAAAGAAGAAGAAGTTTTGGTTCTTGAGCAGAATATAACTACTAGTTCTTTTGATTCTTATGATTTAAAACCAATTGCTAATCCTAAAATGATTATTGATCTTCAAAATGAAGTTAAAAAAGTTTTTACTTCTGATGCTATAAAAAGGTATATTATTGATATTGTTAATGTTACAAGAGATAAAGATTTTAGTTATGCTAAATATATTTCTTATGGGGCTAGTCCAAGAGCTGCAATTGCTCTATTTATCGCTTCTAAAGCAGAAAGTTTGATGCAAGGTAGAAATTTTGTTACACCTGAAGATATTAAGGCAGTTATTTATTCAATATTAAGGCATAGAATTATATTAAATTATCAGGCAGAAGCAGAAAGAATTTCTAGTGATGATATTGTTAATGAAATTTTAAAACAAGTTAAGGTTCCTTAATTTTTCAAAGAATTTATAAGTATTAGTTAATTTGTTATTTATAAGATGGTGAGGAAAAAAAAGGGTGGGGTTTTTTCTGTTAATTATACTGATAGTGTTGTTGGTTTTTCTAGCATGATGCAAAAGTTTCCACTAAAACGTATTTTATACAAAACAATTTTGAGAGGTAAAGGTTTAGAATTTGATTCTTATAGAGTTTTTCAGCAAGATGATGATGCTAGCATGATTGATTGGAGGGCTTCCTTGAGGTCAAATACACTACTTGCAAAGAAATATATTGAAGAGAGGGAATTAAATATTTATTTTATTGTTGATGCTAGTTCAAATGTTTTATTTGGAAGTGGGGATAAATTAAAGGCAGAGTTTAATGCTGAAATTGTTGCTGCTTTAGGTTATTTAATCTTAGAATCTGGAGATAAAATAGGTTTAGTTATGGTAAATGATGATATAATTAAATATGTTCCTCCTAAAAATGGTAAAAATCAATTTATGTTACTTACTAGTTTTTTATCTAATCCTTCTTTTTATAAGGGGGAATTTAATCTAAAAAAAGGTGTTGATTTTTTATTAGACATTGTTAAGAACGAATATTCTTTGTTTATTATTTTGTCTGATTTTATTGCTATTAAAAAAGGTGTTCAAAAGAGTTTAAAATTTTTAGGTTCTAAATTTGAGACCTTAGCTTTATTTGTAAGAGATCCTATAGATGTAGAACTTCCAATGTATAATCACCAAATTTCAATAAGAGATCCTCAAACAGGTAGGCAGATGATTGTAGATCCTAAACTTATTGCTGAGAAATATAAATTGTCTGCGTTAAAGCAAAAGAAGTCTATTTTAAGAATCTTAAATCAAGCAAATATTGATACTTGTGAGTTGGACTGCAGTGAGTCTTTTTTTTATCCCTTATATTCATTTTTAAAACAAAGGTCAAGAGGTGACAGAATATAGATGGTTAGTTTTAATTTTATTTATCCTTTTTTCCTGTGGTTTTTATTAGTTATTCCTTTGTTTTTTTTAATTTATTTTTCTAGTTTTATGTATCATAAAAAGAGGTCTGTTGTTTTTTCTAATTTTAAGGCAATAGAGCGATTTTATGGCGTTGAATTTTTTTCAAAGAATTTTGTTTCTCTTTATATTAATATTTTTATTATTGTTTTATTGGTTTTTAGTTTAAGTGGAACAAGTATTAATTTTGAAAGTGATAGTGGTAGTTATTCTTTTGTAGTTTTAATTGATAATTCTCAGAGTATGAGTGCTAATGATATTTTGCCTGATAGATTTAGTGCTTCTAAGAGTTCTGCTAAAAGTTTTATTGAAGGTTTACCTTTAGGAGTAAATGTGGGTGTTATTGGTTTTTCTGGTGAGTCTGTTGTTTATCAAGAATTAACAACAAATAAGTTTTTGCTTCAAAGAGCTATTGATAGTGTTGAATATGGTAGGGTTGGTGGGACTAATATTCATAATGCATTAATTAATGCGGATAGGTTATTTGGAAATGTTGATGATGGGAAAAATAAGGCAGTTTTATTGTATAGTGATGGTCAAGCAAATGTTGGAGATATTAATTTAATCTTAGATTTTGCTAAAAGAAATGATATAGTGATTCATACAATTGGTGTAGGAACTGAGTATGGTGGAGTTACAAATATTGATTTTATATCTAAGGCAGATATTGATTTTTTAAAGGCATTATCTTTTAATACAGGTGGTTTATTTTTTAGAGTTGAAGAAGCAAATGAGTTTGATGACATTTTAACTGGTTTAATAGATAAAGGTTTTTATGAAAGTAATATTGATTTGTCTATGTATCTTCTAATTTCTGCGATTATTTTATTTACGCTTTATTGGTTTTTTTACAATTTTAGAATTAAAGCATTTCCTTAAAATTTTGTAGAGTAACTGATTTTTCTATATTTTCTTAAGCAATTTTTTTAATTCTTTTTGTAGTATAAATTTGTTGTTCCACCTTCGGTAATATTTATAAAGTTGTTCTTTCTTTATTTGGATATAAGTATGGTGACTTTATGAGTTATAAAAGGGTGATACAAAGGGGAGACAAATCTTATGGGCCTTATATTTATGAAAGTTATAGAGATGAAAATGGTATTGTGAGAAAAAGGTATCTAGGAAAGTATGAAGCAAAGGAGAAAAAGAAAATTCCAGTATGGATTTTTATTACTATAGGTTTTGTTTTGCTATTAGTAGGTTTTAATTTGATTAATAATTCATTTAGTGACTCAGAGAATTCTTATCCATCTTTAAATAATAAAATAACTGGTTTTATTTTCTCTGATAAGAATGAAGAAGGTTTTTTGAATGAATCTTTTGAAGATGTTAAAATAATTAACAAAAAATCTTCTAATAAAAATGTTTTTAGTTCTGTTTCAAATTTTTTTGGTAAAATAACTGGTTTTGTTGTTAGTGAAAATGATTCTTTGATTGAGGGATTTTTGGAAGACGAGAATCAGGAAGTATTAGGTGAATCTTTTGAAGAAGAAATTTTTATTGAGGAAAATAATACAGATGATTTAATTGAGAATAATTCTTTTTTTGAAGAAAATGATTTGAATGATAGTTTAGTAATAGATGATTCTATATTGGAAGATAATTCTTCTCTTGAGAATGTTATTGAATTAAATGATTCTAATTCTTTAGTTGATGATATAATTTCTGAGCAAGATGATTTTTCAAATGAAACTAGTGATGTTATTTTTGAGCCGATTGTTAATGAAACTGACGCTTCTTTAGATATAGTAAATGATTCTATTTTAGATTTAGGTGAAGATGAGCTTGTTGTTTTGAGAGAAAAGGTTATTGTTAATAAAAAGGTAAAGTGGGTTGTAGTTTATAACAAAAGTAATGATTTAAATTTTGATTCTAGTGATAAAACTGTTAAATTGCCTGCTAAGGCAGAAAATGTGAGTGTAATTAAGGGGGAAAATTATGTTGCAGATGAGGTTTCTAATATCTTAAATAAGACAAGTGAGGAAAAATCATTAAATGTTTCGGGAGGAATGATTACTGGTAATGTTATTGCAGATGGAAACTATGGTCTTTTTAATGGTGTTTTTTCTTTTTTTAAAAACATATTTGGAAAGCCTAGTTTAACTGGTTTTGTGACTAGTGAAATTGAATTAATTGCAGAGCAGAAAATTGTTAGAAGTGATTTTGAAACAAGTGTTGATATTAGTGAGGAGATAGAACAAACAGATATTGTTGCAATTAGTTATTATACTGAAGGGCCTGTTTCAAGAGAGAAAAAGTTAGTTAATGGAAAAATTATTGTTGTTAGTGCTGAAGAAGAATTAAATTATACTGATGTTAGTGCTTATACTGTTTTAAATGATTCTTTTAAAATTTCTATGTCTGATATGGACTTTGTTAAATTAAGATGGTATGAAGATTTAGATTTGATTTCTAATTCTAATTTAAGTGATTCTTCTTTAGAGTTAAAGAGTGTTAGTTCTTTTTTAACTGGCTTGGCTATTAGTAATGAAGTAGATGATATTTTAGAATTAAATGAAAGTGATGAATTAGAAAATGAAACTATTCTAGGAAATGATTCTCTTATCGAAGATGTAGATTTGGATAATTTGGTTTTAGAAGAGGAGAATCAAGATTTAGATGTGCTATCTGAAGAGTCTTATGTTTATGTTAATTTTAATTATTTTGATTTTAATAATGATGGTTATGTTGATTATATTGAGTGGGATATTCCTCATTTATCACATCAAAGTTATGTTTTAGTTATTGAAATTAGTGATGCTTTTCATTTAGATGAAAATAGAGAAATTGTTGATAGGATTTATAGTGAACTTAGTTCTTTGGATGGTGTTGTTTATGAAATACCTGAAAACAATTATTTGAGGGTGAGTTTTGAACAAATGTTAAAAGATGGAAAAGATATTACTATTTATGCAGACTCAAATAGTGGCACAAAAATTGGGGTTTATGAAAAAGATTCTAATATTGTTTTAATGACTTTTGAAGATGTGTTTAATTTTGAAGAAAATAAATTGTTTTTTGAAGGAAGAGGGACTAATTGGGCTCAAGATACTTTTGATTTAAAGAGTGTTGGAGGTAGTGTTATTTATGATTATATTGTTGACCCTGCTTATGAAATTGAATTTCCTCAGACTTTTAATATTCATGGTAAATTAACAGATAGTAATGGTTTTCCTTTGAGTGGGAGTTATAGTATGATTTTTAAAATTTATAATGTTCCTAGTGGTGGGAGTGCATTGTACACTACAACAAAAACAGTTAATTGTGATAGTGAGGGGATTTATAGTGTTGTTCTAGATAATGTTAATTTGCCTTTTAATGTTCAATATTATTTGGGAATTTCTGTTGGGGGAGATAGTGAAATGACTCCAAGAATTGTTTTAACTTCAACACCATACGCATTTAGAGCTCAACATGTGAGTGCTTCAGGTATAGAATTTGATAGTGACTTAAATATGGAGAATAAAAATTTAATTACTGAGGGGAATATAACAATAGGAGGTGCAACAATTTACAAAAATGGTAATGACTTGGTTTTCAGAATTTAAATTAAAAGAGAAAAGTTTTAAGTTTTTGTTAGGAATGTTTTTATTAGTAATTTTAATTAATTTTGTTAGTGCTGATTTTAAATTTGAGAATACTAGTGGAACTGAATTGATGAAATTGTTTTCTTCTTCTGGAAATTTAAGTGTTTTGGGAAAGATTAATGCTAGTGATGTTTGTGTTGGAAATATTTGTTTAGGTTCATTAGGGGCAAGTGTTAGTGGGGATTATGTTCCATATACTGGAGCAATAAAGAGTATTAATTTAAATGCTATGAATTTAACAAATGTTGGAAAAATAGGTATTGGAACGACTACTCCTCAATCTTTATTGAATATATTAACTACATACTCTTTAAATGATTCTTCAACTATAAGCAATTATCCTCTCTTGATATCTACGAGTTTGAGTGGAGCCAACCCTGTAGAAACAGGAATTGCTTTTAGAATTAGTACGGCTCAATCTTCAGATAAAACTCCTGGAGCAGCAATTATTCATAAAACTACTGGGAGTAATTCTGCAGGAGATTTGCTTTTTAAGGTGGTGGATTCACATACTGGGACTACACCTTTAGTTACTAGAATGATAATAAAAGGGGGAGGTAATGTTGGAATTGGAACAACTTCTCCAACAGCAAAGTTACAAGTTGCAGGGAATGTTTCAATAGGGGGAAATTTGACTATGAATAATAATAGAATAATTAATTTGGCTAATGGGACTGCTGCAACTGACGCTGTAACAAAATCTCAATTAGATGCTGTTAGTAGTACTGTTAGTGGTGACTTTGTTCCTTATACTGGTGCGACAAAAAATGTTAATCTAGGTAGTAGAACATTAACTACAACTGGTGCTGTGTCAGTAGGGGCTTTAACTTCTACTACGATAAATACTGGTCAGGGTGTGACAGAGGTTTATTTGATGGACCAGAATGTTAGAACAACAGATAATGTTAGTTTTAATAACTTAAGAATTGGGAATAATCAGTGGATTAGTGCGATTGATTCGTCGGGAACAGGAGTAATTAATATGTTTAAGGTTAATCCTAATAATGAAATTGATGTTGGTGGAACATTAAATATTGGAACTTTGAGTTTGAGTGAAGATAGTGGGCTTGTAACACTAGTTAATATGCCTGTTAGTTCTGCAACAAGTGCTGGAAGTGCACATGGTTATGTTTTTGGAATGGATAGTGAAAATATCTTAACTGTTTATTCTGAATCAGATGGTGCTGGTGGAGTTCAAAACAAGAGAATTGGTATTGGAACTATTTCGCCAACAGCAAATTTAGATGTAAATGGCACTGTAAACTTTAGAGGAAGCTTAGCGATGAATAATAATAAAATCACTGGTTTGGCCAATGGTAGTGTGGCTCAGGATGCTATAACTTACTCTCAAATGATTTTTACAAATAGTTCTATGAAAAGCTATGTTGATTCTCAGGTTGGTAGTACTTTTTCTGGTTGGAAATTAGCAGGAGATTCTGGAACAGCTCAAACTGTTGCTTCAGGACAAACAGTGAACATTACTGGTGGTACTAGTATTAATACTAGTGTGAGTGCAACAAATAAACTAACAATAAATATTAAGCAAGGAGGTGTTGGTAGTGATCAGATAGCTAATAATGCTATTACTAATTATAAAATTGCTACTAATTCTATCAATTCAAGTCAATTGATTGCTAATTCTGTTAATAGTAGTCACATTGTTGCAGGTAGTATTGGTAGTAATCAGATAGCCAATAATGCTGTTATTAAAGAGAAAATTGCTGCTAATTCTGTTAATGGTAGTCATATAATTTCTAATTCTGTTAATAGTAGTCATATTGTTGCAGGTAGTGTTGGTAGTAATCAATTAGCTAATAGTGCTATTATTAAAGAGAAAATTGCTGCTAATTCTGTTAATGCTAGTCACATATCTCCTAATTCCATCAACAGTAGTCACATTATTAATGGTGCTATAACTAGTGACGATTTAGCAAATGGTGCTGTTACTAATTATAAGATTGCTGCAAATGCTGTAAATATAACTCAAGCTACTTTTACAGATCAAAATTTAACAGCTAGTTCTACACCTACTTTTAATAGGTTAAATATAACAAATGCTCCTACACAAGGAAGTCATGCATTAAATAGAGATGCAGGTGATGCTAGATATGTTAATCTTGGTGGAGACACAATGACTGGAAATTTAACTTTAGCAAATGCTCCTTCTTTAGATTTACATGCTGCGACGAAAAAATATGTTGACGATGCTGTGACAACAGGAGTTGGAAGTGGAATTTCTGGAACACAAAATTATATTCCTAAATTTACAGGAACAAACACAATTGGTAATTCTGTAATGTATGAAAGTACAACAGGAAATATTGGAATAGGAACAACTTCTCCTGGAGGAAAAATGGAAATATCTCAAGGTATGTCTAATTATAGTACTGCTTTTAGTTTACCTCACTTGAGTCTTGGGGCTACAAATACTGTGGATAATACTGGTTTTGTTGGAATAACTTATGATGCAAGTACTTCTGCTAATTATGGTTGGTCTTCAGGTGCATTAAGAAGTACTAATGGTCAATCAAGTTTTGTATGGAAATATCATAACAGCAATGTTGAAGGATTAGAAAGAATGCGATTAGATACTTCTGGAAATTTAGGTATTGGTACAATATCTCCTCAACAAAAATTACATGTTAGTGGTAATGCTGTTTTTAATGGAACTATAAATATGGATTCAAATAAAATTATTAATTTAGCTAATGGAACATCAAATTATGATGCTGTAACAAAGATTCAATTAGATGCAGTTAGTAATACTGTAAGTGGTGACTTTGTTCCTTATAGTGGTGCTACAAAAAATGTAAACTTAGGTGCAAATAATCTTACAGTTGATACAAATGTTTTACATGTTGATTCTAATAATAATAGGGTTGGTATTGGAACTGTGAACCCTAGTGAAGCTTTAGAGGTTTCTGGTAAAATAAAAGTTTCTCAAAATACTATGGAAGCTAATTCTGTTACTTTTGATGGTAGTACTTCAATTGGTTTAAGATTAACTAATGCAAATGGGTATATTTCAATAACTCCATTAAATCCTAGTTGGGCACATATTTATACAGATAGAAGTAACTTTATTTTTAATAAGCCAGTTTATTCAATTGATGATGCTTTTAGTTCTTATGATGCTGATTTAAAATTACAAAGAGCAGGGACAACTAAATTAACATTAGGAAGTTCTTCAGCAACTTTTGCAAATGAGGTTAATATGAATTCTAATAAGATTACAAGTTTAGCAAATGGAACTGCTGCTCAAGATGCTGTTACAAAATCTCAGTTAGATGCTGTTAGTTCTGGTGCTGCTGGTAGTTATGTTCTGAAATCAGGAGATACTATGACTGGTAGTCTTACTTATACTAATAATGCTACTGGAATTGTTTGGTCTCGAAATACTGACGGTGCTTCAATTAAATTTTATAATACTGCTGATGGAGATACTGATTCAAGATTAGAATTTAATGTTAATGATAATACAAATGAAGATTTTAGATTTACATATACAACAGGTACTACAACAACCGAATTATTAAGAATGATGCCAGATGGTGGAAATGATGGAATTACATTTAGAGGAAATAAAGTTTGGCATGCAGGGAATGATGGTTTTGGTTCTGGTTTAGATGCTGATTTATTGGATGGTCATAATTCTAGTTATTTTGCTGCTGCTAGTTCTTTAGGTAATTATCTTCCTTTGAGTG
>Ga0172382_10002117_pt1 | contig 33903 bp, 30 predicted proteins | sample Leawel138RmetaG_FD_122245 | JGI IMG/M metagenome (GOLD analysis project Ga0172382, IMG submission 122245) | Leachate microbial communities from a municipal landfill in Southern Ontario, Canada - Leachate well 138R metaG | ecosystem: Engineered > Solid waste > Landfill > Unclassified | place...
GTTGTGATACGTTTCTTTAGAAAACGTGATGAGATAGTTGCAGTAGTAACTAATCTCTAAACTTTTCTACAAAAACTCACTCTCAAGGTTTGCTTGGGAGTGAATTACTCTCTTTTTTAAACTCTTCTTATAATTTTTGGAACACTCATTGCTTAAACCATACAAATAACCACTAAAAAGGATTTGTGATGGGATTTAGAATAAACACAAATATTGCAGCAATGAATGCACATAGAAATGCAAGTATGACTAACTTAGGACTAGATAAGAGTCTTAACTCTCTAAGTTCAGGTTTAAGAATAAACAAGGCAGCAGACGATGCATCTGGTATGGCTATCGCCGATTCACTTCGTCAACAGGCCCAAGGGTTAGGTCAGGCTATCATGAACGCAAATGATGGTATCGGTGTTGCTCAAACAGCAGATGGAGCTTTGGATGAGTATATAAATATAACAAATATCATTAGAACGAAAGCTATTCAAGCTGCATCTGATGGTCAAAACTTACAATCTCGTTCAGCCATTCAAGCCGATATTGACAGACTAATGGAAGAGGCTCAAAATATTGCTACGACTACTTCATTTAATGGACAAACACTTTTAAATGGTGCTTTTCAAAACAAGTCGTTTCATATTGGTGCTTACGCTGGTGAGACTGTAAGGATTTCTATAGATGATTCTCAGACGGCAAAAGTAGGTAAGTTTGCTCTAGCTGAGGGAACTGCAATTGCTGCACAGACTGCTCTTGCAGCTCCAGCTGCATGGCAATTAACTGTTGAAGTTAGTGGAGCAGGTGCCCCAAAAGTTGTTGATACGGGGTCTATAACCCCTTCAAGTGGAGCAATTTCCAGTTCAGCAATGGCACAAGCTGTTGTTGATACATTTAATGCAAAAGCACAAATAGCAGGCGTAGATATTAGAGCTAGTTCCTATGAGCTCTCTACCTCAACAGCAGCTATTCCAGCATTCGGTGTTCGTTTAGACTCAGGTAGCGATTTTACTGTAACGACAGGTACTAACGTAGGACATACTACAGCAGCTGGAACCAATGCAGATCTAACCAATAATTTTGGAACAATAGATGTAACGACCAGAGAAAATGCTGAAAAAGCAATTATAACTACTGACTATTCACTAAAAGAGCTTGATAAAACTAGATCAGATATAGGTTCGGTTCAAAATCAGCTTGAATCAACCATTAGAAATATCTCTGTAACGCAGGTGAATGTTCAGTCGGCAGAATCTCAAATCCGTGATGTTGACTTTGCAGCAGAGAGCGCAAGTTTTGCAAAACTCAATATTTTAGCTCAGTCTGGATCATACGCTATGAGTCAAGCTAACGCTGTTCAACAAAATGTGCTTAAATTACTACAGTAGCAATAATTTATAGTAAGCAGCGTTAGCTATGCTGCATATTTTTTAGAAAATGCGCTTAAATTATTGCAATAATAGACTTTATTATATCTCTTCTAAAGCCTTTTTAAGCGCTTCTTCAAAAGGTTCTAGCAACCTTCTTAGTTGAAGTGCTATAACTTTTTTTAATTTTTTTGTATGTCTTTTAGGATTTTGTAGCTCTTTTGAATTAAAAATATCAAAAATATAAGGAGCTAAACCTAAAAAGTGGATAGTTAATAACTCTTTGAGTTCACTTTCTTGTGAGCTTATTATACTCTGCATAAGAGTTGCATAATTTTGTATAAAAACATCTTTGTTTGATGATGTGTTTTGCTCAAATGAGTCAATAAGAGAGTGAAATTCGTCTAGTTGCACTGAAGTGTTTTTAAGCTGCTGTCTCTCTTGAGGTGATAATTCCCTTAAACTATAATTGTCAAATATTTCTTTTAAAGCAAAGACAAAACTTTGTTTATCGAGTTTTGCATCTATGGAGAGTTCACTAACTCTTAGTGGTAAAGTAGATTCAAGAAATGCCCCATCACTAAGGTTGTAAACAGTTTGCCCGTTAGATTTTAACTCTTTTGTGTATTTGTCTAATACTGGAATGGATGATAAGAGAAGAGGAGTTGTAGTGACTTTGTCTCTAAAATTTCCCCTTACACTAAGAGTGCTTTTGTCAATAGAAAGACTTTGTTGGACCTCATGTGCAGTTGAAGTGTCTAGTGAAGCTACATTGTGATGATCTTTTGCATGCGTACTACCATCATCACTAAGAGCAAAATCAAGACCGAGCAAATATATCTCTTTGGCATTAAATATAAGAGATATAGCATAAGCCGTCTCTCCAACACTAGCAGACTCTAGCCTAGTATTTGCAAGTCTATACTTTGTGCGATCTTCTATGAGGTAGATATTGTCTTTTTGAAATGTCTCAAAGAGTATATCAGGTGCAGAAGCACTAAAGACAAAGATGGAGTTTTGCACAAAATCAAAGTCCTTAAAACTATTTATAAGATTTACTGTCTCTGTGATTTTTTCATCTATATGTACAACAATATCCGGTTTAATATTTAGTTTGTAAAGTGTTTTTAATGCAGCAAAGACGACTACTAAAACAAAGTTGTGAGCATTGTTTTTAAGCCATTCAATGTTTTCATATAGAGAGGGACCAGCTCCTAGAACTAACATCGGTTTATCGCTGAAAAACTGTTCTTGCGTCTTTTTTGATAATTCTAGAAATTTAAAGTTTTCCTTTAGTCTTGAGAGTATAGTGATATTTTTATAAAGAAGATATTCTATAGGGTAGCTTGTCTCGGTTCTTGAGACTAAACGAGTTTGGATATCTTTTATCTTGTGTTCATAGGCAGATGAAAAGAGTGAAAATTTTAAAAGGTAATTTCTGACGAATGATTTGGAGTAAAAGGTTGTAAATGTATTTATAAATTCACTGTTGTTTTCTCCTATAGAAAAAAAGGCTAAGCGACCATCTAAGACCCCTTTATAGTCGCAAGTAAAGAGAGATAGACGAAAAAGCTCGATATTATCTTCGATTATCAGGATAAGCTTTGCATCTGTTTTTTTTATAATTTTTGGTAGATGTAAAGCTAAGCCTAACCCAATAAATATAAACTTTTGTATCTCATTCATATGCATAGATGAATCTACATTTGAGCTGTGATAGTGCATGATTGGTGCAGATGTCGCATAGGTAGTAAGTGCACTTTCTCTTTCAAGCTTTTCAAGAGCTTTTTGAGTAAAGTCAAACTTATAAAAACTTTCAAAGACTTGGTCACTCTTTTTAAAAGTTATCTGAGAAGCTAAAGCATCTGAGTAGATCTCAGAATTTTGTTTGTAGAGGTAGCTTTGTGAAGCGAGTTCTATAACATCAAAATAGCTATCTTTATATTCTAGATCATACTTTTGAGGATATGTCCCATCTTCAAGAAGTGTTTCTAATGCAAGAAGTTTTTTATAGAGCTGATTATGTTCTTTTTGAAAATAATCCATATTATTTTGGTAGTTTAGTACAGCTATTTCTTCTATTTTTTGCATACAGTTTCCTTTGTAATATAGCCCCAATTATAACAAACTAATCCTATTTTATGGTATGAAACTTGCTAAATAAGGTCTATGAGAAGCAAACTTATAATATACAGGCTAAGATAGCCTTAGATGAGTATTTCGCAGAAGATGATATTAGCCGATATAGAGATAAGTACAACAGAAAGTAGGGATAAAGATGAAGTTTAACTATGACTATAAAGAACCAAAAGTAGTAGCAGAGATTGGATGCAATCACAAGGGTGAGATGAGTATTGCAAAAGAGCTTATAGACTTGGCAAAACAGAGCGGTGCTAAATATGTAAAGTTTCAAAAAAGAAACAACAAAGAGCTTTTAACTCAAGAACAATACGATGCACCGCATCCAGTCCCTAAAAACTCTTACGGTGATACTTATGGTGAACATAGAGAATTTTTAGAGTTTGATGTAGCACAGCATAGAGAGCTAAAAGAGTATTGTGATTCTCTGGGTGTTGTTTACTCTACCTCTGTTTGGGATGCTAGTAGTGCTAAAGAGATGATAAGTTTTAATCCTGAATTTTTGAAAGTTCCATCAGCATGCAACAACAACTTTGAGATGCTAAAAGTTCTTCGCGATGAGTTTAAAGGTCAAGTACAACTCTCTATTGGGATGACAACAAGAGAAGAGGTTGAGGAGATAGTTAGTTTTTTTGAAGAGACTGCTCAAGCAAAAACAAGGCTACTTATATACTCATGTACTTCTGGTTATCCTGTTCCTTTTGAGGATGTCTCACTATTAGAGATAAACTGGCTTTATGAAAATTATGGAGATAGGATAAATGAAATAGGGTTCTCAGGGCATCACTTAGGAATATCAATAGATGTTGCAGCTTATACACTGGGGGCTAGATGGATAGAGAGACATTTCACTAAAGATATAACTTGGAAAGGAACTGATCACGCGGCATCTCTGCAAGCTGATGGCATGAGAAGGCTTGTAAGAGATTTGGGCGCTGTACACAAGGCGCTTACCTTTAAAAATAGTGAGATTCTTCCAATAGAACAAGTTCAACGTGATAAACTAAAAAGCAGAAAGTAAAATGTCTTGTTATCTTTGCGGTAGTGATAAGTTTAAGCTTAGAGATGGTGAAGTGAGAGACAAAAAAGAGTTAAAGATTTTAGAGTGTCTTGATTGCTCTTTAGTCTATCTTAGTGACAATTTTCATGTAAAAGATGGCTTTTATGAAGAGTCAAATATGCATAGAAGCTTTGATCTACAAAGATGGATAAATGAGACAGATGCAGATGATGAAAGACGCTATAAATTTACAAAACAACTTATAATAAACAGAGACATTTTAGACTTTGGAAGTGGTAATGGCGGCTACCTAAAGTATGTAAAAGATAATGCCAAGAGTGTTAGCGCTATAGAGCTAGAAAAGGCTATAGAGCCTCACTACAAAGAGCAAAATATAAAACTCTTTAAAGAGATAGATGAAATAGATAGAGATTTTGACCTTATAACGATGTTTCATGTTCTAGAGCACCTAAATAGTCCAAGAGAGACACTAATAAAGCTAACCAGTAAGCTAAGAGATGGTGGAAAACTTATTATAGAAGTGCCAAATTCAGAAGATGCCCTTTTAACGCTTTATAAGAGTGAGGCTTTTTCAAAGTTTACGTATTGGAGTTGTCACCTTTATTTTTTTAATGCTAAAACACTTCAAGAGTTAGTTAAGCAGTGCGGGCTTGATATTGATTTTATAAAGCATGTGCAACGTTATCCACTCTCAAACCATCTCTACTGGTTAAGTAAAAATAGAGCTGGCGGACATGAGCAGTGGGGTAGTTTTTTAGACTCAGAAGCACTAAGTGCTGCTTATGAAGACTCTTTAGCTTCTATGGGTAAAACAGATACCCTTATAGCCCAAATATCAAAAGGTTAAAAGATGAACATAGCATTTATACCAGCTAGATGCGGAAGTAAGGCCATAAGGTTTAAAAACATAAAAGAGTTTTGTGGTAGACCCCTCATATACTGGAACTTACTTGCGCTAGAGAATTCTAGCTATATCAATGAAGTCTATGTTGCTACTGATTGCGTAGAAATAAGTGAGGTGGTTGAGAGTTTTGGTTTTTTAAAAGTAAAAATATATATGCGTGATAAAGAAAATGCACAAGATAGCTCTTCAACAGAAGCCGTAATATTAGAGTTCTTAAATAAACACAAGTTTAAGGATGAAGACTTGTTTATGCTCGTTCAAGCAACTTCGCCAATCACTCAGAGTGAAGATTTTGATGGTGGCATCAAAAAGCTAAAAGAGGGTAAAAAAAGTTCTCTTTTAAGTGTGGTTAGAGATAAAAGATTTTTTTGGAGTAGTGATGGAGTACCCATAAACTATGACTATAAAAATCGTCCTAGAAGACAAGATTTTGATGGTTATATGCTTGAAAATGGGGCTTTTTACATCAATAGAGTTTCTAATATCTTAAGAGATAAAAACCGTCTAAGTTCAGACATAGACTTTTATGAGATGCAAGATTATAACTCCATCGAGATAGATGAAAAAGTTGACTGGAAAATAGCTGAGGAGTATATGCGAGAGCATGTACTTTTTAAGTATGTTAAAGAAAGAAATATCAAACTCTTTTTGTCAGATGTAGATGGTACGCTCACAGATGCAGGAATGTACTATGGTGAAAATGGTGAGGAGTTAAAGAAGTTTAACACTCACGATGGCAAGGGCTTTGAGCTATTAAGGAAGGCAGGTATAAAGACAGGAATAATCACCAGTGAAGAGACTAAAATAGTAGAAAATAGAGCTAAAAAGCTAAAAGTGGACTACCTATATCAAGGACTTGAACATAAAGGTAAGCTAGAAGCCGTTAAAGAGATTTGTAAACAAGAGGGGATACTTCTTGAGGAAGTTGCTTATATAGGAGACGATATTAACTGCAAAGAGCTCTTAGAGATAGTTGGAGTTTGTGCCTGTCCTAAAAATGCAATACCAATCATAAAAAGCATCCCAAACATCATTGAACTCTCTTTAAAAGGTGGTGACGGTGCAGTTAGAGAGTTTGTGGATATTATTTTAAGAGATAGGGATTAGTTTAAAATATTTGTTATGATATCTTCTATGTCGATGCTCATCTGTTTTATTGGGCTTGTATCGACTTTAGTCCCTATAAGAAGTTTGGCTTTTTTTATCAACTCCTCTTTAGTCTCTACCCAAACCATAAGGTTGTTATCTATTTGATACTTGTCATAGTGACTTATGAAACTTCTTGTAGAGATGGTTGGAGTTCCCAAAAAACAAGCTTCAGAGTTTATAGTTCCACCACCGCCTATAAACAAATCACAAAATTTTAGTAAGTGTTGAATTTCAACTTTTTCTTCCAAAACAATAGCAAAAGGAAACTCTTTTTGAAGATACTCGCTTTCATATCGTGGAATAATTATGATGTTTGAGTTAGTGAGCTTTTGGATCTCATCTATGGCTTCATACAAAATAGGGTACTTTTTATCTACATAACTAGATTTATACTCCTCTTCTCTTACAACTATAGTAGATTTTGTATAGTCCATCTTGTAGTTTTTTAAGATCTCTTTTACATACTCAAAGTTATATTTGAAGTTTTGTAGCCAGATTAGTGGATCTATAAAGTTGTACTCAAAGATCTGTATCTTATCTAGTCCAAACCTCTCTATGACATTGTCAGGCACTACAAAGGGTTTAAACATCTTAGTAGCGAGTGGAATAGTGAGTCTAGCTTGTGGAAGTGCTTTTGTGAAGTTAGTAGTATGGTCTGAGAGAGGAATGTCGTAAAAATTTATGATAGGAATACCCAAACCAAAAGCAACACGACAAGCATCAACTGATGATAAACAGACAAGCCTCTCAATGTTGTGCTGTGTTATAAACTCCATAAACTGCATCTGTCTATCTATAGATGCTTCAAACTTTGACTTTAAACTACTTCCGCCAAAGTTGCCTATATGTTTATATTCAAAGTGATACAAATCAAGTAGTTCAATGGTTTCTTTATAGCCATCCCCACCTCTTGTAGTAATAAATATAGATATATTTTGTTTTTGCATCTCTTTTATTATAGGTTCAAAAAAAAGAACTGATTTTGGGGTTACTAAATCAAACCAAATCATAATGTCCCCTCGTAATAATTTTTATACCACTCTATAAACTTCTCTATTCCTGTTTCTATCTCTACTTTAGGTCTAAAAGAAAAAATCTCTTGCATCTGAGTGATATCCGCATAGGTTTTATAAACTTCACCTTTTTGCATTGGTAAATACTCTATATTAGCAGTTTTTTTGAACTTATCTTGCATAATTTGTGTAAATTCTTTTAAACAGACTGGCTTTGAGTTTCCTATATTAAAAATATTGTAATTCCCCTGAGACTCTTTTGTTAAAACTAAGAATATACCATCAATGATATCATCAATATATGTAAAATCTCTATACATATCTCCATGATTAAAAAGTCTGATGGTTTTATCTTTATCTATTGCATCTGCAAAAATCATGGGTGCCATATCTGGGCGACCCCATGGACCATATACTGTGAAAAAACGAAGTCCTGTTATCTTCATGTTGTGAAGCGATGCATAAGAGTGAGCCATTAACTCGTTGCTCTTTTTTGATGCTGCATACATATTTATGGGTGATTCACATTTGTCATCTGCGGATAGAATTTCAGAACTATTATTTCCATATACAGATGATGAACTAGCATATAAGGTATGTTCTATATTGTGAGCTTGACATAACTCAAAGATATTAAAAGTTCCTACTATATTTACATCTACATAAGTTCTTGGATGCTTAAATGAGTAACGAATACCAGCTTGCGCGGCTAGATGAATAACTTTAGTAAATTTATGTTCTTCAAAAATAGACTTCATGAGCTCAACATCAGTAATATCAGCTTTGATAAATCTAAAGCTATCTCCATCAAGCTCTTTTAGTCTGTCATGTTTAAGTTGGAGGTCATAATAGCTGTTTAGATTATCTATACCGATGATTTCATCTTTTGTATAAGAGAGCCTTTTAGCTAAGTGAAAGCCTATAAACCCTGCTACTCCAGTTATTAGTATCTTAGACACTAAGCGTTTCCCATAAAGCAAAGTCCAACTTTTTGGTAATCTTTATAGCTACTAATAAAGTTGTCTTTTTTTATAATTTCCCATGCTTCTATCATCCCTTTTGACCAAGATATATCATCAAAAAGTACAATCGCATCTTCACTTAGATATGGTTTGATGTTCTTAAAGTATTGTAGTGTGGCATCTCTATCGTGATGCCCATCAATGAAAGCAAAGTCAATAGTTTCTATCTTTGGTAAGATACTTGGTAAAACATCACTAAATCTGCCAGTATATGATTTGATGTTTAAAGATTTTGCTTCTTTAAAATTTTGTTGAGCAATCTGTGCTGTTTGAGGTGAACCTTCTATGGTATGTATGGTTCCATTGTCTTTTAATGCTTTTGACATATATATAGAAGAAAACCCACAACAAGTACCAAGCTCAAGAACAGTTAATGGTTGGTGTTTTTTGACAATGGCATATAGAAGATGTGCAAAATCATTCTTTAGACCGATTTTACATAAATCTTTAGTGCTTACATGTTTTATGACGCCTTGATTCATCTCTTGGACACTTCTGTTATCATCTGGGTCTCCAGCACCATAGTCAAGTACTTCTATATTTGTATCTTCTTGGATGATTTTATCTCTTAAAGACTCTATCTCTTTAAAAATAGTAAAATCATTATCATTAAGAGTGTTAAGATATTTTTGCATTACATATAAACCTTTTTGTACCATTTACAAAACAAGAAAAGAGAGTAGATATGTTGCTTAAACCTGCCATCTTTTCCTTCTTCATACAAAAATATAATGAAATTATCATTAAAAACTCCTATCTCGCTATTTACTTCTTGAATGAGGTTTAAAATTTCAACACCGTAGCCACTGTATAACCACTCTATAAATGGCGAGCTAAAACCTTTTTTTTGTCTGTTAATTATTGAGTCTGGTAGATAAGACTTAGCTACTTTTTTTAAAATCTCTTTATTTGTAGTACCAATTTTAATCTTAGAATCTACAGCTAAAAGATATTCAACAAGTTTATGGTCTAAAAAAGGTGCTCTTAACTCTAAAGAGTGAGCCATAGACATGCGATCAACCTTAGTCATTAGAACCTCAGATACCCAGATGCTAAAGTCTATATATGTTAACCACTGAGTAGGCTGGTATGATGAAGCATAAGGATGAAGAGGATAGTTTATCTTTTTTGATGAGAGTTGTTGGAGTTGGGCATAAGAAAAAGTCTCTCCACTTGATTGATAAACTTGTCTGTTTTCGAGCCTACGGTTATTGTATTCCCACTCTTTTGTTAGGTTGAACTCCTCTTTAGCTTTAGGCTCACTTTTATAATACTCTAGCATCTTAAAGTAGTTGTCATAACCTAAAAAACTCTCATCACTTCCCTCGCCACTTAGACAAACTTTAAAACCCTCTTTATGAATATGCTCAGAGAGTATATATGTTGGAATAGTAGCAGAATCAGCCATAGGCTCATCAAGATGGTAAAGCACTTTATCTATGGTATCTAAGTACTCATTTCTAGATATTTTATACTCATGATGCTGTGTTGCAATGTACTGGGATGCTGCTTTTGCAAAGTCAAGTTCACAGTAGTTTTTATGTTCATCATAACCTATGGAAAAACTATGTACTTTATGACTTGATTTTTGTGCATAAAGTGAGGTTATAAATGAAGAATCAAGTCCGCCAGAGAGTAGGGTAGCCACTTCTACATCTCCAACAAGACGCTTTTGGACTGCTTCGTGTAGCAAGATATCTACATCAGTAAGGATTTGTTTTTCATCAGTGTGTATGATTGAAATATTGTCGATGCTGTAGTACGAATCTACTTTTAAGTTATTGTTTTGATATGTCAAAAATGAAGATGCGGGGAGTTTTTTAAGACCTTTGTAAAAAGTATTGTTTCCTTGAGGAGATTGAAAAGCTAGATATTGCCATAGTGCTTCTTCGTTAAACTCAGGTGTTTTTTCCAACATTTTTAAAATGGCTTTTATCTCAGATGCAAAATAAAAAGAGCCATCTTTTTCAAAGTAGTAGAGAGGTTTTTTTCCAAAACGGTCTCTTGCACAAAAGTAGAGTTCTTTTTTTTCATCATAGATGCAAAATGAAAACATACCCTCAAGCATATTTAAAAACTCTAAGTTGTACTTTTGATATAGGCGAATTATAACCTCACTATCACTTGCAGTTTTAACCTTTAGTTCATGCTCATGAATGAGTCTTTTGTAGTTATATATCTCACCATTAAAGACTAAGACAATGCCATCAAAAACCATCGGTTGATTTGCCTCAACATCTAAGTCTATGATGCTAAGTCTTGAGTGCCCAAAGTAAGCACCATTACTTAAGATAAAAGATTGGTTATCATAACCTCTATGCTTAATAGAATCTAGTACATCTTTGTGATTAAAAGAGTTCTTGTTTGAGCCAATTATTCCGCACATCTAAACACTCCATAATATTTTAGTCATTAATAATGCTTTCGATTAAATGCAAATAGTTTGTCATACTTTTTTCAACATCAAAAGAAGCTACGTCATTTTTTTGCAAATCTTTTAACTCTTTTAAAGTGTTTTTTTCATTTGCATATTTTAACATCAAGGTAGACAATCTATCTATGTCTCCTACATCAAAAAGATTTCCATAGTCGTTAAGTATCTCATCATGACCATCGTATTTAGAAGCAACTACTGCTGAGGTAAAAAGCATCTCTAAGACAGTATTTGAAAAGCCCTCTTGATATGATGGCATAACACAAAAGTCTGCTTTGTTCATGTAGTGATAAGGCTCAATTATATTTCCCATAAAAAAAACTCTATGAGACAAACCAAGACGGCTTATCAACTCTTCTAACTCACTTCTAAGTGAACCCTCTCCGATAATAAGTAGCTTTTGAGATATTTTAGTATGAACTTTATGGTATGCAAGTATAAGATCTTTTTGACCTTTTTGTGGATGGAGTCTTCCAACATGAAGGATATAGTTGTTATGAAGATTTACTTCTTGCTGGCTAAGATTTAGTACTCTAGCTTGATCTATTCCATTGTATATATTGATAGCTTTGATTTCATCTGAAATGCTCAGTATCTCTTCTCTTATAAACCTACTTACGCAAACAACAGCTTTCGCCTCTTTGTAAAGTGTAGAGATTTTTTCAAAATAAAACTCTGGACTTAGTAGATGTACTCTTGATGATTTTGTGTAAACATTTGCTAAACTAATTCTGCAAGATAGTACTCTTTTTGCCTTAGAACTAACAGATAATGACAGTATGTTATTATAATCTTCATAACTAAAAATCAAATCTGGCTCTAGTTTGTTCAATATAGTATCTAGTTGTTCTACTCTATAGTTTAAAATCTTTAAACCACTATCTTCTTTTGTTAAATCAAACTTTTTAGTTTTTATTTTGTATATCTCTATAAAACTGCTTAAATTATATTTTATCTCTTTGTTGTCTTCAGCTAAAATGACAGTAACTTTGTAAATCTTTGATAAAAAATTAGCAAGCATAGAGGCTGATTTTTGAACTCCACCTGTATCTAGATTTTGTGTGAAAATTACTATTTTTTTCATCTGTTTTTTATTATTAGCCAGAAATTAGGTGAAAAGTTTTTGTTTTTAAATATGTCTAAAAACAAACCAATTAAGTTGTTACAAGTAAAAACTACTAATAAAAATGGCAACAAGATAGTGTTTCTGAGAGGCTTATTTTTACTTGCTTGTTCCCATATAAAACCATTTAAAATTGATACTAGAGTTGTACCTATGTACCCCTGATAATGAAATTCCAAAATCTCAAAGCTATAATCTTTACAAATTTTTCGCAAACCATATTCACTAAACCTAAAATAATCATAAGGAGTAGCATGTGCTTGGTATATAAATGGAACAGATAAGATAAGCGTTGCATCTTTTTTCATAACTCTTTTTATCTCAACAAGAGCTTTAAATGGCTCATCTATATGCTCTAGTACCTGCGTTAAAATGAGTGTATCAACCGAGTTGTCATCAAAGGGTAGGTTTTTGATATCTGCATCTACAAACTTCTCTTTAGAGGTGCTAAACATATGTTTATGAATATCACTTTTATCTACCGCAATATACTCATCTACATAAGGCAGTAAGATTTTTTTGTATATGGCATTTCCAGAACCGATATCTGCACATATACCTTTTAAGTATGGTAAAGACTTTATAAATGAGTTATAAAGATGTTTATGATTTAGATAACCCATATTTGAGATATAGATATATGGTGCCTTATCTTCTCCTGTTAAAAAAGGGATTACCTTATATGATATATAGTCAATAAATCTATGAAACATTAAATCTTTACACCTCTTCCTTCGCATCCATTATAGCCCATGTGAACATCAATCTCTTTGTAGCCTAACTCTTCAAACCATTTTTTAAATGTACTCAGTCTTACAGGGTTATCAAAAGCAGGCGAGAGCATATCAAAGAGATCCATAACAGCCCACTCTTTTAGTCTCTCCTCACTTAGTCCTGCTGAGGTATAGTCAGGCACTAAAAGTCTCCAGTTGATTCTATTTGCTCTTTTTGGCGAAAATATTTTTCTGTTCATTTTAAATATAGGCCACATCACTTTAACATGTTGCTTACACCACCAGTATAGTAGCTTATGCGGGACTCTTTTAGAGATAGGTCTTACCCAATATTTTGTATGAAACCATGTAGTACTTAAAAAAGGATAGTTATCAGCGGCAATCTTACCTCCGCTTTTTAACTTTTTAGTTAGTGATTTTAAAGATTCTCTAGAATCAGGAGTATGCTGTAAAACTCCAAAACAGTAAATTTTATCTGCTATATCATTTTTAAAAGGCATATTATAAATATCTGCTTGAACAATGAGAAGATTTTCTTTATTTTTATGATGTTTATAACTAGCTTCTACAGCATTACTATAATCAAAAGACAAAACCATAGCCTCAGTATCTGTAGCAAACTGAGTAAATCTACCAGCTCCACAACCTGCTTCTATAATAATCTCCCCTTTGAGGTTTTTCTCCCATTTTGTTTCATTTTCAAATCTCTCTTGCGAGCTATTTACCTTGCTATGGCTGTCATGCTGATCGCTATGGTGTATATTCCACTGCATACCAAAACTATCTGCATAGTTGCTCATAGGTACAAATCTAGGTATTGAGTTTATTATGGGGTAAGTGCTATTACAAAAACTACATTGCAATTCTCCAGAGGTTATCTCTTCAGCTAGCTCATTTATTTGGTTTATAATTAACTTATTATGACACTTCGGACATACTAAGTATTTTAGGTGATTTTTGTTCATATTTTTCCTTGACTATCTATCTATCTATCTATCTATCTTATCTTTGTATTTTGCATAAAGTTCATTAGGGATCGCATATAAAACACTCTCGCCTAGTTCGTAATGATAGTGTCCAAGTCTGTATGTATAGTCTTCTAAGTTCTCCATAAGAAAAAGAGCAATTTCATATAAGTGCTCAAACTTATGATAGATAGAGAGTGCCATTTGAGGTCTATCTTTTTTGATGCTACAAATACCACCTTGAAGTGCTTCAAGCTCTGCCCCTTCTATGTCAAATTTTATAAAATCTATTTTTTTTATATCATTTTCTTTAGTAAAGTTATCTATAGTTGTAACTTCAATATTGTTTTTATGATCACAACTTTGATCCTCAACCACTCTTGAGAGAGCTAAATTTTTATCTGTTATGAAAGCTAGGTGTGTCTCTTTATTCCATAAGCCTTTTTGTGATATTTCTACTCTTTTTGAACCTTTGATATATCTTTTATGATCCTCTTTTGAGTATTTTTCAAAAATAGGATCAAATCCATATATTTTACAGCTAGGCGAAAAAGTGTTTAACATCTCTATGGTGTTAGTTCCATCGGCTATACCACCTTCTATGACGGTGTAGATAGCTTGAGGGATTATGAACTCAAAATAGTGGCGGCCAATAGAGTGGTAGTTGTTGCAAAAAAACTTCTCCATATACATAGGATCATTTAACCAACCCTGCAATATTAACTCATATAACTCCTTGTCTTCTTGTTTGTGAAGTAAGTTTTTAACAAGTTCAAACTCTTTTTCTTTTTCATGCATAATAGTTTTTTTTGTAAAGTTATGAGTTTTATGGATATTTTTTTTATCTATGATAGTGTCAATTTCTTCTATGTTTTGAAAGTAGTTTATCCTAACATAAAAACTAGCTACATCATACTTTAGTAAGGTTTTTTCTATCTCTTCTTTAATTAAGACACTTACTAAAATAGCTTGAATATTATGCAGTTGATTTTTGAGCTCTTTGCTTGAGATTATAGGTATATTGTCTATTTTTCCTGTTTTAAAGTCATCAATGATAAATATAGTTTTAGTGTTAGGTAAAAAGTTTTTTAGAGTATGGTACAAAACTTCTCCAGCATGCCCAGCTCCATAAATTGCTATTTTTTTAAAAGTAGCTAACTCTTGTAGTCTATGGATAGTTTTCATTTTGACTCCTCGTCTATCATCTTTAAAAATTTATTTTTATAGTAAGCTAGGTACTTTTTAACCATTTCATTCATATAGTAATAATTTTATCTTTACTTATGTTGCTAGATATTAACTGATTGTACATATTTTGTATATATAGATAGTTCCCTGTTGCAATTACATAAATATCAGCATTTAAAGATTTTAAAATCGAACTGTCATATACTTTTACGCCATCTATTTGGGGTGAAGTTGGATTGTCATCTATAAATCCGACTACATCTATATTTAAAGACGCTAAATACTTTTTAGCTTCTATGCCCATAATCTTTGTACCATATATAAGTGCAGTTGTAACATCGTCTAATTTTAATTTTTTATTATCATAAATATGACTAATATTATTAAATTTATTTATATCTAAGTTAATGCTTGTTTGAAATTTTGAGGAGTATTCTCTAGCTTTATTTTCTATTAAATCAAATATATTTTTATCGTTATAGTTCGCAATTACATATTTTACAAATACATCGAACTCATCTCCTAGATATTTACCCACAAAGGAAGCGCATCTTTTATAGTATGCCCACTTTTTTAGGTATATAGCTTCTAGTTCTCTCATCTCAAAGATGTTGTGATTTGCAGCATACTCTAAAGGTTTTATAAAAGATTTTAACATAGTTATAAACTGATACATATCAACTTTAAACTTATTTAAATTATGCCCCCCTATGGTAAAAACATAAGAAATATCATAGAGATAACCGACTCTATTTTTCATCATTAGCAAATCATGGTCTTCACAAATTCTCATAGACTCTTCAGGGGTAGCTAATGCACTATCTCCAAACCCTTTAAAAAATATCTCTTTTTTAAAGCAACATGCACTATCTAAAATCTCTGGAAATTGCTTCCAAGTATCTACTAAAGTGTCTGGAGAATATTCTTTTAAATCAAAGTGTTTGTGAATATCCGAGTGACAAGAGGAGGTGATAGTAGTGTTATAAGTTTTAGAGTTTGTTAGTATCATATCTACATCGTTTTTAAGAGCAAATTGCATACATTTTGAGACATGGTTTGTATTTTCAAAAAAGTCATCATCACTCAGTATAAAAAGCCATTCTCCTTTGGTAAGCTCTTTTAGAGCAAAAAAATAATTTGCCAGCTGTCCTTTGTTTTTTTTATTTTTATGATAATGTATTTTTTTACTGTCTAGATATTTATGCACTACTTCTTGCGTATTGTCAGTTGAGCAATCATCACACACTATAATCTCCAAATCTTCATAATCTTGACTAAGCGCAGATTGCAATGCTTTTTCTATAAAATCAGCTCTGTTATAGGTGATAATGACAATAGAAGCTTTCATTTTTAACTTTCCTTTATCAAGTGATGTTTTTATACTTTACTCCAAGGTTTTATAATATGACAATCAATGCCTTTGAGACTCTCAAGCATTTTATTTTGAACTGATGGAACATTGCTACAAAGTATTACAATAGTATTTTGTAAAGAGCTTATTCTTTTTAGCTTAAATCTTTTCTCAAAATTTTCTTTATAGTTATCATCATAAAAATAGGAGTTTTTCAGAGATATATGCTTAGATAGTTGATATGCTAAAAAATAAAAATAGTGGCTAACCCCATAAAAAACAATACTTTTATTTTCATTTTGCATATATTGAAAAAACTTTTTTTTGTTTTTATATAAAGTTTCTATATTTTTTTTAGGGTTCATAATAGTCTTGGGTTTGTTCTTTTCTTTGTTTGTACCTGCATTTGAGAAAATAACTCTTAAAAAATTTTCGGTAGAAGAGCTGATGATTTTAAAGTTATTGAATACTCTAGATAGAGTATATAATGAGAAGTAACTTACATGATCAGGCTCAAAATCTTCAGTAAGGTTTTTGAGATTTAGTTCAATATTTGGCACCTCTATGTAGATTAAGGTATCTTTATGAGATATTTTTTTTAATTTTTCCACAAACTCTTTAGGGTATTTTATATGCTCTAAAGTATGCCTCATTACAATCATATCAAATTTATTGACAAAGAGGTCATCGCTAAAGCTTGAGTTTATAGTTGGTATATATACTTTATCTTGCGTTGGTTCAATGCCTAAAATATTTATACTAGGAATCCTTTTTTTTAAGAGGTAGAGAAAGTCACCCCTCGCAGAACCTATCTCTAGTAGCAAAGCATTCTCTTTTATATGAGGAAGTAGAAAATCTACCGAATCTATAATCGTCTTATCTGTTCTTGGAAACAAAAAAGTATGATTTACAAAATAGTTTTCATATACCTTTTTTATCTTTTTGTCGTAGCTCTTGGTATAAGCACTGCTTTGAAACATAAAAGTACAGTTGTTGCAATAGGATAAAATAAACTTTTTCAACTCACTTGATAGATTAGTAAATGCAATATTTTTCTCTTTAGATATTATTTTTACTTTTTTACTACTGCAAAGAGGACAACTATTTTTCATAACAGAACTTACACACTTCTGGTATCTTAATATTTAAGTGATTTTCCCTAAATTCTTGATAAACATCATGCCAAATCTTGTTAAAATCATCCACATTTCCAAATGTAAAAATTTTAGGATCTGAGATTATACAACATGGAACAACATGTAAATCAGCAGATATCATAGATCTAGTAAAAGGCCATTCACAAATATTATCTTTATTGTACTTTACAGAAATATCCCAAAATGTCAGATCCAAATCTAATGTTTTAGCTATCTTTAGCAACTCATCAATATCATTTTGGGTTAACTCTACTTTTTTCGCTGAATTGATTTTGCTCCATTCATCATCACCCCAACCATTTACATCCATACTGATAGTAAGTCTATCAAAACCTAACTCTTTTGCAAATCTAGGAAAATTAAATAAATCTTCAATATTGTCTTTTTGAAGAAGCGTCCACATTCTTGTCTTTTGAACACCTTTTTCTTTTTGATAAGCATTTATTAGCTTGCAATTTTCTACTACTTTGTCAAAACTACCATTTATTCTAATCTTTTCATATGTATCTTTTTTTACACCATCAACAGAGATTTGTAATTCTCCAATATTAGCATCGATTATCTTTTTATAATTGTCATTTTCATCTAATATCGTTGCATTTGTTGTGCTTCTCGTCCATATGTCTAAATCACTTGCATATTTTACCATTTTAGTAAAGTCTTTGTTTAAAAAAGGCTCTCCAAGCCCTTGAATTTTCAGTTCAAAGACTCCAGTTTGTTTGTCTATGACATTTGTAAAACTATCATAGCTCATATGCTTCCCTTTGTATCCAGTTGTAGAGACTATGCACATATGGCATTTTAGGTTACACATGCTTGTTGGTTCTATATCAAGCTTAATAGGTAGATTCTCAACTGCTATCCCCATTTTGTTAGATTTGTACTTATTGTAATTGTCCATTCTTATTGGAAACCTATTTAGACCTCGTTGTTTGACAATGTCATATTCACTAGATGCGCAAGGATTTGGAAAGATTAGCATTTTAAATACTCCTAGTTGATTGATTATTTTTTATTGAGTATAAAACTTTTACCCATCCAGCCAATTGTTAAAAAGTCTTCAAAATAAAACATATCATTATATTTAGTTTTAAATTCTCCAAAAGCTCTTTTTTCACCTTTGTATGGATGTCCCTTATACACATTCCAATCATCAAAACATAAAATAGTGCCATCTTGTATAAAAGGAACGATAAATTCAAGCACATCTTTAGCCGACTCATAAAAATCACAATCTATATATATAATAGATGCTTTTTCTTTTGTTAGTAGCATTTTATTTGATAATTCTTTTGTTAAGCTCTTATTATAGAAACCTTTTATTTTATGTATTTTGTCATTATATAAATTGTGTTCTTGAGTAAGTTTATCAAAAAACTCTAGACTAGTTTTTAACATACCTTTTTCCCAATTAGGAAATTTATCTAAGGAAGAAGCTTCAGGTAAGCCCTCAAAAGAATCAAATGCATAAAAATTCATACTATCAATATCTTTTTTCTTTGCTTCACTTAATGCAATTCTAAATGTTCTGGCTTTATGAACACCAAATTCAAAGTAGTTTCCTATTATAAAATTTGCAGATAAATAGTCAAAAGCATTTTGAAAAAATCTATATCTTTCTTTATACCTTATTTCATTATTGTTGTATTCAATCTCATCTTTCTTTGACCACTTACTAAAATCATTTTTGTAAAATTCAAGATTAATTCCTTCATAGTCTTTATTAAACATTATATCTGCTCCATTAGCTTCATACACTCTTTAACTATGATATCCATATTATCATAGTGGTATGTCCCCATTCTACCTAAGGTATAGCAGTCTTGTGGGAACAACTCTTTATACTTTGTAGCTTTTTCAATCTCACTTTTTACAGGGTATGGATAGAGCTTGTTGTTAAATGAAGGTGTCTCTATTCCTAGCAAAGTGTGTGGAGAGTTATATCCTGTCATTTTTTTGTACTCTACTATCCTAGTATGTGGATCATCTCCTGCATAATGTATAAAATGATAAGGATCTGGAAAAGCATTTTCTATAGGTAGTATGATTTTTTGAAAGTCTCTACCAATATAGCGAAGCTCGCCGTAGCAATGCTCAAAGACATCATCTAGTGATGCAGTATTTATAACAACATCACCGCTTAAGTATTCGCCATTGACTTTTACTCTTTTGTTATCTAGATCAAAAATCTCAACTTTTTGGTTGAAAATAACATTGCATCCCTCTACACATTTTTCAAAATAGCTGTTATAACCATCAAGCTCTATAGGGTATGCTATCTTTTTTTGACCGATAAAACACTGTTTTGAGCCACTTTGAAGAGTCTTTCCTTTTGGAGAAAATGCAAACTCATCTAACTCTTGGTTGTTTTTTATCTGCCACATCTTCTCAGAGTAGTTATGCACAAACTTATCATAGAGAGTATCTCCTATAGATGCAGACCAATACTCTTCAAAATTTGTAGCACTGTTTATGTCGCTTTTATTGTCTAGTTCTTTTTTAATTTTTTCATAATCAGGCATAGTCCTAACTTCATCAACATGGATAGGGTATGTATAAAATTCCCTATCTTGTTCTACATAAGTCAAGGTATGATGTTGTAACTCTCTTAAACTTACAAACTTTTCAAAGTAATCCCACACAAACATCTCATCTTCATTTATAAGTAGATGATGCGGTCCAAAAGTATATGGATGACCGCCATGAAAAAATGTTCTACATCCTCCACCTAACTGGCTACTTCCCTCAACTATAGTAACATCAAAACCTTTTTGTTTTAACATATATGCAGCTGTACATCCAGCAAAACCACCACCGACAATTAATGCTTTTTTCATATCAACCCTTGTACACAATATAAGATTTTTCAAACCATCCAATATAAAAAAATGGTTTAAACTTATATTGAGATTTGTTTTTAAATTCCTTAAGAACACTTTTATTGTGATTACATTTATATATTTGTATGCATCTATTCAATCTTTAGTTCCTTTCTTTATCCATTCAACTAAAATTTTTTTTGAAGAAGTTGGCTTAAAATCATACTTTTTAACTGCTTTTTTTAATGATACATTAAAAAAATCATTTGCTTGTTTACTTTTAATTATTTTTGATTTAGAGTTTAGTAGAGATTTCAAAAACTTTACTATCTCAAACAAAGTACTATCTTTTTTTGAAGCTAAATTTACTAGTTCATAATCTCTCTTAAAATTATAATTAATTATAAAGTCATAAATGTCATCTATACCAATAAAGTTGTTAAATTTTCTATCTGCATTATATAGGACAATCTTTTTGTTTTTCGTCAATTTATAAATAATTCTGTTTAAAATCCCATTAGTCGTATCAGCAGTTAAAATCATAGGAAGTCTTAAAACCAAAACCTTAAGTCCTGACTCTTTTAGTATCGTCTCTCCCAGTAATTTAGAAGTACTATATAAATCATCTTTTGTATAGATGCTAATCGCAGAAAAAAATACAATCTTCTTAATGTTGTTCTTTTTACAAAAATCTATCACTTCTAGTAAGTAGTCTATGTTAGACCTTGCTATATCTTCGTATCTTCCTTGTGACTTTGCTGCTATATGTATAAACACCTCTTCATCTTTAGTTATTAAATCTTTATGATATTGGCTAAAGTTAGTAAATTTAACTTTTAACAATGAACCAACATTACCATTCAAACCATTTAAAATATACTTTGGCATCTAAACAAACCCCAAATGCTCAGTATCAACATTCAAATAATCTAATATCATCCTATTTTTCCCATCAGCCACGCATCTATTTTTGCAATCACAACTAGGGTTTATCTTAAAAAACTTATCTTTATCTTCAAACCAAAAATCTTTAAAGGACTTTTCTTTGATGCTACCTACTAAGCCATTATCCAAGTTATAAGCTTTGTCTTGACAAGGATATACATTCAAGTCCGCACCTATTACTGGGAGTATCTGCATAAATGGACACCACTCATAGGTTTTGTCCATTTCATCGCCAAAGAGATGGTAAGAGTTATATATCTCAAAACTATCATCTTCAAAATCATCTTGAGCTTTTTGTATCTGTTTTTGCATCTCATCATAAAGTGGCTTATGGTACTCATCGTTCTCTTTTGATTCATTTGCTATAACACAAGGCGAGATCTTGATGCTACTTGCACCTGTCTCTTTTATGAGTTTTACAAAATCATAAGTATGTGTATAGTTATTACTGTCAACTATAAAGCTAACCCCTAAGGCACACTTTCCACCCAAGGCTGAAAAACCTCTCATATTTTGGATGATTTTACTAAACTCACCAACCTTTACATCTCTGGCTTTTGCATAACTCTCATCATCATAACCATCAATAGATACTCGCAACCATGTAGCATTGTGAGCAAAAAGCTCGGCTATTTCGCCATTTAGTTTACTACCATTTGTTAAAGACGCAAATGGTACATCGTACTCTATAAGCTTTTTAATAGTTTGTGTAAAATATCTATAGGTAAATGGTTCTCCACCACCACTAAAAGTTACAGCTTTTACACCCATCTCTTTTATGTCTTGAAGTATCTCCATCATTTTACTCTCAGGAATAAAATCTCTCTCAACCATATCTTGACCAAGTTGAAGATGGTCTACTTTATAAGCACAATACCAGCAGTTGTGGTTACATACATTCGTTGGTTTTATACGGATATGCACGGGTGCTTTTATCTCACTTATATCTTTAGAGAGACTATCTAGTTTGTCTTGATAGTGAAATATTTTTAAGTTTGAGTATTTATTTGCCATTTAGTACCTCTACTCAAAATATATAAATTCATAATCGCCACTATAGCCCCACTCACTATAGAGCCAAGTCCATTCATCTGGTTGAAAAAAGCTCTCACAAGTCAACGCCCAACACTCAAGGTTGAAAAGTTCAGCTTCATCTCTATAAGCTTCTACCATTATAAACTTATCTTGTCCTACTCTCTCAATCTCTTGTACTGCTTTTTTTAAGTCATATACTTTTAAGTTATGCAAAGTAGTAAAGGAGATTACTAAGTCAAACTCCTTATCACTGTAAGGATAAGCATCTTGAGCTTTGTGGCAAAATAGATTTTTCTTAACTTCCTCTTTAGCATTCTCTAGTGCATACTCAGATGAGTCAAAGCCCACTATAGTAGCATTTGGTAAAAGTAGTTTTAGCTCATAAAGCAAAAATGCTTTGCCGCATCCTACATCTAAAATCTTACATCCATCTTTTAGATTATATTGCTCTATTAAGTCTAAGGCTACAGCTTTATGACGACCATCATATTTATAACCCCCATAACCATACTTTCTGTCTCCATCCCAGTAGTCATAACCGTACTCTTTGGATCTGATCATACAGTTTATTTTGTCATCATTCATTCTAGCCACATAGTCTCTTGTAGTCGCAGTATGTAGCTTTGTAACGATATTTAGAAGTTTACCCATTGATTATCTCCTTTATCTGTTTTGCTACATTTATGCCATCTATTTTATAGTGTTCTCTTAAAAAATCACGATTTCCTATTTTATGAATGTACTCATTTGGTAAGCCGATTTTATAGATCTTTTTCTCAACTCTATCTCTTAACATTGTTCCAAAGCCACCGTTTATAAAGTGCTCTTCATAAGTAAATACTTTCTCATAATTTTTTAAAAAGTCCACCCAGTCAAAATCGCTTGTAAGCATAGGAGTCGTTACAATATTTATATCGACAATATTGAGTATTTTTGCTACTTCATCAACTATGGAACCATGTAAAACTAAAATATTTTTTGAGCTACTTTTGTTTACAAAAATAGGTTTTGTTATATCTATAGGCTCAGAGTGAATTATATCTTCGCCATTTTTTGCTATTCTTATATAGCTTGGTTTTTTACTTTTGTAAGCATATCTAAAACACTCTACAGCTTCAACGGGGTCAGCAGGGGAGAATATATCAAGGTTTGGCATAGTTGAGGCTAGTGTTATGTCTTCAACCGCATAGTGAGTCATTCCAGCAGGAGCGTAAGTGATACCGCTTCCAGTTCCTATTAAAATCATCGGTAGTTCTTGGTAACAAATGTCATTTCTTACAAATTCATAAGGTCTCATAAGTACAAATGGTGCAATATTGTAGTAAACGACTTTATGCCCCATCAAAGACAATCCAGCTCCAAACCCAATGTCTAGTTGCTCATTTACTCCAGGGTTTATAAACTGCCGACTTGTGTTAAAGTCATCCCAAACTCCAAGCCCTGCATCTCCTGTAATTACGAACAGAGACTCATCATCTTTTGCTAATTTTTTTATCTCATTTGCTACACTATTTCTCATTTAGTTTTCCAAACTTAATTTACTTAAGATATCTTCTTTTGTATAATATCTTCTTTCATCATTTTCAGTTTTGAAAAAATCTTCTACGATTTCTTCTTTTGAATTAAAATAATCTTTAAAGTTCTCTTTATGATAATACTTTTGAAATAATTTATTTTTACTATTGATAAATAAGCCAAATGATTTTGTAAAAAATGATTTTTTCTTTAATACATTTATAATATTGTTTGCATTAAAAAATTGTTGTAACTCACTTTCCAACTTAAAACTATTGTTCAGAATCAACCCCTGTTTTATATCTAAATCTTTAATGCTTTCTCTAGAGATGATTTTATATCCATTTAATTTATTGCCAACTTTATAATCATCTAAAACATAAATATTATCAAACCTAGAAGTGAAGTTATCGTCTTTTAATAACTCTTCAACAGAAACGCTCGCAGGAGCCAATAAAATATTTTTTTCATTTTCAATTAACTCTAGATTTTTAATGAATATTTTAGAAGATAATTGTATAAAAAGAGGTGCTAGATTTGCATTATACATATCTTTAAATAAACTTTCTATATTTCCATTGACATGAGAACCTTCACAATGGAAAATAAATAATCCACTGCTAGAGAGTTTTTTATTTATAAGATATAGGTAGTCCACTAAAGACTCATTAGAAAACTCTAATAAATTAGCATTTGAAAGTATGATGTCATAATCTATACTATTACTTAGTAGTTCTCCCAGCCTCCACCAAGGGTATTGCGTACATTTCTTATTTAAGTTATTGTTCTTTATTACAGTTGATTCTTCATAATTGGTAGATCCAAAATTATCTTTATTAATAAAAAAATTAATATCAGTTGATTTTTTCATTAAAACTTTTTGGTCAAACTGCTCTTTAAAAACAAAACTATTAATATAATTTTGTAGCATATAAAAACTTTCACATACTTCAATTTGTGAATAGTTTTTTAAATTATTTTTTTTATTTATAAAAAAGGAGAAGACACCTGAACCAGTACCAATATCTAATATAGTTGAAAATTTTATTTTAGAAAGTTTGATATACAGAGTTAATGACTTCATCATGCTATTAAAAGGGATAATAATATCATCGTTTGGAAAATGTATTTGTTGAAATTTCATGCTTTGCTCTAAGGATGCTAGTAAGATCTTCAATTCAATTTCACTAAGACCATTTAACTCACGCATATAAGAATCAAATGTGTTTTCATTCATTGTGTCTATTAATTGTCTTAGGTATGAGATGTTATCAACTCTAACTGGAAACCCAGTTTTCTCAAAAATATCTATATTGTATCTAGCGGCTATTTGCCACTTACTAACTTCTCTTTTAGCAATCTTTTCATTTTCTCTATATAAGTTGCAATCTATCATTTTAATAGTACTCCTATAATTTTCTTCAGTATCTAACTTTTTTTATTCTCTAGTTCTTGTAGTGCTCTTTGTTTAATCTCATCCGTAACTACATAGTAGTGCCAAATAAGCTCATCTTCCATAAAACTTACACCTTTACCTTTTACAGTATCACAGATTATCATTTTTGGCTTATCTGTTTTAAAGTTTACTGCATCTTTTATAGCTTCATAATCATGTCCATTTATTCTCAAAACTTCCCAATTAAATGCTCTAAATTTCTCATCAATAGGCTCATAAGATAAAATCTCACTAGCTCGCCCATAGCCTTGAAGATTGTTTCTATCTATAAATACTGTTAAATTGTCTAACTTTAGATGCGGAGCTAACATAGCAGCCTCCCAAACACTTCCCTCTTGTGACTCGCCATCACCCATAAGTACATAAACTTGCCTATCGCTTTTTTTTAACTTTAAAGCATGAGCCATGCCTGTAGCTATTGGCAAACCGTGACCTAAACTTCCAGCACTTATCTCTATATATCGGTTTGTATCTCTATCTGTATGTGCGGGAAGCGTTCCATTGTTTTGATAGTAGCCCTCAAGTTCGTCTTTTGTTAAAAAGCCTCTCTCATGCATCGTAGAGTATAGAGCCATTGCAGAGTGTGCTTTTGAGAGCAAGAGCAGATCTCTATTTTCATAATCATCAAGGTTCAATATATCAAAATATAGAGTTGTCAAAATATCAGTACAACTTAAAGCTGAGCCAATATGTGGCGACCCAGAGAGATGCGCAATATGCAGTATATTTTTCCTAATCTTATTTGCTATTTGTTTCAAGTTTGTCCTTATATAAAATTAATATGTTCAATAGACGGATGCTTAAGATCCCACAAATAGTTATTGATCTGATGATGACGACAGTTTGGCTGACAACTGTTTTTTTCTATACAGTCATTTATGTAGTTTATACTCTCTTTTTTCTGCTTAGAATTCCAAATATCCTTAAAGCTATTTTCAAAGATATTTCCCATAATTGTTTTTTTATCATATTGATGTGAAAAGCAACTATAAACATCTCCATTTTCATCTATAAAAACGATAAACTCTAAACCATAACATTTACTATACTCTCTTTTTGAAGAGAGGTTGGCTGTGCTTCTTACTATAAACTTAAAACTATCATCACAAAGCTCATCGGCTTGGAGCGATAGTTTTTCTATAAACTCATTTGTTATTTCTTCTTTGACTTCAAACTCATTGTGAGAATGGTTATAAAAATGCTTAACACTAAAATAATCAACGCCCAATGATTTTAATAGTGTTCCATGTTCTAGAGCAAAGTCTTTGTTTTCAGGAATGAGAACAAACTGTGTCCCAATGGTAATATCACTATTTAGTCTATCTTTTGTAAGTTTTAGCTTTTTTATATTTTCTATAACTTTGTGGTAATCACTGTGTTTTGCTTGGTGTACAAAAGCGTAGTTTTCATCACTCCCCGCATTAAATGAAAATCTAATCCAAGTGAGGTTTTTTGCCAACACTTCAAAATGCTCTTCTTTTAGCAACGCGCCATTTGTACTCATAGCCACATCAAGCCCAAGGCTTTTTGCTAACTCTATAGCTTTTATGGTATCTACATGAAGGGTAGGCTCTCCATTTCCCGCAAATACTAAAGACTTTACACCAAGAGATGCTAAGTCTCTTACGAGTTCAAGCATCTTACCTTTTTTAAACTTACCTTCATGTCCTAGATAGTTATAGTGACAAAACAGACATTTGTGATTGCATATACCAGTTGGTGAGATTTCTACATAGATAGGTGCTTGAAGCTTCCCCTCAAACATATCAGCAATTTCTTTTGGATGATAGTTTATTTTATGGCTATCGAGCTTATTACTCATCTCTAAACTTCTCTAAGATAGTATCTATTTCCATATTATTCATATCTTGATTTGGAGCTTCTATAATAACACTATCTTCATTGAAACATATCTCTTTATGAAGTGATGGACCAAACAAAGAGATTACTCTTTTGTTTAATGCTAAAGCTAGATGCAGACCGAGGCTATCGTGAGTTATAATGGTTTTACAACTATTTACCCAGTCTATATATTCATAAATGCTGTTGAGTCCTTTTTGCCAAGAGATAGAGTAACCCATCTCTTGTAAAGACGAAGCTAAATCTTCCCATTTTGTCATAGGCATCGCTTTTTTTGGCCACTTTAGACCTACTTCAAAGTTTAGCCCAATGTCATGAACTTCTTTTGTTTTTGGCTCGTAACCTAAGATGTAGTTTTTATTGCTCCACTTTAGTCCAAGAAGTTCGATTAAAGATTTTTGCCAACAGTTTTGTGAGATCTCGCCAATACTTTTTTGGTTTATATAATCTACAATCTCAAGACCTTGCTCATACCCATCATAGTTTCCTGTTTCACTATTGAACCTAAAACCATGTTTGTTCCAAGCGTCTATAGTATCACTTAATGCACAAATACCAGGTACTTTTTCTAAGTTTATAAGCAGATCAAATTTTTCTAGTTGTAGCTGAAAGGGAATGAAGCTATCCCAAACTAAAAGACGGTCAATGTAGCTATTGTTATGCAGTAGAGGCTCCGCTTTTTCAGATACTAACCATGATATATGAGAGTTTTTATACTTCTCTTTTAAAGCACCAAGTAGTGGAGTTGTTCTTAAAACATCTCCAAGACTAACGGTTCTTCCCACCTCAGGATCTAATGTTTCAGAATAACCAAGTTTAATAATTAGTATTTTAATTTTTTTCAAATTTTCTCTTTGTTATGTTTATAATATCAACAGATGTATGCCCATCTTGCTGAAACCTATTTGTTTTTACTTTAACATCACATGGATTACAGTCTCCATAAAAAGCACAATCTCTATACTCATCAATCATATCAGTTGAAAAGTTAGCATCTAAAATATTTGCATAAGGATCTCTGCCTGCATATAAATCAGAGTGACATTTATATACATACCCGTTCGGATCTACGATAAGCTCTGTTGTCTTGCACTGGCAATGCTTTAACTCGCCACAAACTGAATCTTCATACTTGAAAGTACCATATATCTTACCCTCAAATTCACCTAAAAACTCTTTTGTTCTAAAGTCAATACCTAAATCTAAGCATCTATCTTTAACTTCAAAAATATGTTTATTTAATTTTGCATCTGGTAATTCTATGCCAAAGAGACCAACTCTAAAGCCAGCTCCTTGCATCTTTTGCGTTTTATATATTAAATCATCTATATTGTTTTGTCCAGGATGATAACTTACACGGATAGAAGCATAGGGAGCATCTCTTGTAAATCTCTCTGTTGGAACTTCTTTTATAAACTTATCAACATCAAACATCATGTTAGTTAATAGATCCATTTTTATCTCTGGTTTTACTTCTTTTGTAAAAGTACTGAAACCTTTTAAAAGCGTAGGTTCTCCACCTTGAAGACTAAGTGGTAAGTCATTTCTAAGAACTAATTTATTTGCTGCTTCTATCCAATCTTTGTAGCTAAACTCTTTTCTTTTTGCTTGGGCATATCTTGAACCACTATCGTGTAGGTTTATGCAGTAACTACAACTTAAGTTACACCCTAAAGATAAAAAAAATGCAACATAGTTATGATGTTTTTTTAGTTCAACCATTAGTAATATAATAACTACTTAGAGTTACCTTCCTTTAAATTTATTTATTAGTTTCTATGTTAAAAAAACTGATTTAATAACGTAGTTGCCCTCTTCTTTTTGTCCAACTATATTATTTGTGGCCTTTTCTATAAACTCTCTTGATTCATAAATGAGTTTTTTTAGCTCTTGTTTGTTTTGTACTAATTTTATCAACTCACCCTTAAGAGTAGTAACATCTATATTTTTAATAGGCATGTTTTTAAAAAAAGGTGCATAAAACTCATAGTGTTGTACTAAAAACAGATCAATCATTCTTTTATCTATGTTGGTGAGTACAACATTACCTTTTGCGCTTGCTTCTAAAGCAGCAGTCCCAAAGCTTCCATTAAAAAGATGCTCTATGAAAATATGTGACTCATCTAATATGCTTAAAGCTTCAGCTCTACTCACACCATGGATAGCTCTGTACTCAATTTTATATCCTTCTGACTTTAGTTCTTTACAAATAGCTTCAATAGCATAAGAACCTTTTCTCTCTGGATGGTTTGCAAAATGACTAATGATAATAGTATCCATATTCTCATTAATATTAAAAGGTAAATTTTCTAAATCTATATAATAGTGTGCCATGCTAGTGGCATTTACCCTAGGCAGGTAACGAAAGTCACCACTTATATAATTTGCATATTTAGCCCACATGTAGTTTCTCTCTAAGCGTTTGAAATCCATCATAAAGTATCGTTTTCTATGAGATGCTAAACCTAGTTTAAAATTTAAATTATGAGAGCTTTGCAAAAGAGACCATTGATCCGCACCAAAGGCAGACATGATGAGTTTTTTTTCAAATAATTGTAACAAAAGAGGCTCAATACGCCAAAGTAGAGTTCTTTCTAGTATTGCCCCATCCATGTGCCACCAAAAACCTTTATATCTACGTAGTGACCACAATAAAATAAAATAAGGGGCTATAGCGTAAGGATTAGAAATAATAATCCATTTGGGCAAAATATCGCTTGCTTTAATATCATAATAACTACTCTCATTTAGCCAATCAACAAAGATAAAGCTATCTACTTCATACTCTTCTTTTAGAGTATCTTTTAGAATTGATTTATAATGAATGTTGCTTACAATAGGGTGTGTTCCAACCATAATTCTTTTTTCCATGTAAGGAGAAAATTTATTAAGCAGCCATAAAAAAGGCAAAGTTAGTAGTAAGAATAAAAAACCAAATGTATCATAAAAAGTACGCTTTAGTAGTTGAGTTAGTTCGTATAATGGTGTTGTGACTGGACTGAACTCTTCATCAATAATAATTGAGCCATCTTCTTTTGTTATCATGCTTGCTTACTCGTAATAGCACTTATAAACCTTGAAGACGACTCTTTATTGTATTCCGGCACTAAGTTTTTATTGTAATTTTTTCTCTGTGAAATTAAAAAGTCTTGAATATCTTTGTTTTTTATTATTGCATCTGCAAGTTCAATATAATCCTCTTCATCATAGGCAAAAATTCTTTTGTATTCTTTATCTTGTTTATTATCAAATATTTGTTTTATAACAGGATGATTTTTTTCTTGTAGTATAACGGCAATTTTATCATTTAAAAGATATTCGTTTAAAGACTCACCTGAGCTAAATGGAAAGGTATTTAGATAGAGATCTAGTACCATATTGTACACATTTGGGTCGATATGACCGGTAAAATAAAACCTATCTTCAATGCCGAGTTCGTAAATTTTTGACATAATATAAGACTTATCTCCGCTACCACATGCCAAATATACTGTGTTAGGGTTTCTTTTCATTATTTGTGCTACTGCTTTTAAGTATCTTTCATTCTCTAATTTAACTAGCCTACCAATAGAACCAAGGAATATAGTCTCTTTTGGAAAATCTTTTTTTATGTCTTGAATTTTTTTTATGTCTATATTTAAGTCATAAGTTTTTGTTGGCACAGTAAAGAGGTTAAAAACAAAATTTTGGACTTTAGCAGATGGATAGAGTAATGCTTCAGCATTATTTAGTATTCTTGTGTCAATGCCGCTTATATTGTATTCATTATTTCCATGACTCCAATAAATCTGGATGGGAGCAGTTCTAGATGTAAACAAAAAATTATACTCTGCTCTGTTGTGATAACCTATGAGTATATCGATCTTATCATCGATTAGAATTTGCCTCACTTTTAGACTTTTTTCCACTATAGAGTATAAGGGATAGTTATTATTTGTGTATCTAACATGAAGATCAATGTAGCTAAACCCAAGCCCTTTTAGTTTAGCAACTTCTTTTTGGTCTGAACCCAACATCTCCATAAGATTGAAGTCATATACTATAAATTCGAACTTGCTATTAGGATTTTCTTTTAGAGCTTTCAAAAGAGAGATCATTACATCATTTACAGACAGGTTCAGTATCCTATGAACTAAAAAAGCAACTTTTATCTTTTTTTGATTTGGTTTTATTATTCTAGTATTTGCTTTTAGTTCATATTTTGGCATCACATAGTTTTTTATAAAAGACTCTAATTTTAACTCTATTGCGTCATTAAACTGCTTATGTTCATCTTGAGTTTGAGCAACACTATTCCATGAAAACTGAAGTGGATAGTAAAGAAACATGATAAGTTCGTCAAGCTCTTTTTCTATTGCTTTAACATATATAGGGTAGAGAATTTTGTATATTTCTTGGAAATCTTTACTAAAATCATAAGTGTTATTTGTGCAGTAAAAAAATTTATAAACTCTCTCTTTTTGTTCTATTATTTCTAAATCGAAAAAATTATCACTAAAAACAAGTTGAGCTAGATTATATATGTACTCTTTAAATTCATTTTGAGGGTATATATTTTTAATATAATGGTAGTGATTGAAAACATCAGCCATTTCTTTATGCTTTACAACTTGTTCTAAACATAAAATTCTGCTTGATTGAAATACATTGTTATTTTCTAAATTTTGAAGAATAAAATTTAGAAAAATACCTTTCATACTCAGCTCATCTGTGTGAATAGTAGTTGAGAGTTTAAGCAAAAACTTATTTATATCCTCATTTTTTTTATATGAGTGTGTTTTTAAAAAAGTTATTATTTTTAATAGTTTTGTTATAAGCTCAAGAGTTACTTTTTCATCAGCACATTCGAGTAGATGCTTTAAAAAAGAAAATATCATAACAGTGACATTTTGCTCGTTTATCTCAGCTGGGAGGAGAGCATTGATAACCCCTACCTTATCGTTTTGTATAGCAACTACAGTGTCAGTAATGCTTTGAGTTATTTGCGATTTTACCTCATCAGAAAAATCAACATTATCAAAGTTGATTTGAGTGACTAGAGGGTGAGCTGTTTTTAAGAAATAATCATAAAATGTACCTATAGGCACATTTATGCAGTTTGATGGCGCATCCTTAAGAGGTTCACCATCATAAAAAAAGATCGTATCACTATCTTGCGACTCATTACGTGCCCTCAAAGCAGCTAGTGAGTTGAAAAAATAAACGCTAATTGTACTCATTATCTAGATTTCGAGTCAGCATCTATCATCATTTGAAGAGACGAGAATTGTGAATTGACTCTGCTTATCATCGCATCATAAGCTGTAAACCTTTGCGTCATGATCGCATAGCGAGATTCAAGTGAGGCTGAAGCACTTAGGTGACTTTTAGATAGGTTTTTCCCCTCTGTTTTGAGGTCAGACTCAAAGTTACTTAGCATCTTTCCATAACCAGTATAGTCTTTTACCTTTGTGTCTATAGTCTCAAAAATACCTTTAACGCTATTTCCTTTGCTATCTAGTCCACCTGTGAAGAAAAGCTTTAGTGCATCTGGATCTGTATCTAATTTTTTCTCTACTACACTCTTGTCAAAGCTCATTGTTCCGTGTCTATCTACATCTATACCATAACTCATAAGTGAGTCGTTATTGCCACTCATAGCCGTAACGGATTTTGCTATATCTCTTGCTATTGACTTTACGAAAGAGTCACTGTTAAAGATTCCCTCAGCTCCAGTTTCTTTGTTTTTAAAAGTCATATCATGGAGGTTTGTCATTAGAGCATTATAACTATCAACAAACTGCTGCATCTCACCAACTACACTCTCTTTATCTTGAGAGATATCAACATTTGAAAAATCACCCTCTTGCTTGAGTTTGATGTTTGTACCCAAGATAAGATCACTTATCTCATTAGATGATCTTGTCATTGATATGCCATTATATTTAAACTCTGCATCTGTAGCAGTTTGGACTCTTTCAAAACCAGCTCCAAGCAGGTTCGCATCTAAGTTACCACTAGTGTCTGATATGGTCATAGCTTGATTTGCACCTGTTGCTTTAGAAGTTAGGATTAAACTAAATTCTCCATTTCCAGTTTGGAGTATCGAAGCAGAAACATCACTCCCTGCTTGGTCTGTAATAGCTTGAGAGAGATCACTAAGAGTCATTCCAGCTGTATAGTTTATGTTTAGAGTTTTATCCGGGTTTAGCGGATCAGAGCCCATCTTTATCTCTAACGTTCCATCTGCAGATGCTGCTTGTGCATCTTTACTAGCTAGTGCGCCAAACTTCGTTACGTCTTTTTTTGCAAGAGTAGTTGTCTCTAGAGTAAACGACTCTACATTAGAACCAGCTTCTACTGTTACCTCAGACTTTCCATTCACGCTTACACTCTTGTTATCAAAAATAGTATCGTAGCTAAGTGCAGATGCACTCGCTTTAAAAGTTTTCATAAGTGAATCTAGCAACTTATATGCATCTTGCTTTTGATTGTTAAGAGTAATCTTGTTTTCCAAAGGTTTAATGATTCGAGATGTGTCAACTTCTTTCAGTTGGTCGATAACATCCGCTGTTAATACTCCCGAACCAATACCTAGTGAGCTAATACTTGAAGCCATAATAAATCCTTTATATATTAATGTATGACACTACAATCGACTATAATGTGATTTTGTTTAGGAAAATACAAATGTAGAATTCTACAACTTTATCTATTAATAAAAAAGAAGGAGTGCCGA
>Ga0172382_10002119_pt1 | contig 33883 bp, 35 predicted proteins | sample Leawel138RmetaG_FD_122245 | JGI IMG/M metagenome (GOLD analysis project Ga0172382, IMG submission 122245) | Leachate microbial communities from a municipal landfill in Southern Ontario, Canada - Leachate well 138R metaG | ecosystem: Engineered > Solid waste > Landfill > Unclassified | place...
CGGGCTCGCGCACGGGGGACGGCACGCCCTGGAACCAGCGCACCGGGCGCAGGCAGACATACAGGTCGAGCTGCTGGCGCAGCGCCACGTTGAGCGAGCGGATTCCGCCGCCGACCGGGGTCGTCAGCGGCCCCTTGATCGACACCACGTATTCCTTGAGGATGTCGAGCGTCTCGTCGGGCAGCCAGACATCCGGGCCGTATACCGTGGTCGACTTCTCGCCCGCGTAGATCTCCATCCAGTGGATCTGGCGCTTGCCACCGTAGGCCTTGGCGACCGCCGCATCGACGACCTTCAGCATGACCGGAGAGATGTCCACGCCGGTGCCGTCGCCCTCGATGTAGGGAATGATCGGCTGATCGGGAACATTCAGCGAAAAGTCCGCATTGACGGTTATTTTCTCGCCTTTTTCGGGGATCTTCACGTGTTGATACATTCAGGGGCTCCGCTGGAGTAGGGTCGGATGCGGCTTGTGGCCACCAGCCGATCATTATGCCGTATCGAACCGGGGGTACAGTTCATGGAAACTCGCAATCCACGATGGCTGCAATGAAACCCACGGGAATCCGGTACGCGACACGGCGCATGATGCTCGCCGGCCTGCTGGCCGCCGCGATGTTCGCCGCCCAGGCGCAGGGCCGGTCGAACCCGCCCCTGCCCGTCCAGCGCATCAGCGCCGGCATGCACCTGATTCAGGCCGAAGTCGCCGCCACGCCCGCCGAGCGCAGCCTCGGGCTGATGAACCGGGATTCGCTCGCGCCCAATGGCGGCATGCTCTTCGTCTTCGAGGAATCCGGCATGCACTGCTTCTGGATGCGCAATACACGGATCCCCCTGTCGATCGCCTTCATCGACGACGATGGCCGGATCCTGAACATCGCCGACATGGAGCCTTTCGACGAGGACAGCAACCACTGCCCGGTGGGGCCGGTGCGGTTCGCACTGGAGATGTCGCAGGGCTGGTTCGCCCGGCGCGGCATAGGAGAGGGAGCCCTGTTACGGGCGGACCCACTGTTCGGCCCGCAGGGCGGCGTCACGCCGCAGGCGCCACGCCGGCCCTGAAGGCCTCCAGCCGAAGGCGATCAGGCCTTCTCGATCAGGCCTTCTTCTTGATCAGTCCGTAGACGAACAGGACGATCAGGGCGCCGACGACGGAGCCGATGAAGCCGGCGCCCTCGCCGGGCGCGTAGAAGCCCACGGCGCCACCGAGATAGCCCGCCACGATCGATCCCGCGATGCCCAGCAATACGGTGACGATGATGCCGCCGCCCTGGTCGCCCGGCATGATGAGCTTGGCAACCGCACCAACAACCAGCCCGACGATGATCATCCAGATGATCGACATGGAAACACTCCCCTGAGCTTGGGCCGGGCCCGGGCCCGGCGACCGGTTTTCTGCGCTACCGCCCTTGCGGGCGACCTGATCTAGCCGAAGTTCTTCGCGGCGAAGTCCCAGTTGGCGACATTCCAGAACGCCGCGAGATAGTTGGGCCGGCTGTTGCGGTAGTCGATGTAGTAGGCATGCTCCCAGACATCGCAGGTCAGCAGCGCCTTGTCGTCGGTGGTCAGGGGCGTGGCCGCGTTGCTGGTGTTCACGATGTCCACCGAGCCATCGGGTTTCTTGACCAGCCAGGTCCAGCCCGAGCCGAAATTGCCGGCGGCCGACTTGTTGAAGGCCTCCTTGAAGGCATCGAAGGAGCCCCATTTCTTGTCGATCGCGGCGGCAAGCGCACCGCTCGGCGCGCCGCCACCCTTGGGCGACATCGAGTTCCACAGGAAGGTGTGATTCCACACCTGGGCGGCGTTGTTGAAGATCCCGCCCGAGGACTTGCGGACGATGTCCTCAAGCGAAGCGTCGGCGAACTCGGTGCCCTTGATCAGGTTGTTCAGGTTCGTGACGTAGGTCGCGTGATGCTTGCCGTAGTGGTACTCCAGGGTTTCCTTGGAAACATGCGGCGCGAGCGCGTCGATCGCATACGGGAGTTCGGGTTGCTTGTGTTCCATGGCTGTCCTCCTGGCTCTTGGCTTGGAAACATATGAGAGGGAATGATCCATCGATTCTATGACGGTATGACGGGCGCCGCGCAGTTGCCCGACGCAGCCCGGTGCGCTAGGTCGCGGACCGTGGCGCCGGGCCGTCTTCGACGCGGGCCCGCAGTTCATCGCGGGCCAGGCGTATAGAAAGCGCCGCCCGCGGCGGCGCATCGGTGGCGCCACGCACGACCATCCCGTCCTCGCGCCGGACGATCGCATAGCCACGCTCCAGCACCGCCTGCGGGCTGACCAGCTCGAGCTGCGCCGCTACCGAGCGGGCTCGATGCTCGCCTTCGGCCAGCGACCGGGCCCCGGCCCGCTGGAGCCGGCCGGCAAGCCAGTCGATCCGCCCGGTCACCGTCGCGACCGGCGGCGCTGCAAGACGCGCCTCGGCCCCCGCGAGCCGGTTCGTCGCGGCCACGAGCCGCAAGGCCTGCCGGCTCGCGAGGAGTCCCGCCAGCTCCCGCAATCGATGTGCCCGGCGGGCCTGGGTTTCGGACGGGGGTCGAAGCAGCCGGGTCGCCATGTCGAGACGCTGCTCCTGCTGGCGCAGCCAGCGTCGCGAGCAGCGGACGAGCTCGGCGGCCCGGCGCTCGATCGTCTCGAGCAGTTCGCGGCGGTCGGTCGCGGCCTGCACCGCCGCGGCGGTCGGGGTCGGCGCCCGGACATCGGCCACGAAATCGGCGATCGTGACATCGGTTTCATGGCCCACGCCGGCGATCACCGGAATCCCCGAGGCATGGATCGCCCGGGCGACCCGCTCGTCGTTGAAGGACCAGAGATCCTCGATGGAGCCGCCACCGCGCACCAGCAGCAGGACGTCGACCTCCCGGCGATGATTGGCCAGGCCCAGCGCCGCCACGATCGCCGCCGGCGCCTCCACGCCCTGGACCGGCGTCGGATACAGGATCACCGGCACGTGGGGTGCGCGCCGCGCGAGGGTCGACAGGACATCGCGCAGGGCCGCGGCGCCCGGCGAGGTGACCACGCCGATCGCCCGCGGCAGCGGGGCGATCGCCCGCTTGCGCTGCGGGTCGAACAAGCCCTCGGCCTCGAGCCGCGCCCGCAATCGCATGAATTCCCGGAACAGATCGCCGGCGCCGGCCTGGCGCATCTGTTCCACGCCGAGCTGGAAGTCGCCGCGGGCACGGTAGAGCGAAGCCTGGGCGAGCACCTCGACCCGGTCGCCTTCGCGCGGAGGGAAGTCCAGCCCCTGGGCCCGCGACCGGAACATCACGCAGCGTACCTGGGCGTCGCTGTCCTTCAGGGTGAAATAGCAATGCCCGCTCGCCGCCCGGCTGAAGTTCGAAATCTCGCCGGCCACCCACAGGAGGCCGACATGGGCCTCCAGCAGCCGCGCCACCCGGCCGTTGAGCTCGGAGACGCTCAGGATCTCGCGGCCGCCGGCCGTCGTCGATGGGGATCGTGGAAAGGCTTGCACGCGCTCGGGAGCGGCATGGATCGCCGCGGGCGAATTCGACCCGATGATTGTATGCGCTTGCCCGGTATGCGCCTTTCCGGCCGATCATGGACGATTTCCGGCGGCCGTTCGGCAGCCGCGCTTGCCCGTGCGGGTAAAAAACACCGACAATTCGCCCTCATCCGGGGACGCACGCCCGCCTCGTGGCGCGAGCCAGGCGGCCCGTGCTCGCAATCCCGGCATACGGAGAATCCTGCCTTGTTCTCGTTGATCCAAGCCGCCGGCTGGCCGATCTGGTTCCTGATCGTCGCCTCGATCGTCGCAGTCGCCCTGATCGTCGAACGATCGATTTCCCTGCGACGCGACAAGGTCATCCCTCCCGGTGTCCTCGAGGAAGTCCTCACCGTCTGCCGGAATTCGCAGATCACCGGCGAGATGGCGCAACGCCTGGCGCTCAGTTCACCACTCGGGCGGGTGCTGGCGAGCGGCATCCGCCATCGCGGGGGGTCGCGCGACCTGATGAAGGAGGCCATGGAGGAAAGTGGCCGGGCCGTTTCGGTCGATCTCGAGCGTTACCTGAGCGCGCTCGGAACCATTGCCTCGACCGCCCCGCTGCTCGGCCTGTTCGGTACCGTCATCGGCATGATCGAGATCTTCGGAGCCCAGGGGCCGACCGGCAGCGATCCGGCGCAGCTCGCCCACGGCATCTCGATCGCCCTCTACAACACGGCATTCGGCATCCTCGTGGCGATCCCCGCGCTGATCGCCTACCGGCATTTCCGGGCGCGGGTCGACAGCTACCTGGTCGAAATGGAGCAGCAGTCGCTGCGACTGGTCGATGTCCTGATGAGCGATCGCAAATGAACTTCCGGCGCGGTATCCGACGCGAGGAGCCGGAGATCAATTTCGTTCCCCTGATCGACGTCCTGCTCGTCATCCTCATTTTCCTGATGGTCACGACGACTTATTCGAAGTTCACGGAACTCAAGGTCGACCTGCCCCAGTCGAGCGCGGCGCCCGTTGCCGAACGCCCCCGGGAAGTCGTGGTGGCGGTTTCCGCCGACGGCCAGTACCGCATCGCCGGATCGGGAACGGCGCTGTCGCCGGTTGCCCTGATCAACGAGCTGCATCGTGAAGCGCAGGGGCCCACGCCACCGGTTCTCGTCATCTACGCCGATGCCGGCGCGCCGCACCAGTCGGTCATCGCGGTCCTCGATTCGGCGCGCCGCGCCGGCCTCGATCGGGTCACCTTCGCGGCCGACAGCGGCGTGCGCTGAAGCGTCCACCGAGATGCCCGGGGCCCTGCGCGAGCGCGTCGAAGCCGCGCTCGCGCGCTTCTGGTTCCGCCCCTCGGGCGGGCTCGTCGACACACTCGCCGAACTCGCGCTCAGCCCACTGGCGATGCTGACCGCCACGGTCTCCGGTGCCCGGCGCCGCCGCATCCTGGCGATGCGCGCCCGCCCCCGCGAAACGCCGCTGGTGATCGTGGTCGGCAACCTCGTGGTGGGCGGCGCCGGCAAGACCCCGCTGGTCGCCACCATCGCCAGCGAACTCGACGCCCGCGGCTGGCGCTGTGGAATCCTGTCGCGAGGCTACCGGCGCCGCTCGCCCGAACCCGTGCTGGTCGCGCCCGGCGACGATGCCGAGGAAGTCGGCGACGAACCCCTGATGCTCGCCCGCGAGACCGGCCTGCCGGTCGCGGTCGGGACCGACCGGCGGGCGGCGCTCGCGCTGATGCTCGATGCCAATCCGGACATCGCGGTCGTCGTCTCCGACGACGGCCTGCAGCATGTCGCGCTGCCCCGCGATGTCGAGATCGCGGTCTTCGATGCGCGTGGCGCCGGCAACCGCCGCCTGCTGCCGGCCGGTCCGCTGCGCGAGCCGCTCGCCCATGTCCGCGGCATGGACGCGGTAGTGATCAACGGCGGCGGCCCGTCGCCGGTCGCGCATCCGCGGACCTTCACCTCCCGCCTCGTGCCGGTGGAGTTCGTCTGCCTCGACGATCCCTCGCAGCGGATCCCGGCCCATCGGTTCGCGAGCCACGTCGCCGGTCGCGAGCTGCTCGCGATCGCCGGAATCGCCTCGCCCCAGCGCTTCTTCGATGTGCTCGACGGACTCGGCCTGCACAGCCGCAAGCTGGCGCTGGGCGACCATGCCCGCATCGACGCCGCGCTGCTGGCCGGTCGCCCCGAGGAACTCGTCGTGATGACCATGAAGGACGCCGTAAAATACGATGATGTCGCAACGCGCGGCCTGTGGGCCCTGCGATCCGTCGCGCAATGCGACCCATCCCTGATCGACTGGCTGGAGGCCGCTGTCCGTGGACAAACGACTTCTTGAAATCCTCGTCTGCCCGCTCTGCAAGGGTCCGCTGCAGCTGCACCGCGACCCGCCGGGCGCGCCGGCGGTCGACGCCGAGCTTGTCTGCAAGCACGATCGGCTCGCCTATCCGATCCGCGACGACATCCCGGTGATGCTGGCCGACGAGGCGCGCCGGATCGACCTCGAGCATGGCGCCTGAAACCGCGCCGGGGCCGGTCCCGGCCTTCGTCGCCCTGGTTCCGGCGCGGATGGCCTCGACCCGCCTGCCGGGCAAGGCCCTGGCCGATATCGCCGGCCAGCCCATGGTGGTTCACGTCGCCGCGCGCGCCCGGGCGGCCGGAGCGCAACGGGTTGCGGTCGCCACCGACGACGAGCGCATCGCGGCTGCGGTCGTCGCCGCCGGTCACGAAGCCATCATGACTCGCGCCGACCACCCCAGCGGCACCGACCGCCTTGCCGAAGCCGCCGCGATCCTCGGCCTGGCCGACGACACGATCGTCGTCAACGTGCAGGGCGACGAGCCCCAAGTGCCACCCGGCCTGGTTGCGGCGGTCGCCGCCCGCCTGGCCACCGACGAAGAGGCCGCGATCGCCACGGCCGGCCATCCGCTCGCGTCGATCGACGACTTCCTCGATCCCAACGTGGTCAAGATCGTCTGCGACCGGCGAATGCGGGCGATCTACTTCTCGAGGGCGCCGATTCCCTTCGACCGCGACCACATGGGCGGCTTTCCCCGCCGGCTGCCCGATGCGCTGGCCAGCGGGCAACCGGCGCCGCTGCGCCATATCGGGATCTACGCCTATCGCTGCGGCTTCCTGCGCGCCTACCCGGCGCTGGAACGCTCGCCGCTCGAATCGATCGAGTCGCTCGAACAGTTGCGGGCGATCTGGCACGGCTATCGGATCGCGGTCCACCAGGCTGCCAATGCGCCGCCGGCCGGAATCGACACCCCCGCGGACCTGGCGCGGGTCAGGACCGCAATCGCCGGCGGCCGGCAAAATTGACCCCCCCATGCATTGCGGATACCCTCAGCCCCCTTTCTGGACGGAACACTCATGCGATTGATTCTGCTGGGCGCCCCGGGCGCCGGAAAAGGCACGCAGGCCGCCTTCATCTGCAAGCGCTTCGGCATTCCGCAGATCTCCACCGGCGACATGCTGCGCGCCGCCGTCAAGGCCGGCACCCCACTCGGTCTCGAGGCGAAGAAGGTCATGGAATCCGGTGGGCTGGTCTCCGACGAGATCATCATCGGCCTGGTCGCCGAGCGCCTCGAGGAGCCCGACTGCGCCAGGGGCTACCTGTTCGACGGCTTTCCCCGCACGATTCCCCAGGCCGATGCGATGAAGCAGGCGGCGGTCGCCCTCGACCACGTGCTCGAGATCGACGTTCCGGATTCGGCCATCATCGAACGGATCACCGGGCGCCGCGTCCATGCCGCCAGCGGCCGGACCTACCATGTCCGGTTCAATCCGCCCCGGGTCGAGGGCCGCGACGACGAAACCGGCGAGGAACTCATCCAGCGCGAGGACGATCGCGAGGACACCGTGCGCAAGCGCCTCGAGGTCTACCACGAGCAGACCCGGCCGCTTGTCGAGTACTACTCGAAATGGGCTGCTAGCGGGGATGCGGCGGCGCCGCGCTACCACAGCATTTCCGGCACCGGCAGCGTCGACGAGATCACCACCCGGGCGCTGCAAGTCCTCGAATAGCGATCCCGGAACCGCCCGGCCGGCCCCGAATCATGCCGGTCGGACCGGTTTCATGAAGTGCTCGCCCGGGCCCGCGGAGTCACGCGAACGTCGCGGCAAGCATGAATCATAGAATCTCCCGGACCCCGCCGGCGGGCAACCGGCGGGCGGAGCGCGTAATATTGCGGGCGATCTCGCAATGATCTCCAGACTGATAACGACTGATTCGGAGGGCAAATAATGACAGGAGCCGTATCGGCTGGCCTTTGGCTCGCCCTGGTTTGCGGCCTCGCCGCAGTGATCTACGGCATTGTTTCGAGCCGATGGATTCTCTCGCTCGACGCGGGCAATGCGCGCATGCAGGAAATCGCAGGGGCGATCCAGCAGGGCGCGAAGGCCTATCTCAACCGACAGTACCGGACCATCGGACTGGTCGGCGTCGTGCTGTTCCTCGTCATCGGCTTCGTGCCCGGCCTGTCATGGCCCACCGCGATCGGCTTCGCGATCGGTGCGATTCTCTCCGGCGTGGCGGGCTACATCGGGATGCACGTCTCGGTGCGCGCCAACGTGCGCACCGCGCAGGCGGCCAGCCGGGGGCTTTCGGCGGCATTCGACGTCGCCTTCCGCGGTGGTGCGATCACCGGGATGCTCGTGGTCGGCCTCGGCCTGCTCGGCGTCGCCGGCTACTACGCGATCCTGATGCGCGGCGGCATCCCCGCCGGCAGCAATGTCCATGACGTCATCAAGCCGCTGATCGGACTGGCCTTCGGCTCTTCGCTGATCTCGATCTTCGCCCGTCTCGGCGGCGGCATCTTCACCAAGGGCGCCGACGTCGGCGCCGACCTCGTCGGCAAGGTGGAGGCCGGGATCCCCGAGGACGATCCGCGCAACCCGGCGGTGATCGCCGACAACGTCGGCGACAACGTCGGCGACTGCGCCGGCATGGCCGCCGACCTGTTCGAGACCTACGCGGTGACGCTGATCGCCACGATGCTGCTCGGCTCGCTGATGCTCGCCGGCGCCGAGTTCCAGGCGGTGGTCTATCCCCTGGCGCTGGGCGGTATGTCGATCATCGCCTCGATCATCGGCGCGATCTTCGTCAAGGCGAAGGACGGGCAGACCAACGTGATGGGCGCGCTGTACAAGGGCCTGATCTGGGCGGGCGGCATCGCCACCGTGGTCTCGTACCCGATCACCGCCTGGATGTTCAGCGGCGTCGACATCGCCGCGAGCGGCATCTCGGTGACGGGGCTGTGGCTGTGCGTGGTCGTCGGCATGGTGCTGACCGGGCTGATCGTCTGGGTGACCGAGTACTACACCGGCACCCAGTACGGCCCCGTGAAGTACGTTGCCCAGGCCTCGAATACCGGCCATGCGACCAACATCATCGCCGGCATCGCGGTCTCGATGAAATCCACCGCCTGGCCGGTGCTGTTCGTCTGCGCCGCGATCATCGCCTCGTACGCGTCCGCCGGCCTGTACGGCATCGCGATCGCGGCGACCAGCATGCTCTCGATGGCCGGGATCATCGTCGCGCTCGACGCCTACGGCCCGATCACCGACAACGCCGGCGGCATCGCCGAGATGTCGGAGCTGCCCGAGGAGATCCGCAACATCACCGACCCGCTCGACGCGGTCGGCAACACCACCAAGGCGGTCACCAAGGGCTACGCGATCGGCTCGGCGGGCCTTGCGGCGCTGGTGCTCTTCGCCGACTACACGCACGCGCTCGAGTCGGCCAGCATCGTCGCCAGCTTCGACCTGTCGAACCACATGGTGATCGTCGGCCTGTTCATCGGCGGGCTGGTCCCCTACCTGTTCGGCGCGATGGCCATGGAGGCGGTCGGCCGCGCGGCGGGCTCGGTGGTCGAGGAAGTCCGCCGCCAGTTCCGCGAGATCAAGGGCATCATGGACGGCACCGGCAAGCCCGACTACTCCCGGGCGGTCGACCTGCTGACGGCATCGGCGATCAAGGAGATGATGATTCCGTCGCTGCTGCCCGTGGTGGTGCCTGTGCTCGTCGGCCTGATCCTCGGGGCGGAGGCGCTGGGCGGCATGCTCATGGGCACCATCGTCACCGGCCTGTTCGTGGCCATCTCGATGTGCACCGGCGGCGGCGCCTGGGACAACGCCAAGAAGTACATCGAGGACGGCAACCACGGCGGCAAGGGATCGGAGGCGCACAAGGCGTCGGTCACCGGCGACACGGTCGGCGACCCCTACAAGGACACCGCCGGCCCCGCGGTCAACCCGCTGATCAAGATCATCAACATCGTGGCGCTGCTGATCGTGCCGCTGCTGTAGGCCCCGAAGGGTCCGATATCGCAAGGGCACCCTCGGGTGCCCTTTTTTCGTGGATTCCAGCGTGCCGCGCCGGGTTATATTCGTTTCCTGCGGACACGGGCCGCCGGCATGCCGGTGGCCGACTGAATTCTCACCAGGAGGCTCTCCATGCAATTCGAAGGCAACGTGGTCGTCGTCACCGGCGGCGCATCCGGTCTCGGTGGCGCCACCACCGAACTCATCGTCAAGGCCGGCGGCAAGGTCGTCATCGCCGACGTCCAGGAAAAGCTCGGCCAGGAGCACGCGGCGAAGCTCGGCGCCAATGCGAAGTTCGTCAAGTGCGACGTGACATCCGAAGCCGATGGCCAGGCCGTGATCGATGCAGCGGTCGGCATGGGCAAGCTGGTCGGCGTGGTCAACTGCGCCGGGATCGGCGGCGCCGCCAAGACGGTCGGCAAGGACGGCCCGATGCCGCTGCCGCACTTCACGAAGATCGTGATGGTGAACCTGGTCGGCAGCTTCAACATGATCCGGCTGGCCGCCGCCGCCATGGCGAAGAACGAGCCCAACGCCGAGGGCGAGCGCGGCGTCTGCGTCAACACCGCGTCGGTCGCCGCCTTCGACGGCCAGATCGGCCAGGCCGCCTACTCGGCGTCCAAGGGCGGCATCGTCGGCATGACCCTGCCGATCGCGCGCGACCTCGCCCGCGACGGCATCCGGGTACTCACGATCGCGCCCGGCCTGTTCCTGACCCCGATGATGATGGGCCTGCCGGAGCCTGCGCGCGCATCGCTCGGCGCCCAGGTCCCCTTCCCGCCGCGGCTCGGCCGGCCCGACGAATATGCGAACCTGGTCGGCCAGCTCTTCGCCAACACGATGCTCAATGGCGAGACGATCCGCCTCGACGGCGCGATCCGGATGGCGCCGAGATAAGCCCGGTCCGGCACTGGACAAAGGGAAAGGGGCGCCGCGGCGCCCCTTTGCGATGCCGGCGATGCCGATCGTACGGATTCGCCTGCAACCGCCCTCAGGGTCGCACGAACAGCAGGGTATGCCCGGCGCCCTCGAGCACCAGCAGGGGCTTGCCCTCACGGGTCACCGGCAGCATGCGGCCGCCGACGCCGAGCACCAGGCGGAACGCGTCGCGGACATCCTGCGCCCGTCCCTCGCAGACGACGGTGGGATTCATCCGGGACGCCTGCAATCGCATCTGGACCACGGCGAGCTCGCCTTCCAGCGGACCACAGGCATCGAAGCCCCCGATCCGGCCGCGGGTCGCGTCGATCCGCATCCGTGGCTCGAAAGCGGTGACATCGCGGTCGTCGAGAACCTCCAGGTTCCAGTCGCCGGCGATCTCCCCCAAGGTGTAGGTCGCTCCCGGGCCCGAACTGGCGCAGCCCGCCGCCAGCAGTGTCGCACCGAGCGCCATGGCGAGCGTTCGCATCGATCTCATTTCCTCCTCCGGCGGCTTCGTGGTCCCGACCTGCCCGACCCGCGGCAGCCGTCCATCCCAGTTCCCTTTTGACCTTATCGAAGCGTTTCGTCAACCCGTGCCGCAAAGCAGGCCTCGATCCAGCGCCCGATCGACAGCAAGCCGGCATCGGCCGAACGCCTGCCGACGACCTGCAGTCCGACCGGCAGGCCGTCGATGCGCACCCAGGGCAGCGACAGTGTCGGCACCCCGCAGGCCGAGAATGGAGCCGTCTGGCCGAGTACGGCTTCGCGCACCGTCGTCGAACCGGATTCGACATCAACGTCCATCTGTCCGCGCAGCGGCGGCACGACCGCGCAGGCGGGCAGGATCATCGCATCGACATCGGCCAGCCCCGCGTCGAGATCGGCCGCGATCCGTTCGAGCTGGTGCTGCGCCTCGATGTAGTCGGTCGCCATCAGGGCAGCGCCCACCCGCATCGTGGCCAGCACGCCCTCGGAGAAACCTTCGCCGCCCGCGGCGATCGCCTCCCGATGGACCCAGGCGGCCTCGGAGCGCACGATCGGCGTGTAGGCGTTCCATGCCTTGCCCAGCAGCGGCAAGGGCAACTCGACGATGCTCACGCCCTCGCCGCGCAGCAGCGCGAGCGTGCGCTCGAAGGCTTCGCGCACCGGCACCGAGAGCCGCCCCGCGAGCCAGTCCCGGGGCACGCCAAGGCGCGGCGGGCGGGCCGGCGCCGCGGCCTCGACCGCCCGGCCCGACATGACCTCGTAGAGGATCGCGCAATCGTCCACCGTGGGCGCGAGCGGACCCGCATGGTCGAAACTGAAGGCGAGATGCAGGGCGCCGTCGAGCGGAATCGCCCCGAAGCTCGGCTTGAATCCCGTGATCCCGCAGAAGGATGCCGGAATCCGTACCGAGCCACCCGTATCGCTGCCGATGCCCGCCGCGCCGATCCCGACGGCGACGCCGGCGCCGGCTCCCGAGGAGGAGCCGCCGGACTGGCGCGCATGGTCGAAAGGGTTGAGCACGTCGCCCGTCCAGGTGTTCTCACCGGTCGCGCCCAGGGCGATCTCGTGCATGTTCGTCTTCGCGAAGATCAGCGCACCGGCCGCCCGCAGGCGAGTCACGAGGCTCGCTTCGCGGGCGCCGGGATCGGGCAGGCGGGCACGGGTGCCGGCTCGGGTCGGCATGCCGTCGACCTGGAACAGGTCCTTGATCGATATCGGCACGCCGGCGAGCGGACCGGCCAGCCGGCCGGCGCCGATATCGGCGTCGATCCGGGCGGCGGCCGCTTCGGCCGCCTGCCAGTCGACCCATGCGATCGAGTTGAGCACCGCGTTGCGCTCGGCGGCATCCCGGGCGCGGCCGAGGGCGGCAACGCAGCTGTCATCCCCCCCGGCGATGGCGCCCCCGGCGATGGCGGCGACGAGCGAAGCGATCGTCGAAGGCTGCTTGGCAGATCGGCTGTCGATGGTTAAGGTCATGTCGTTTCCGAAGAAGGTCGGGAGATCAGGTCATGCAGCGTCAGCGACTTTCCGGCGGTGCGCTGAAGTCCGGTGGATACGATAGCAGCGAGCAGCTGCTCGAACTCGAGTTCGTCGACGGTCGGATCAGGCATTTCCGGCATGTGCCGGCCGAAGTCTGGCGGCGCCTGGTGGCTTCGCCGAACCCGGGAAGCTTCTACGAGGACCGGATCGCCGAGGAATACCCGCAGTCCGATGCGGGCCGTGCCGGCACCGGCGACGAAGCCCGCGCGAAGCTCGACGACCTCTTCGGAACGCCTCCGGCCGACTAGGGCCGATCAGTCCTTCGGCCCGAGCCCCTGCAGCGCCGTGCCCACGGTGGCGCGAAACAGCTCGCGGAAATTGCGCAGGCTCCAGCCGCCCGGCATGAAGGCCTCGACCGCCTCGCTCGGGTGGGTCCAGATCGAGAGCTTGTCGCCGGCGATGCCGATCACCTGGCCGTTGACCCAGTCGGCCTCGTCGCTCGCAAGATAGACGACCGCCGGGGCGACCTGCGCCGGCGTGCCGCGCAGCGTGACCGCCGAGCCGACCCAGCCCGCGTCCTTGGCGGCCTTGCGCTCGGCGGGAATGCTGTCGGTCATGTCGGTGACCGCCCGCGGCACGATCGCATTGACCGTGATGCCGTACTTCGCGACCTCCTGGGCCATGCTGCGGGTCATGCCGAGGACCCCGGCCTTGGCCGCCGCGTAATTCGCCTGCCCGATGCTGCCGCGCAGGCCGGCTCGCGACGACACATTGATGATCCGGCCCGGGACCTTCTCCGCGCGCATCCAGCGCACCGCAGCGCGGGAGCACGCGAAGCTGCCCGTCAGGCAGACGGCGACCACCGCATCCCAGTCGGCCTGGCTCATGTTGAAGCTCATGCGATCGCGCAGGATGCCGGCATTGTTGACCATCACGTCGATGCGGCCGTAGCGGCGCACGCAGCTGTCGACCACTGCATCCGCACCGGCAAAGGTCGAGACATCCGAGGGATCCGCGGCGGCGCTGCCACCGGCGGCCCGGATCGCGGCAGCGGTCGCCTCGGCCCGGTCACGATCGATGTCGTTCGCCACGACGAGCGCGCCTTCGGCCGCGAGGGCACGGGCGAGCGCTGCGCCGATGCCCTGGCCCGCGCCCGTGACGACGGCCGCCCTGCCTTCGAGAACCATGGAATCTCCCGAACTGGATGCGAAACCGGCGAGTATGATTCCTTTCCCGTCGGCCAGCCATCCCGGGGCTTATCATCGGGCCCCGGCGCCCGGCCTGTTCTCCGAGAACCATGGATCCCCTCGCCCCAGCCCCCGGCGGCTCCCGCCCGGCGGTCGATATCGTCTGCCGCGTCGTCGACTACTACGGCGACGCCGGCATTGGCTGGCGCCTCGCCGCCGGCCTGGCGCTCGAACATGGCTTCCGGACCTGCCTCTGGATCGATCGTCCGGACATGATCGCTGCAATGGCGCCGGCCGGCGCCCCGCACGTCGAGGTCCGGCACCTCGATCGCTTCGAGGCCGACTACCGCGCCCGCGATGTGCTCCTGACCACCTTCGACAGCCGGATCGGCGATACCGCGCGGGCCCGCATCCGCGGTGCCGGCGATGCCACCCTGCGGGTGCATTTCGAATACCTGAGCGCCGAGCCCTGGATCGACAGCTGCCACGGACTACCCGCCCTGAAGGCCGATGGCAGCCAGGAATGGATGTTCATGCCCGGCTTCACCGCCGGCAGCGGCGGGCTGATCCGCGAGCGCAGCCTCGCGGCGATGCGCGCCGATTTCGACCGGAGCCACCAGGACGCCTTCCTGGAGCGCATCGGGGTGACCCGTGGGCCGGGCCGCCGGATCTCCCTGTTCTGCTATCCGGAAGCGCCGGCCGACGACTGGTTCGACACGCTCGCATCGGATGCCGAGCCCACCGTCCTGTTCGCCGCCCATGGGGTCGCCACCGCTTCAATCGCCCGCTTCTTCGGTGCCGAACCCGCCCCGGGGCGCCTGCTGCGGCGCGGTTCGCTCACCCTCCAGCGCCTGCGCTTCATGCCGCAGGTCGACTACGACCGACTGCTGCTCGCCTGCGACCTGAACTTCGTGCGCGGCGAGGATTCCTGGATCCGCGCCCACTGGGCCCGACGCCCCTTCGTCTGGCAACCCTACATCCAGGCCGACGGCGCACATCTGGCGAAGCTCGACGCCTTTCTCGACGGCGCGCTTGCCGGCGCGCCGGCAGACATCGCGGAGAGCCTGCGCCGCTTCGCGCACGCCTGGTCGGGCGATGGGCCGGTCGCATCGAGCTGGCCGGGATTCCGCGACGCCCTTCCCGCCATCGGCCGCCAGCTCGCGACCTGGGTCGACGACCTCGAGGCCCAGCCCGACTGCTGCACACGACTGGCGGCACTGATCCGCGACCGGCTAGAATAGAAGGTTGTTCATCGCAATGAAATCAGGGTCCTATCGATGAAAACCGCCCAGGAACTTCGTACCGGCAACGTCATCATGGTCGGCAGCGAGCCGATGGTCGTGCAACGCACCGAATACAACAAGTCGGGCCGCAACTCCGCCGTCGTCAAGCTCAAGCTCAAGAACCTGCTGAACAGCTCCGGCACCGAAACCGCCGTCAAGGCCGACGAGAAATTCGATGTCCTGATGCTCGATCGCAAGGAAGTCACCTTCTCGTATTTCGCCGATCCGCTGTACGTCTTCATGGATGGCGAATACAACCAGTACGAGGTCGAAGCCGACTCGATGGGCGACGCGCTCAACTACGTCGACGACGGCATGACTTGCGAAGTCGTCTTCTACGATGGCCGCGCGATTTCCGTCGAACTGCCCACCTCGCTGGTGCGGGAGGTCGAGTACACCGAGCCCGCAGTCAAGGGCGACACCTCGGGCAAGGTGCTCAAGCCGGCGCGCATCAAGCCCACGGGCTACGAGATCCAGGTCCCCGCCTTCGTGCAGATCGGCGACCTGATCGAGATCGATACGCGCAACGGCGAGTACCGCAACCGCGTCAAGGCCTGATTCGGATTCCGATTCGGGCGCATGACCGCGTTGGGGCTCCTTGCCGTACAACCTTACTGTCTGCGTCGCCCCGCCTTGCCCTACGCCCGAATCCGAATCCGAATCCGAAGCCGGTTCAGGCCAGGCGCAGGCCGGAATCGCTGCCGCGGCGCGCAGGCCGGCGCAGCTGGCGCGCCACGGTTTCGCGCAGCGACTGCATCGATACCGGCTTGACCAGGTAGCAGTTGCAACCGGCCAGGGCGCCCCGGGCCAGGTCGAGCGGCGAGGAGCGGCTGGTGAGGATCACCACCGAGGTGGGCCGGGTCACGGGATCGCGCTTGATCTCGCGCGTGAGCCGGAAGCCGTCGATACCGGGCATGATCACATCGACGAAGCAGAGTTCGTAGCGGCGCAGCCGCAGGACATCCAGCGCTTCGCGGGCATTGTCGACCGCCTCGGAATCTATCCCCATCTGCCCGAGCGCCACCGCGAGCTGGCGGCGCACGGTGGGGCTGTCGTCGACCACCAGGGCGCGCGGACGTCGCGTCACCCCGTTCTCGATGATCGGCCCGGGCCAGCCCGGGCGACTTGCCGCGACCGCCGGCGGCTGGCGCAGCTGGGTCTCGACGAAGCCGTTGAGGGCGCCGAGCAGGTCGGCCACGAACACCGAATGCAGGAGATCGTCGCGCGGGCGCTGCGGGTCGCTGCGCCGCCCCACCTTGATGACCGGCCGTCCCCGCAGGGCGCGCTGCAGGGTCGATGCGATCTCCGGGCCGCCATCGGCCGTCATGTCGACGATGGCGATGTCGAAGGCGCCGGCGGCGGGATCGGTCGCGACCGCGTAGTGGTAGCGATTGTGGCGGGCATGCCGAAGGACGATCTCGAGCAGCTTGCGCAGGCGGGTCGCCAGCCCGAACGCAGCCACGCGATAGACCGGCCGCTGCGCATCTGCCGACGGCGACCCGCCGGGTGCGCCGGTTTCCTGCGGCGACATCATGCTCGTGTTCCCCCGGTGAAATTCTTCTGTCAGTGTCCGGCGCGGTGCCGCCCTGGCGGACCGGCTTGCCGGTCTTATGCCCGAATCGTCCCAGGCATGCAAGTGCGTGTCGCAAAAAAGTCGTTTGTTTCCCCACGCTTAGCCGCTCTTCTTAAGCTTTCGCCTGAGGCGAATTCCTGAGCTCGGACCCGATGCCCTCCTCGACCCGGAGATCATTGTCGCGGGCGAACTTGCGCAGGAAATCATAGGCCATCGGCTCGATGTCGCGCAGGCGCGCGTCGACCACGACGCAGCGCTGGTCGCCACGCATGGAGGGCTGCACGAGCGGGGAGTAGCGCAGGGGATCGCCGGTCATGGCATCGGGACGAAACGAGGACATCACGCCACAGAGCCGGTCCGCCCAGTCGCTCGGGCGAAATCGCCGCCCCGTGGAGTCGATGCCGACGATCACGAAGGACTGCGCGGGGGGAAGTTCGATCATGGCATGCCCGTAGCGGCGCGGCGCCGCAAGGGCGATGCCGCGCGAACCGGAATTATAGACTCGCGGATTCCCGCATTCGATTGGATCGCTCTGGACATTCCCCTACAATTCAAACAGTTGGACGGCGCGCCAGGGACATCGACCCGGGCGCCGTCCTTTCTGTTCGCAGGCCGCCGGATGCGGCCCTTCGCGCACACCGCCCCTGGAGCCACCATGGCCGCATCCTCGCCGCTGATGTCGACGTATCTCCCGCAGCCGGTGGCCTTCAGCCACGGCGACGGACCCTGGCTCTACGACATGGACGGTCGGCGCTATCTCGACGCCCTCGCCGGCATCGCCGTCAATACCCTCGGCTACAACCACCCCCGGCTCACCGCGGCCCTGCGCGAGCAGATCGGCGCGGTGATCCATACCTCGAACCTGTTCACCCATCCCCTGCGAGACCAGCTCGCGCAGATGCTGGTCGACCGCTCCGGCATGAGGAACGTCTTCTTCTGCAATTCGGGGCTGGAAGCCAACGAAGCGGCAATCAAGCTGGCGCGCCTGCATGGCCATCGCCGCGGCATCGACACGCCCGAGATCGTCGTCTACGAACACGCCTTCCACGGCCGCTCCCTCGCGACCCTGTCGGCCACCGGCAATCCCAAGGTGCACAAGGGCTTCGAGCCACTGGTGCCGGGTTTCATCCGGGTGCCCCTGAACGATACCGAGGCGTTGGGCCGGATCGCCGCCGAACGACCGAACGTCTGCGCGGTCTTCCTCGAGGCGATCCAGGGCGAAGGGGGCATCAACCCGGCGCGCGCCGACTACCTGCGCGAGGCGCGCCGCCTGTGCGACGAGAACGACTGGCTGCTGATGATCGACGAGGTCCAGTGCGGCACCGGCCGCACCGGGCGCTGGTTCGCCCACCAGTGGGCCGACATCCGCCCCGATGTCATGCCGCTCGCCAAGGGCCTCGCCTCGGGCATCCCGGTTGGCGCGGTCGTCGCCGACGACCGGGCCGCCGACCTCTTCGGGCCCGGCAGCCATGGCACGACCTTCGGTGGCAACCTGCTGGCGATGCGCGCCGGCATCACCACCATCGAGGTGATGGAGGACGACGGCCTCATGAAGCGGGCCGAGGCGACCGGGGAGCGGATCATGAGCGCGATCCGCTCGGCCTTCACCGGCAATCCCGGGCTCGTCGACGTGCGTGGCCAGGGCCTGATGATCGGCATCGAGCTCGATCGCCCCTGCGACGACCTCGTCGGGAAGGCGCTGGCCGCGGGACTGGTCCTGAACGTCACCGCATCGAATGTGATCCGGCTGCTACCGCCGCTGGTCTTCGACGAGGAACATGCCGATCACCTCGTCGAGAAGCTGGTCCCGCTGATCGCGGCCCGGCTCGACGCCTGAACCACGCAACGCCCTGCCCGTCCATCCTTGCGGCCGAACCCCATGTCGATCAAGCACTTCCTCCAGTTCAAGGACCTGATGGCCGAGGAGATCGACTACCTGTTCGAGCGGGCACGGGTGATCAAGCGCCGCTTCAAGGCCTACGAGCCGCATCACACGCTTTCGGATCGCACCCTGGTGATGATCTTCGAGAAGGCGAGCACCCGGACCCGCCTGTCCTTCGAGGCCGGCATGCACCAGCTCGGCGGCGCGGCCATCTACCTGAACACCCGCGACTCCCAGCTCGGTCGCGGCGAACCGGTAGAGGATGCCGGCCAGGTCATCTCCCGCATGTGCGATCTCGTGATGATCCGCACCTTCGAGCAGACCATCGTCGAGCGCTTCGCCGCGAACTCGCGGGTGCCGGTGATCAACGGGCTGACCAACGAATACCATCCCTGCCAGATCCTCGCCGACATCTTCACCTTCATCGAGCATCGCGGCCCGATCAAGGGGCGCACCGTGGCCTGGATCGGCGACTCCAACAACATGTGCAACACCTGGCTGCAGGCGGCCGAACTGCTCGAGTTCAACGTGCACGTCTCGACCCCGCCGGGCTACGAGGTCGAACCCGATCGCGCCGGCGCCTTCGGGCTCGATCATTTCGAGCAGTTCGCCGATCCGATGGAAGCCTGCAAGGGCGCCCACCTGGTCACCAGCGACGTCTGGACGAGCATGGGCTTCGAGGCCGAGAACGAGGAGCGTCGCCGCGCCTTCGCCGACTGGTGCGTCGACGCCGAGATGATGGCCAATGCCGATCCCGACGCGGTCTACATGCACTGCCTGCCGGCGCATCGCGGCGAGGAAGTCACCGCCGAGGTCATCGACGGCCCGCAATCGGTGGTCTGGGACGAGGCCGAGAACCGGCTGCACATCCAGAAGGCCCTGATGGAATACCTCGTGCGCGGCCGGATGGGCTAAGAACCTGCGAACGGGTCGGACGCGCCCGTTCGCAGGTTCTCAAGTGTTGGGCAGGCCGTTGCCGCCAGCCTGCCCCACGATCGCCAGGAACTCGCGCCGGGTCGACGCATCGTGGCGGAAAGCGCCGCGCATCCGGCTGGTGACCATCGACACGCCGGGCTTGTGGACGCCCCGGGTGCTCATGCACTGGTGGGCCGCATCGACGATCACACCGACGCCCAGTGGCTGGAGGACCTCCTCCAGGGTGTCGGCGATCTGCGCGGTCATCTTCTCCTGGATCTGCATGCGCTTGGCGTAGATATCGACCAGCCGCGCCAGCTTCGAGATGCCGACCACCCGCCGGTCGGGCAGGTAGGCGACATGCGCCCGCCCGATGATCGGCAGCAGGTGGTGCTCGCAATGGCTCTCGAAACGGATGTCGCGCAATACGATCATCTCGTCGTAGCCTTCGACCTCCTCGAAGGTGCGCAGCAGTACGGCGGCGGGATCCTCGGCATAGCCGGCGAAGAATTCCCGGTAGGCGCGCACGACACGTTTCGGCGTGTCGAGCAGGCCTTCGCGCCGGGGATCGTCCCCGGCCCAGCGGATCAGGGTCCGGACGGCCTCTTCGGCTTCTTCCTGCGAGGGAACGCGACCTGCTGGCGGGGCCGCACTGGAAGTGTCTGACATCGTCGATGTGCCCGATTCTTGCGTCAAGGGAGCCCGCTAGGGTAACCGATCCGGCGCGCGCCGAATAATGGGGTCAGACTCCATTGATCAATGGAGTCTGACTCCATTATTCGGCAGGTGCGCCAGCCTGACGAGCCATCGGTCTCCTGGGGCAGCCGGTCGCCACTGAGACGGGTTCGGGACGCTTCGCCCCGGGCAAGGCCCGACTTATAATGCGGCGCTGAATCCCGCCCCGCCGGCTTCGACCGCGCCTCTTCCGGACCCGCCCATGAGCAAGATCAAGAAAGTCGTCCTCGCCTACTCCGGCGGACTCGACACCTCCGTCATCCTGAAGTGGCTGCAGGATACGTACCAGTGCGAGGTGGTGACCTTCACCGCCGACATCGGCCAGGGCGAGGAACTCGAGCCGGCGCGGGCCAAGGCCACCGCCGCCGGGGTGCGCAGCATCTACATCGAGGACCTGCGCGAGGAGTTCGTGCGCGATTTCGTCTTCCCGATGTTTCGCGCCAACACCGTCTACGAGGGCGAATACCTGCTCGGCACCTCGATCGCCCGCCCGCTGATCGCCAAGCGGCTCGTCGAGATAGCCCGGCTCGAGAAAGCCGACGCGATCTCGCACGGCGCCACCGGCAAGGGCAACGACCAGGTCCGCTTCGAACTCGGCGCCTACGCGCTGATGCCGGAGGTCAAGGTGATCGCGCCCTGGCGCGAATGGGATCTCCTGTCGCGCGACAAGCTCGTCGCCTACGCCGATGCCCACGGCATCCCGGTCGACTTCAAGAAGCGCAAGGGCCCGGCGCCGTTCTCGATGGACGCCAACCTGCTGCATATTTCCTACGAAGGCAACGACCTCGAGGATCCCTTCGCGGCGCCGCCCGAAAAGGGCATGTGGCGCTGGACCGTGTCGCCCGAAAAGGCGCCGAACAAGCCCGAGCTGGTCGAGCTCGACTTCGAGCGCGGCGATCTCGTCGCGATCAACGGCAAGCGCATGAAGGCGCATGAACTGCTTGCCGAGCTCAACCGCCTCGGCGGCAGCCACGGCGTCGGCCGGCTCGACCTGGTCGAGAACCGCTATGTCGGCATGAAGTCGCGCGGCTGCTACGAAACCCCCGGCGGCACCATCCTGCTGCGGGCGCACCGCGCGATCGAATCCCTCACCCTCGACCGCGAAGTCGCCCACCTCAAGGACGACCTGATGCCGCGCTACGCGAGCATGATCTACAACGGCTACTGGTGGTCGCCCGAGCGCATCGCGCTGCAGACCCTGATCGACCACACCCAGCAGATGGTCAACGGCAAGGTGGTGGTCAAGCTCTACAAGGGCAATGTGATCGTGGTCGGCCGCAGCTCGCCACAGTCGCTCTTCGACAGCCGGATAGCGACCTTCGACGATGACGCCGGCGCCTACGACCAGGCCGATGCCGAGGGCTTCATCAAGCTCAACGCCCTCCGCCTGCGCATCGGGGCGAGGCAGGCCGCCAGGAAGACGGGCCGCAAGCGGCAAGGCTGAGGAAAAAGGGGTCAGACTCCATTTCAGATGAAATGGAGTCTGACCCCTTTTTCGATTGTCAGTCGTCGCGGACGATACGGCGATGCTTGCGCACGATGGTCACGGTCGGCTTCTTGGCCGGGGCCGGAGCGCGCTCGACCGGCTCGTCCTCCGCCTCGCCCCCGTAGGGCTGGCGCGAAAAGGACGGCCGCGCCGGTCGGGGCGGGGAATCGCCGCGCGGCTTGCCCCCACGACCGCCGCCACCGCCACGGCCGCGCGCCGGCTGGATCGTGCTGATGACATGGTGCAGAAGCAGGATGTCGTCGCCACCCGGGCCTTCGAGGAGGATGGCGCGCTGGTCGAAGGAGCGGATCCGCCCCGCGATGCGATGGCCGTTGACGAGGAATACCTCCATCGGACGGCGCTCGCGTCGAAAGCCGTTGAGCCAGGCGAACTGCACCCGGTCCGAGCTCTTGCCCGCGGGCTTGCCCCCTTTCCTGCCGGCCGCTGGCGCGGCCGTATCCCCCGGACCGTCGCTCATGTTCGTCTGGTCGTGTTGCATCGCAATGGGAAGAATGCCATAAGAGCTGGCCGGCTGCATGCGGCTGGGCATGATTAGTCCACAGAACGGGGCACCTGACAAGCGCGCCGACCGTTCCGGTACCGGTATCGCCTGGCGATGCCGGTCCTGAACCCCATCCGAGGAGAATTCGATGCCTTCATTCGATGTCGTCTGCGAAGCGGATACCGTGGAGCTTCGCAATGCGGTCGACCAGACGAACAAGGAAGTATCCAACCGCTTCGACTTCAAGGGATCCGACGCCCGGGTCGAGCTCGGCGAGAACCTCTTGACCATCTTCGCCGACGATGACTTCAAGGCTTCGCAGGTCCGCGACGTCCTCCTGTCGAAATGCGCCAGGCGCAAGCTCGATGTCCGCTTCCTGGATTTCGGCGAGATCCAGAAGATCGGCGGCGACAAGGTCAAGCAGGAGATCACGGTGCGCAACGGCGTGTCGAGCGCCGACGCCAAGCGCATCGTGAAGCTCGTCAAGGACAGCAAGCTCAAGGTCCAGGCGAGCATCCAGGGCGATTCGGTGCGGGTGACCGGCGCCAAGCGCGATGCCCTCCAGGAGGTGATCGCACTGCTGCGCGAGAAGGTCGACGAGCTGCCGCTGTCCTTCGAGAACTTCCGGGACTGAAGTACAACAGCCCCCACGCTCGCTATCGCTCGCTGCCGCCCAGGGGGGCTATCAGTGGCTTCGGGCGGCCGGGCGGCGCGATAATGCGGACAGCCACAACCGAACCGCAGGAGACGATGAGCATTCCTACCGACAGCCAGGCGCCCGCCGCCGGGTCGCTCACCGGTGTGCGCGTGATCGACCTCACCACCGTCGTCCTCGGGCCTTCGGCGACCCAGATCCTCGGCGATCTCGGTGCCGACGTGATCAAGGTGGAGCCCCCGGGCGGCGATGTCGCTCGTGCCGCCGGCCATGGACGCTCGCCGGGCATGAGCCATGTGTTCCTCAATGCGAACCGCAACAAGCGCAGCGTCGTGCTCGACCTGAAGGACCCGGAGCATCGCGATGCCCTGCTTGCACTGTGCGCCGGGGCCGACGTCCTCGTCTACAACATCCGGCCCGCGGCAATGCAGCGCCTGCGACTCGGCTACGAGGATGTCCGGGCCGTCAACCCGCGCATCATCCACGCCGGTGGCTTCGGCTTCGGGCAGTCCGGGCCCTACGCAGCGCGTCCCGCCTACGACGACCTGATGCAGGCCATGAGCGGATCGGCGGACCTGCTCGGCAGGGTCCTGCCCGCCAGCCCCGAGGGCGATCGCCCGACCTACGTGCCGATCAATTTCTGCGACCGGGTCAGCGGACTGCATCTCGTGTACGCGATCCTCGCCGCACTCTATGCGCGCGAGCGCACCGGCATCGGCCAGGCCATCGAGGTGCCGATGTTCGAAACCATGTCGGCCTTCGTGCTGGCCGACAACCTCGGGGGTGCGAGCTTCGACCCGCCCGAAGGAGGCATGGGCTACTCCCGCATCGTCTCGCGCGGCCGCCAGCCCTACCCCACCCGCGACGGCCATCTCGCCCTGCTGCCCTACAACGACAAGCAATGGCGTGAAGTCCTGCGGCTGTTCGACCGCGAGGATCTCGCCGAAGACCCGCGTTTCGCCACCCAGGCGCAGCGCAGTCGCAATGCCGAGGCCGTCTACGCCTTCATGGCCGGGGAAGTCGCCCGGCGCAGCACCGCCGAATGGCTCGAGCTCCTGCGCGACAGCGACATCCCGCATGCCCGGATCAACGCGATCGAGGATCTGGCCGACGATTCCCATCTCCGCGCGGTCGGCTTCTTCGAAAGCTACCGGCATCCGCACGAAGGCGAACTGGTCGGCACCCGGCATCCGGTGGAGTTCTCCGCGACACCGGCGGCACTGCGACGGCCCGCACCGCGGCTCGGCGAACACACCGCCGAGGTCCTGCGCGAGGCGGGTCTCGACGAAACCCTCATCGAACGACTGGCCGGGAGCCGGGGATGACAGCAAGGTGATGAACAAGGACACGACTCCGCGAACCGGCCCCGGGACGGGCAGCGACGCCATCCCGACCCTCCTCCCCGACTGGCGCCAGGGCGAGATGCCGCTGCACGAGTACCTGCGCCACCATGCGCGCGAGCAGCCCGATCGACCGGCCTTCATCTGGTACGGCCGCGAGATCGGCTATGGCGAGCTCGATCGGGCGAGCGACGCCTTCGCGAGCCTGCTGTATTCGCTGGGCGTCGCCGCGGGCGACCGTGTCGCGCTGTACACGGGGAACTGCCCGCAGTACGTGATCGCGCATTTCGGCATCCAGAAGATCGGCGCCATCGTCGGGCCCTGCGGCCCGCTGTTCAAGGCCCATGAGCTGCGCTACCAGCTCGACGACCTTGGCGCGAAGGTGATCGTCGCGGCCCGCCACCTGGCACCGATCGTCGAGGAAGTCCGCGCCGATACCGCGATCGAGCATGTGTTCCTCACCGGCCATGCCGACATGCTGCCGGCCGACCCGACGATCGCGATCCCCGAGGAACTCGACGCCGAGCGCAAGGCCGACGCCACGCTGCCGCCGGGAACTCGCGACCTGCTCGCCACGCTCGGCGATTTCGAGGCAGTGGCGCCGCCATCGTACTCGCCCGATCTCGAGGAAGTCGCCCTGATGACCTACACCTCGGGAACCACCGGCATGCCCAAGGGCGCGATGCTGTCCCTGCGCAATGCCCTGTTCAAGACCGCGGTGACGGCCGACTGCAATGATGTGCGCGGCGACGATGTCCTGCTCGCGATCGCGCCCCTGTACCACATCGCCGGCATGCTGATGGGCATCGACGTCACCGTGTACACCGGCGCCACGACCGTGCTGATGCATCGCTTCGATCCGCTCGCGACACTGCAGGCGATCGATCGCCACCGGGTGAGCTGGTGGTACAGCATCGCACCGATGAACGTGGCCCTGATGGAGCATCCCGAGGCGGCGCGCTTCGACATGTCCTCGCTGCGGATCAACCCGGCGACCAGCTTCGGCATCACGCTCACCGAACCGCTCGCGCGGCAGTGGGCGGAGTTCACCGGCGGCTGCCCGACCTACGAGGCCGCCTATGGCCTGTCCGAAACGCATACCTGCGATACGTACATGCCGGTGGATGCGGTGCGCTGGGGCACCCAGGGCCGGCCGATGCCGGGCGTCGAGATCCGCATCATCGATCCGGATACCGGCGTCGACCGACCGCAGGGCGAACTCGGCGAGATCATCGTGCGCAGCCCCGGTTCATTCAAGGGCTACTGGAACAAGCCCGAGGCAAGCGCCAGCACTTTGCGCGATGGCTGGGTCCATACCGGCGACATGGGCCGGCTCGACGAAGCCGGCTACCTGAGCTTCGTGGGGCGCTTCAAGGAGATGATCAAGGTCTCCGGCTACAGCGTGTTCCCCGAGGAAGTCGAGACGATCCTGATCCGCCATCCCGCGATCCGCCAGGCGGCGGTGCTCGGCATACCGGATCCGGCCCGCGGCGAAGTGGTCCGGGCCTATGTCGTGAAGGAAGCCGACGCCACCGTGAGCGCAGACGAGATCATCGCCTGGGCCCGCGAGAACATGGCCAGCTACAAGGCGCCGCGCGAGGTGCGCTTCCGGGATTCCCTGCCGGCGACCGGTGCCGGCAAGGTGCTGCGCCGGCTGCTGCGCGACGAGGAAGCCTGAACGGACTCAACCCAGCGCGCGGCGGAATTCGAAGCGGGCGATGAGCCGCGAGACGGTGTTGCAGCTGAACAGCAGGGCGAACCATCGGGTCGCGGGGTCGACGAACAGCGCGGTGCCGGTCATGCCCGACCAGGTGAGCTCGCCGACGGCGCACGGGTAGGCGGCGGCGCCACCGGCGCGGCGCACCGCCAGCCCGAGGCCGAAGCCGAAACCCGGCCCGGTGAATCCGAGCGGACCATCGACCCCCCGGGGCAGCTGGTCGCGCGCCATCTCCGCGAATCCCGTCTCGGACAACAGCCGGCGCCCCTCGTGGACGCCGCCATTGGCGAGCAGTCGCGCAAAGCGGGCGTAGTCGTCGATCGTCGATGCGAGCCCACCTCCGCCACTGTGCATCGGCGTGCCGAGCTCATCAGCCTGCACGTACTTTCCGGACAGGCCGTGCCAGGACCGATCCTCGGGAAACGCGGTGGGCATGCGTTCACGCTGCTGCGACGGTACCGCGAACCCGGTCTCGCGCATGCCGAGCGGGCCGAAAATCCGCTCGGCAAGCGCATCGCCGAGGCGCTGGCCGAGGATCCGCCCGATCACCAGGCCGAGCACATCGGTCGAATAACCGTAGCGGAACGCGGTGCCCGGCTGCCTGGCCAGCGGCAAGCGGGCAAGCGACGCGAGGACAGCCGCCGGCTCGAGCAGCGGCAGGCGTTCATCGAGCCCTTCGGCCAGGATGCGTTCGGCCACATCGGCTTCGGCGATCTCGCGACCGTAGGCGAACCCGGAGGTATGCCGCAGCAGATCGCGGATCGTGGGCTGGCGGGCCGGGGCGGCGCCATCGGGAAGCCGCATCGCGGCGAGTTCGGGCAGATGCCGGGCCACGGGGTCGTCGAGACCGAGCCGTTCTTCGTCGACCAGGATCATGGCGAGGAAGCTGACCACCGGCTTGGTAAGCGAGGCGATCCGGAACAGGGCATCGGCGCGCATCGGTTCGCCCGCTGCGTCGCCCGGCGCTTCGCCGTGCAGGGCTCCCGACACCAGCCGGGCCAGCTCGGCGCCATCGCGTTCCACGAGTACCACCGCCCCCGGGCAATGCCGCGCCGCGCGATGGAAATCCAGCATCCGGGCCAGTGCATCCTGCATGGTCGTCTCTCCTCCTGCGTCAGGGACGGGCCACCCGCCCGAATCCGTGGATCGTGCCAGTATAGAGGCTGACCGCAACCAGCCTGGAGCCGCCCGAGGCGGAACAAGAGTGCCGACATCTCCCTCGATGCCCCCCCATTCCGCGCCCGCCACCGAAGTCGAGGCGCAAGCCCTCATCGCGCGGGCGGAGTCCTTCGCCACCAGCGTGATCGCTCGAAGCGCCGCGCAATGGGAGCATGAACGCCAATGGCCGGGCGAGGCGCTCGCGACGACGGCATCGATCGGCCTGAATCGCATCCAGGTGCCGGCCGAACAGGGCGGCTACGACCTGCCCTTCACGGTCAAGATGCGCGTGGTCGAGGTGTTCGCCCGCTACGACATGGCGTTCTCGTTCGCCTGGGTCAATGCCCACAATGCAACCGTCCGCCTGGCCCGCGACGGCAGCCCGGCGCAGCGCGAGCGCTGGCTGCCCGGCCTGCTGTCGGGCACTTCCGTGGGCACCGTCTGCCTGACCGAACCCGGCACCGGCAGTGATTTTCCGGCGATCGCCACCCGCGCGCGCCGCAACGGACAAGGCTGGGTCCTCGACGGCGCGAAGGCCTGGGCGACGAATGCCGCCGGCGCGGACCATGCGGTCGTCTACGCCCAGACCGACCCGGCCGCGGGCAACAAGGGCATCGCCGGCTTCCTCGTCGACCTGGCCGCGCCCGGTGTCAGCGCTCGCCAGGTCGAGCCGCTGGTCGGCGGCCACGCAATCGGCGCCGGGGGCTTCCGCCTCGAAGGGGTCGAGCTCGACGCCGACGGCCTCTTCTATCCGCCCGGCGAAGCCTTCGGACGAGCCCTGGCAAGCATCAATGGCGCGCGCACCTATGTCGCCGCCATGTGCAACGCCATGCTCGACACCGCTCTGCGGATCGCGGTGGCGCATGCGCAGCAACGACACACCTTCGGCAGTCCGCTGGCCGATCGCCAGGGCCTGCGCTGGATGCTCGCGGACGCTGCCACCGACCTCGAGGCCTCGTGCCTGCTCACCGAACGCGCCGCCGCCCTGATCGATGCGGGCGAGGACGCCGTCGAAGCCGCCGCCCATGCCAAGAAGTTCAGCGTGCGAATCGCCGAGCGCCGCCTGCGCGACTGCATGCAGGTCCTCGGCGCGGCGGGACTGCGCGAGAGCTGCCCGATCGGGCGCCACCTGGTCGGCGCCCGCATCGCGAACTACGTCGACGGCACGACCGAGATGCAGAACGAGCGTATCGCCGCCATGCTCATGCGCCGGCTCGCCGCCGACGACAAGGCCCGGTGAGGCGCGCAGGCGGCTAGCCGCGCGCGGAAAGCCTGGCCCCTAGCCGCGCGCGGAAACCAGCCGCGGCGATGCGCCGCCGCTGCAGAGTTCGCCGAAGCGCGCCCGGATCGAGGCTTCGATCCCGGCGGCGTCCAGTCCGAGCTCCACCAGCAGGCTGCGCTGGTCGCCGTGATCGACGAAACGATCGGGCAGGCCGAGGTGCAGGATCGGCCTGACGATACCGGCGCCAGCCAGCGCCTCCGATACCGCGGATCCGGCCCCACCGCCGATCACATGCTCCTCGACGGTCACGAAGGCATCGTGGCTGCGCGCGAGCTCGTCGAGCAGCTCGATGTCGACCGGCTTGACGAAGCGCATGTTCACCACCGTCGCATCGAGCGCATCGCCGGCTCCGATGCAGTCGGCCAGGACCGTCCCGAACGCGAGGATCGCAAGTCGTCGGCCTCGCCGGCGGACCTCGCCACGGCCGATGGGAATCGCCGTGAGATCCTTGCGAATCTCGGCCCCCACGCCGGCTCCGCGCGGATAGCGGACCGCGGACGGCCCATCGTGCTGGAAGGCGGTGAACAGCATCTGCCGGCATTCATTCTCGTCACTGGGCGCCAGCACGATGGTGTTCGGTATGCAGCGCAGGTAGGCGTAGTCGTAGGCGCCGGCATGCGTCGCGCCATCGGCTCCGACGATGCCGGCGCGATCGATCGCGAACACCACCGGCAGGTTTTGCAGGGCGACATCATGGATCAGCTGGTCGTAGCCTCGCTGCAGGAAGGTGCTGTAGATCGCCACGACCGGCTTCATGCCCTCGCAGGCCAGGCCGGCGGCGAAGGTGACCGCATGCTGCTCGGCGATGCCGACGTCGAAGTAGCGCTTCGGATAGCGACGCTCGAACTCGACCAGCCCGGAGCCCTCTCGCATTGCCGGGGTGACCGCCACCAGGCGCTCGTCGAGCGCCGCCATGTCGCAGACCCAGTCCGAGAACACCTGTGTGAACGTGGTTCGCGGACGGCCCGCAGGCTCGATCCCCCGGGAGGGGTCGAACTTGCCCGGCCCGTGGTAGAGGACCGGGTCGGCCTCCGCGAGCTTGTATCCATGCCCCTTGCGCGTGACGATGTGCAGGAACTGCGGGCCGCGCAGCTCGCGCAGGTTCTGCAGCGTCGGCACCAGGGCGTCGAGATCGTGACCGTCGATCGGGCCCACGTAGTGGAAGCCGAACTCCTCGAACATCGTGCCCGGAACGACCAGGCCCTTGGCATGCTCCTCGAGCTTGCGGGCCAACTCCATCATGGGAGGGACATGCGCCAGCACGGCACGCCCGACATCCTTGACCCGTGTGTAGAACTGTCCCGAGAGCAGCCGCGCGAAATAATGGTTGAGCGCACCGACCGCCGGCGATATCGACATGTCGTTGTCGTTGAGGATCACCAGCAGGTCGATGTCCGGCGTCACGCCGGCATTGTTCAGGGCCTCGAAGGCCATGCCCGCGCTCATCGCGCCGTCACCGATCACCGCGACATGCCTGCGCCGGTCCGGACCGGTGTTCTCACCGGTGTTGCGCGCGGCCACCGCCATGCCCAGCGCCGCCGAGATCGATGTCGAGGAATGCGCGGTGCCGAAGCTGTCGTACGGGGATTCGTCGCGCTTGGGGAAGCCGCTGATCCCGCCGTACTGGCGCAGGCTGGCCATGCGCTCGCGCCGACCGGTCAGGATCTTGTGCGGATAGCTCTGGTGGCCGACGTCCCAGACGAGGCGGTCGCGGGGCGTGTCGAACACGTAATGCAACGCTATCGCGAGCTCGACCGTGCCGAGGTTGGACGAAAGATGCCCGCCGGTACGCGCCACCGAATCGATGATGAAGCGGCGCAACTCGTCGGCGAGCTGCGGCAGGTGATCGCGACCGAGCTCGCGCAGCTGTCGCGGATCATCGATGGTCTCGAGTAATGCTTGTGATGCCACACCGGGCCTCCAGTTCAGGACTTGCGCAACACGATCAGGTCGGCAAGCTGCGCAAGGCGCTCGGCCCGGTCACCGAAGCGCTCGAGCGCGCGATGCGCCTCGTCGCGCAGGGCCAGAGCGAGCGAACGCGCCTCGTCGAGCCCCATTATCGATACATAGGTCGGCTTGCCGGCTTCGCTGTCCTTGCCAGCCGTCTTGCCGAGCGTCGCGCTGTCGCCCTCGACATCGAGGACGTCGTCGATGACCTGGAAGGCCAGGCCGATCGCGTCGGCATAGGCATCGAGCGCTCGACCACCGGCGGCATCGCTTGCCGCTGCCGGACCCGCCATCCAGCCCAAGCGCACCGATGCGCGCAACAGGGCGCCGGTCTTGCGCCGGTGCATCCGTTCGAGCGCATCCCGCTCGAGGCGGCGCCCCACCGACTCGATGTCGATCGCCTGCCCACCGACCATGCCGCCCGAGCCGGCCGCGGTGGCCAGCTCGGCCACCAGCGCGGCGGTCGGCAGTTCCGGTTCGGCGAGCCCGGCCTCGCCGAGCAGGCCGAAGGCAAGCGCCTGCAAGCCGTCGCCGACCAGCATCGCGAGCGCTTCGTCGAAGGCGACATGCACCGTCGGACGGCCGCGCCGGACATCGTCGTCGTCCATGCACGGCAGGTCGTCATGGACCAGCGAATAGGCATGGATCAGCTCGACGGCGCAGGCCGCCGCCATCGTCGACCGCTGGCTCGCGCCGGAGACCCCCGCGCTGGCATGCACCAGCAGGGGCCGCACCCGCTTGCCGCCGCCCAGGCTCGCATAGCGCATCGCCTCGTGCAGGCGGGCAGGCACGACATCGGCGCCGGGCAGTGACTCGGACAGCGCCAGCTCGATCCCGGCGGCGGTATCCCGGCACCAGGCCGCGAAATCGGGTGTTGCCGCGGCGGCCACCGCGCTAGCGCTCTTCATCGGCGTCGCCGCCGAGCGGCTTGAGGAGATCGGCCTCGAGGATGCGCACCTGCTGCTGGATCACCGCCAGGCTCTCGCGGCAGCGGGCGACCAGTTCCGCACCGCGACGATAGGCGGCGAGCGATTCCTCGAGGCTGAGGGTACCGGCCTCCATGCGCTCGACGATTGCCTCGAGCTCGCTCACCGCGGCATCGAATTCGATCGGCTCGCCCGATGCGAGCGGCTCGACCGACGCCTGGGATGCCTGGTCGGGCGCCGCGGATTCTGGGGATTTGCTGGACATGGTTCTGGGGCTGACGCTGGCCGTGGCCGCTGCGCTTCGCGCATCGCCCGGCATTGCTGATGAACCGATTTTACTGCGATCGGCCATGAGCTGTCGGAAGCGGCTCCACGAGCCCCGCGCGGGCCCGTGCGCATGCCCTCCGGGACGGCATTTCGGGTATCCTTGTGCCCCTTCGAGCCGGGGCCCGCCTTGCGCGACACGCTCGCCCGGCGCGGCTTGGTCCCGTCCTTCGACTTTTCTGGAGGTTCAGAATGTCGGACCTGGGTCGGCGCGAGCTCCTCTCCCCCTCGCGCGCTCAACTCCCCGTTTCCGCCTACTTCGACGAAGCGCTCCTCGCCCGCGAGATCGAGATCCTGTTCCGGCGCGGTCCTGGCTATATCGGCCATGAGCTGATGGTCCCCGAGCCGGGCGATTTCCACACCCTGGCCGCCGAGCACGACGGGCGGGTCCTCGTGCGCAACGACCGCGGCGTGGAACTGCTCTCGAATGTCTGCCGCCACCGCCAGGCGATCATGCTCGAGGGCCGGGGCAACGCCGGCAGCATCGTGTGCCCGCTGCATCGCTGGACCTACAATCTGCGCGGCGAGCTGCTCGGCGCCCCGCACTTCCGCGAACAGCCCTGTGCGAGCCTGGCGCGCAGTCCGCTGCAGAACTGGCGCGGCATGCTGTTCGATGGCCCGCGCGACATCGCCGCCGACCTGCGCGCGGTGGGCCTCGAGGACAGCATCGACTTCGGCGGCTACATGCTCGGCCATGTCGAGATCCACGAGTGCGACTACAACTGGAAGACCTTCCTCGAGGTCTATCTGGAGGACTACCACGTCGAGCCGTTTCACCCGGGGCTCGGGAAGTTCGTTTCCTGCGACGATCTCGAATGGACCTTCGGCGACTGGTTCTCGGTCCAGACGGTCGGGATCCACCAGGACCTGCGCAAGCCGGGCACCTCGACCTACAAGCGCTGGCACGAGGAAGTCCTGCGCAGCTACAGGGGCAAACTGCCTCGCTTCGGCGCAGTCTGGCTCGCCTATTACCCGAACATCATGGTCGAGTACTACCCCAACGTGCTCGTGGTCTCGACCCTGGTTCCCCGCAGTGCGCAGCGCACCACCAATATCGTCGAGTTCTACTACCCCGAGGAGATCGCGCTGTTCGAGCCCGATTTCGTCGCGGCCGAACAGGCCGCCTACATGGAGACCTGCGTCGAGGACGACGAGATCGCGCTGCGCATGGATGCCGGTCGCCGTGCCCTGCTGGCGCGTGGCGTCAACGAAACCGGGCCCTACCAGAGCCCGATGGAAGACGGCATGCAGCATTTCCACGAATTCTATCGACACCACATCGAGCTGGGAGACGACTGATGCGCTGGACCACGCTGATCGATGTCGAGGAACTCGCGCTGCGGCTGGATGACTGCCTCGTCGTCGATTGTCGCCACGATCTCGCCGACCCCGATGCCGGCCGTCGTGCCTGGCAGGCGGGCCGGATACCGGGCGCCCGCTTCCTGCACCAGGACGAGGACCTCGCCGGCCCGACCGGATCGCATACCGGCCGTCATCCCCTGCCGGATCCCGCAAAACTGCTTCGCCGGCTCGGTGAACTCGGCCTGGACCGGGGCACCCAGCTCGTCGCCTACGACGACGCCGGGGGCGCGATGGCCGCCAGGCTCTGGTGGCTCGCCCGCTCCCTGGGCCACGATTCGGTAGCGGTGCTCGACGGCGGCCTCGTCGCCTGGCAGGCCGCCGGCTATCCGCTGGACCAAGGCGAGGCGGCGCCATCGCGTCGTGCGCCGGCCACGCTCGAGCCGCGCGATGCGCTCACGCGCCAGGTCGATGTCGACGCGCTGGAACGCAACCTCGCCCGGCCGACGCTGAAGCTCGTCGATGCGCGTACCGCGGAGCGCCATCGCGGTGAGACCGAACCGCTCGATCCGGTTGCCGGCCACATCCCCGGAGCGCTGAGCCGCCCGCTCGGCCTGAACCTGCGGCCCGATGGCCGCTTCCTGCCCGCCCCCGTCCTGCGCCAGGCCTTCGCCGAACTCCTCGGTGACCACGCGCCCGAGGCCGTCGTCCACTTCTGTGGCTCGGGTATCAGCGCCTGCCACAACCTGCTCGCGATGGAGCATGCCGGCCTGCGCGGATCGATGCTGTATCCCGGCTCATGGAGCCAGTGGTGCAGCGATCCGTCGCGCCCGGTGGCCGTGGGCCAGGGCACCTGATCCGGTCCGGAGCCTGCCCGGGGCCCGCTTGTATCTTTAGACCAGACCGGCACGGTAGAGTCCGGAGGCCGAGAAGGCGTCTGGACCGGACCGTGCAGCCTGGTATCCGCTGGGGCGTATGAGCCCGTGCCTGAGTAGATGGCGCA
>Ga0172382_10002121_pt1 | contig 33872 bp, 29 predicted proteins | sample Leawel138RmetaG_FD_122245 | JGI IMG/M metagenome (GOLD analysis project Ga0172382, IMG submission 122245) | Leachate microbial communities from a municipal landfill in Southern Ontario, Canada - Leachate well 138R metaG | ecosystem: Engineered > Solid waste > Landfill > Unclassified | place...
CAGGGAGCGATCCCGTTGACGGTGGAAGCCATCTGGCTCAGAATGCATGCCTCGCCGCTCAATGCCGGCGCATAGAGATCTGTTGACCAAATCTCGCTTTCCTTCGTGACCCAGGACGTTGTCCGACCTGATATGCGCAGGCGGGCCGCGCTCGATGAACAGCTCGGCGAGTGCCGCCAGCACGTCCTCATGGTTGAGCTGGCGGGCGACCACCAGCGCCAGGCATTCCCGGCTCGCCTCATCGATGATCGTGAGGATCCGGAACTTGCGCCCGTCGTGGGTGCGAGCCTCGACGAAGTCGTAGGCCCAGACATGCCCCGGATATTCCGGCCGCAGCCGGATGCAGGAGCCGTCGTTGAGCCATAGCCGACCACGCTTCGGTTGCTTCTGCGGCACCTTCAACCCCTCGCGCCGCCAGATCCGCTCCACCCGTTTATGGTTCACCGACCAGCCTGCCGCATGCAGCAGCGCGGTCACCCGGCGATAGCCGTAGCGCCCATACTGCTTGGCCAAGGCGATGATGTCGTCGGTCAGCGCCTCTTCGTCATCTGCCCCGCATGGCACCTTGCGCTGCGTCGACCGGTATTGCCCGAGCACGCGGCACACCCGCCGCTCGGATACGTCCAGCACTTCCCGGACCTGGTCGATGCAGCGCCGACGCCGTGCGGGGCTCAGAAGTTTCCCCGGGCGGCCTCCTGCAAAATGAGCTTGTCCAGCGTCAGGTCGGAGATCGCACGGCGCAGCCGCAGGTTCTCCTTCTCCAGGTCCTTCATCCGCCGCGCCTGATCTGTCTTCAGGCCGCCATACTCCTTGCGCCAGCGATAGTACGTCTGCTCGCTGACCGCGATGCGCCGGCATGCCTCGGCGGTCGTGCCGCCCTGGCCCAGCATGATCTCAACCTCACGCAGCTTCCCGATGATCTCCTCGGGCTTGTGCTTCTTCGAAGGCATTCGTTGTCCCTTCCTCGATCCAGACTGTCATAGTCGATGGACCACTCAGAAGGGGGCAGCTCACCCAACGGTGTTTTCAAGAAACGCGCGGCGCTTTTCGGGGGCTGACGCCACATAGGCGCGCATTGTTCTGACGGCTTCTGCACTTCGCATCGTGTCGAGAAATGCCATCGCCTCCCGCTTCAGGCCGGCGGCATCTGCGGGCTGCATGGCCTGTTTGATATTGGCCAGGGCGCGCGGATTGAGAAGCGCAAGATCGCGCCCGATCGTCTTGGCTTCTAACAGCGCGTCATCGCTGATCCGATGCACCAAGCCTATCGCATGCGCCACCTCGGGAGGGAATGTCTGTCCCAGGAGAATCATCTCGCGTGCTTTGGCCTCGCCGAGCAGCCGGGCCAGCCGCTGTGTGCCGCTGCCTCCCGGCATGATGCCCAGTCGAACCTCGGGCAAACCAAGACGATAATCGCCTCGTGCGACAATCCGGAGGTCACACCACATCGCAAGTTCCAGTCCCCCGCCCATGCAGTCGCCCGTGATCGCGGCGATGACGGGTTTCGACAGAGACGAAATGCTGCGTAGCAGCTCGTGATATCCGTCACTGAGCGCGGTCCCGACCCGTTCCATTTCTTCCCGATCGGCGCCGAAAGAGATGAGTTCCTCGACGCTGTAGTGCGTGATGAACTGTCCGTTCGCGCCTGTCAGAATGATGACGCGAACAGGATCATCTTCCCACTGGAGCAAAAGGCCGGAAAGCTCGCCTGCCGCCTCGGCACAAAAATATCCCATCGGTGGATTGGCGAAACGGGCGATCATGATGGGGCCGTCCCGTTCGATGCTCCAATACTTCATGTGTGCTAGACCATATCCATTCCGCCATCGACGACCAGCGACGTTCCGGTGACATAACGGCTCTCGTTGGAAGCCAGAAAAAGCGCCGCATGAGACACATCTTCCGCCGTTCCCAAATCCCCCATGGGAATCATTGCTTTGAAGCGCGCCTCCGCCTCGGCCGCTGACGCCATTCCCAGTCTTTTGGCCGTGCCGGCGTAGATCGCCTCGATCATCTTGGTCCGCATCTGGCCCGGGTGGATAGCATTGCAGCGAATGCCTTCGAGCGCGCCATATGATGCGACAGACTTTGTGAGTTGCTTGACCGCCGCTTTCGAGGCGCCATAGGCGGTCTGAAAAGGTGTCGCCAACAATCCGGCGATCGAGGACAGATTGATGATCGAGCCGCCGCCGGCGCGTCGCAGGGCGGGAATTGCCGCCCGGCATCCAAGGAATGTTCCCTCCACGTTGACCGCTTGCACACGGCGGAACTCGGCGAGCGGAGTATCCTCGGGACTGACCCGCTCCATACTCCCTTCCGTACCGGCGTTGTTCACGAGCACATTGAGTTGCCCGAATTCCTTTTCGGCAAGAGCCACGACTGCGTGCCAGCGTGACTCATCAGTCACGTCCTGTTGCACTCCCAGGCATCCGAGCCTTGAGGCGGTTTTCTCGGCCCCATCCGCGTCAACGTCGCTGATCAATACCTTGGCGCCTTCGCTGAGAAAGAGCGCTGCGATCGCCTGGCCGAAATCGCCGGCACCGCCGGTGATGATCGCCACCTTGCCCCTTAGTCTGCCGGTCATAGCTGGTACCCGCCGTCGGTGGAGAAAATGCCTCCCGTGATGAATGCCGCTTCGTCGGAGACAAGGAAGGCGATCATTGCCGCGACATCCGCCGGCTGACCGATCCTGCCGATCGGGTGCATCGAGCGCATGATCTCCAGACCCACGTCGATCGACCCGCCGATGCTGGTGAGGAACTCGCCGCTTAGGTCCGTCTCGATATAGCCGGGCCGGACGGCGTTTATCCGGATCGGTTGACTGGCTGCGCCATATTCAAGCGCGGCGCATCGGGTCAGGCCCTCGACGCCCATCTTCGCAGCGGTATAGGCCGGCAATGTTGCGTGGCCTTTCCCCGCCGCGACCGACGACAGATTAACGATCGCGCCGCCCGAGCTATCCCGGAGCATCGCCTCCGCACCGAACTTCATTCCCATGAAGACCGATGTCAGGTTACTTGCGAGCATCGATCGAAAATCCTTTACTCCCGTTTCCGCAATCGTCGCCGCGGCTGACGCGGCGGCATTGTTGACGAGAATGTCGAGCTTGCCAAAGCGTTGCAGGGCGAAAGCGAGCAAGCGCTGCCAATCCTCCTCTTGGCCGACATCCTGTTGCATGAAGGCGAAGACATCGCGTCGACCGATCCGGGCCTCGAGGTCGGCGCCTCGGCCTGCATCGCGTGCAGTTGCGATCACGAGTGCTCCTTCCGCGAGGAAGCGGTCGACGACCCCACGGCCGATTCCCAAAGTGCCCCCGGTCACGATCGCGACCTTTCCGCTCAGACGATCAGTAAATGACATGTTCGCGCGTCATGAAAATCGGGGAACGTGCGAAATCGATGAAAACGCCTTCGTCATCGAGAAGCTCGGCCATTGCCTGCAGACCCTCCGGCGTGGTCAGGGCCGCCATCGCCAGTTCTTCGTCCTCCCACCAACCTTCCATGACGCCGTCATAGCCGGAGAGTCCTCCCCGGGCCGCTGCCATGCTCGCGTTCATCGGTGTGTCGTAGCTATGATTCTGGACATAGCGGATCATCCCGATCTGCTCCGCCCGATCCTTCACCTTATCGGCATGGCAGCCAAGCCAATAGGCTTGGAACGCGTCGCGGCTCATGCCTTCCTTGCGTGTCAGACAATAGACGACTTTGATCGCCATCTTTCTCTCCTGTGTTTATTGAGCGGTATAGCCGCCATCGACGGGGATGCTGGCCCCTGTCACGAAGCTGGCTTCATCGGAGGCCAGGAATAGAACGGGCGCCGCAATCTCCTCGGGCCGCGCGATCCGGCCGATCGGGTGCAGCGCCACGATCTGGGGCAAAAGCTCGTCCGAGATGCCCGCCTCGATCATCGGCGTCATCACGAACCCGGGGCAGACCGCATTCACGCGGATCCCCCTCGCAGCATATTCGATGCCGAGCGAACGCGTCAGATTGACGACGCCGCCCTTGGAGGCGGTATAGGCGGCATGGCCGGCGAAACCGACATGGCCATGAATCGAAGCGATATTCACGATCGCGCCGCTGCCTGCCGTCAGCATGTACCGGATCGCTGCCTGCGCCATGTAGAAGGTGCCGTCGAGATTGACCGCCAAAGTGCGACGCCAAGCATCCGCGCTAACGTTTTCGGAAGGTTCAAGGGCGCCTATGCCCGCGCTGTTGACGAGGATGTCGAGGCCGCCGAGTCTGCTCGCCGCTTCGTCGACCAGAGCCGCCGCCACCGCGGCGTCGCTGACGTCGCCGGAGAGGTGAATGGTCCCGTCGCCGGCGTTGGATAAAGGCGCACGCAGGTCGGCGCTGGCGACACGGGCGCCTTCCGCCCTGAACGCCGCGACGCATGCGGCACCGATGCCGGACCCGCCGCCGGTGACCAGCACCGACCGTCCCGAAAAGCGCCCGGTCATCGTATTTCCTCCGCGACCACCAGGCCGGCGTCGCGCCATTCCTGCAGCAGGGCTCGTGCCCCGAAGGTTTGGGAGGGAGACGCGAAGCCGTGTGCCTTGACCTGGCCAGCGATGACGCGCTGCAGGACAACCGCACCCAAATGCCCGGTCTGATCGTATCCCCGCACGCCCCATAGAACGGCGCTCGCATGTGCGGTCTCGCCCCGACCGTGGCAGGAAACGATCGTACGGCTGACGTTTGGATTGTCGCGTGGCGGTTCCTGCGTGGTCAGCATACGGCCCATGTCGTTGGTCGCTTGCTCCTGGATTTCGGGGGGTTTGTCTGCCCACTCGTCCCGAAACTGGCGCGTAAGGGCCGCGGTCCGCTCCATATGTTCGGGGCTGCCGAAGCTCACGAGCACCTTGCAGTTCCGCACGGTCGGGTGATCTTGGTACCAGATTGGTTCCGCGCCGCCGGACCAGGGGAGGCAGGTCAGAATCTCATGAGTTCCAGGCGCGATCGCCTGAAATGTCGTTGCCGACGGCCATTCGACCAGTTCCTTGTCCACGAGCTTCAGTTGAGGCTGACAGCACATGCGCAGGAACGAAAGGGTCGAGGCCACCGACGGTGACGACCCAAGGGGGACATAGAGAATATCGAGCGTATCGATCCCCGGCGTCTCGAGCACGAGCGCTGCGGCGAGGTCGCCGCTGGTCCACATCATCGACATGCAGGGGATCAGGGTCAGCCTCGCCGCGGCGAAGCGGTCGCCCCAAGTGCGGCGACAATGCACTGTCCAGTCCTGCTCGCCGCTGGAATCGAAATAATGGCATCCGGCAGCCAAGGCCGCTTCGACGATGGGCCCAGCAAGTTGCATCATCGGGCCGACCGTGTTGTAGACGGCAAGTTTGCCGCGGAACAGGTCAGTCAGCGCCTCCACCTCACAGGGCACGCCTTTCACCTCATAGTCGGCGCCGGCCAGCTCCGGATTGATGGACAGCTCGCTTTGCAGACGCTCGGCATTGCGACCGGCTGCGATGAACGGAATGCCGCGAGCCGCGAGTTGTCCCGCGATCATCTTGCCCGTATACCCGCTCGCACCGTATAGTACGACTTTCGCCTCTCTCATTGCTTCTCTCTCAGAATTCAGGCGGCATGATGCCGCTTTTCGAAATGCACTGCCGCCGGATCCCGATCGAAGGCCTCGCGCAGGAAACGTTCCTGCGGCTTTTCAGACGCCGTTTTGGGAATGATGGTCAGCTGATGAATGAAACTTGGTATCATCGCGGGTTCGAGTTTTTCGCGGCACCAGGCAAAGAGCAGTTGCGCGTCGAACCTCGATCCATCAGACGCAACGACCGATGCAACAACATCCTTTTCGCCCGGCGCACCGGAGGCGGCGGGGACACCCCAGACGCACACGTCACTCACTAGCGGATGCTCCGCGAGCGTTTTCTCGACAAGAGCGGGGTTCACGAATTCGCCGTTGTGGCGAATGCCGCCGCCGATGCGATATTGGTAGAAGATCCAGCCATTGGCGTCCCGCGTCACGACATCGCCGGTCCGCAACCAGCCGCCTTCGGTTTTCCGCGCGCTGGCTTCCGGCTGTCCGACATAATCGACGCGCATCGGTGTCCCATTGGCATTGCCAAACCAAAGCTCTCCGGCAGTCCCGTCCGGAACGTCGGTGCCGTCCTCATCGACGATCCGGATCAGGAATGATTCGGGTGGCTTGCCGCAACTTCCAGCCGGTCCCGCATTCGCGGGATTGAGGAGAAGGCCGCCTTCCATCGCGCCGTAAAACTCTATGATGTCGACACCGAAGCGATCGCGGAACGCCTCCCAGATGGCCAATGGCATTCCCGCGCTGATGACGTGCCTCACCATGTGTTCACGATCATTCGGCTTTGGTGGCTCCGAGTAGATGGCCGTCGCCATGCCGCCGAGAAGAGAAAAAGTGGTGCATTCGTTGCGCCGCACGATGTCCCACAGCCGGGACTTGGTGAAGCGGCGGCTGAACACGGCCCGCAGGCCCATCGCCAACGACGGTGCAAGCGTCACATATTGCGCGTTGCCGTGCGTGAGCGAGAGTCCGGTATAGGGTCTTTCGTCCGCCCTATAGCCAAACATGGTTTCGCCATAGCCGCTCGCGGCGACGAAGCGACCATGGGTTACGACGATACCCTTGGGATCTCCTGTGGTGCCGCTGGTATACATGATCTGCATGGGGGCCAACGGATCGGTGATCGCGAACGGCAAATCGCTCCCACTCTGGCGCAGTTCTGCGATCGGGAAGACAGGAAAAGCCGCTTTTTCCGCCGGTATCTCCCCGACGACCGCGACCCAACGCAGACCAGGGAGCAGGGAGGCGACCTCGCGTAGCGCGTCGAGAGAATAGTCACCGGCCACGACGCCAGCGCAGCCGGCGTCGCGCAGCATATAGGCGAGCTTCTCCCCGCGCATGCGAGGATCAAGTGGCACCAGTTCGCAGCCGGCAATGCTTGCCGCGATCATTAACTCGACAAATTCGGGATGGTTCTGAAGCAGAAGGCCGATGCGGCGGCCAGCGCCGGCATCCCTGGAGATCAGCCCACGGGCGAAAGCCTGTCCAGCCTGCCAGAGTTCGCTATAAGTTCGGGTTTCCTGTTCACCCTCATGTTCGAAGGCCAGCACTTCAAGGTCAGGCTGCCTCGCGGTGCGGTCCAGGACCAGGTGGCCGATTGTGGGAAAGGTCATGAGTCTTGCCGCTCGAGGGTGGTGACAACGAGGGCGCCGACATCGGCCCCTACATAGCCGCCGCCATTTTCCGCGATTGCGAGACGCGCATTGTCGACCTGCCTCGCTCCCGACTGGCCGCGAAGCTGTTCGGTCAACTCAACGATCTGGGCGATGCCGGTGGCGCCGATCGGATGCCCCTTGCGCAGGAGGCCACCGGAAGGATTGACCACCGTGCGCCCGCCGCCGCCGAGTGCAGTCAAACCGCGTTCGATCATAGGGCCAGCATCGCCCTTGGCGCACAGGCCGAGATATTCGGTGTGAAGCACCTCTGACGGTGCCGAAGCATCATGCAATTCGACGACGTCGATATCCGCCGGCCCGAAACCGGCCTCCTCATAGGCCGCCGCGATGGTGTATTCGAACACACCATCGGTGGCGTCCGGAGCATAGTCCCAGCCCGTCGTCAGAGTCGACGAGGCAATGCGCACGGGATTACGCAGCCCCAATGCCCGCGCCTTTCGCTCGGAAACCAGCACGACGGCGGCGGCGCCATCGCCTATGGGCGAGCACATCGGCAAGGTCAGTGGTTCTGCAATCATACGCGCGCCGAGCACGTCCTCGATCGTGAGCACATCGCGGAACTGGGCGCGGGGGTTGAGGGCGCCATGTCGGCTGTTCTTGGCAGAGACAGCTGCGAACTGACGGGCCGTAGTGCCGTATTTGCGCATATGGGGCGCCGCCATCGTTGCGTAGATGTCCATGAAGATCGATCGGGCGCCGGCGCTTTCGGTGTCGGGGTTGATCCCTTCCGCGCGGAGCTTGCGGTGGATCGATGCCTCGACGCCAGCCATGTCCTCGACATCGACCGCGCCGGCGAACACCGCGAAACTCTTCGATTTGTCGGGATGGACTAACTTTTCAAAGCCGCAGGCAAGCACAACGTCATACGCCCCGAGGGTCACCATCGTCGCGGCCTGTTGCAGCGCCGTTCCAGCCGATGCGCAGGCATTTTCAACGTTGATGACGGGAATGCGCCCGATGCCCATGCTGCGCAACACCACCTCACCCGGGATGAGGACCTGACCGGTGATGATACCGCCTGCCGCGTTGGCCATGTAGGCGGCGTTCAGATCCCCGGTTTCCAGACCCGCATCAGCAAGCGCCGCAGAGATCGCCTCGGCGGCGAGCGACTTCAGGCCCCTGTCGGGATGCTTGCCGAACGAGGTCATGCCTGCGCCGGCGATATAGGCATTCTGCTTCACGACAGGCGCTCCGGATCGGCCAGGCCATAGCCACCCTTGATCGCGAGGATCTCGTTGCAACCGTCCTCGATCAGCGCCAGGCGCGCGTCGCGGAACATTTTCTCGATTGGATATTCATCGGTCATCCCGTTCCCTCCAAATAACTGCATGGCATCGGATGTGACCTCGAACGCGGTTTGCGTTCCGGTGATCTTCGCCATCATCGCTGCCGGTAGCGACGGTGTCGGGGCCGTTGCATTGAACAGGCCGACACGTCGGGTGAGCGCACGGCTGAGTTCGATCTTGCGCGCCATGTGGAAGAGACGCTGGGCGACGGACTGATGACGGATAATCGGCACGCCTCCCTGCTTGCGTTCGTGCGCATAGTCCCACGCAAGTTCGTATGCGGCGCGTGCGGCGCCGGTCCAGACGGCGCCCATCAGGCCGTTGGCCTCCGCGTGGATGCCATACACCGCCCTTCGATAATCATCCGGCCCGGCGATGACGTTCTCGAGCGGCAGTGCGACATTGTCGAAAAAGAGCTCGCCTTGGGGCAGCGCGCGCTGTCCCATCTTCCTGATGATCCGACCTTTGGTCACGCCGGCTGTGTTCAGTGGGACGATGATGCATGCGCCGTTGTGGGGATCCGGGCCATTGCCGGTGTCGGCGGAAACATAGAGGACGCAAATCTCTGCGGCGGGCGCGTTCGAGCACCAGGCCGCTTTCTGTCCCTGGATGACGACACTGTCACCCTCGAAGCGCGCCACGCAGTTCGGCTTGCCATATTGCCCTCCGGAAGCCGAAAGCGCGCCATCCGGGTCGAGCATGTCAGTGCCATGATCCGGCTCGGTGATTGCCCAACAGCCCGGGACACCTTCCCGATATTTCGCCGCGAGATCGGTTCGACCGAACATGTGCATCATGACATGCGGCAGCATCGTCGCTCCGAGCACGATCGCCAGCCCACCGTCGCCATAGCCGAACTCTTCGTTCGCGATGCATAACAGCAATGCGCGATCGGCGGCGGGCATGGCCATGACGTCTGCAACGGTGAGGCCAATTGACGCGAACTCCCGCATGAAGCTCCAATAGGGCGAATCCGCGTCCAGCTGGTTTTCCGTTGCCATTCGATCGAGCGCCTGGCCGGCGGGTCGCATCACGCGCCGGGCAAAGCCGTTGAGCATCGTCCGAACCGCCTCATTTTCCTCGCTCAGTTCAGGCTCGGCTCCCCACGAGCCAAGCACGGCGCGAGGATTTCGATCCCAGTCCAGGACTCTGGGGCGGTTCTCTACGTCTATCGCTGTCGCGTCTTTCATTACTGGCTCCTGGTTTGGCGCTCGACCGATCGCGCAGATCAGAATTTGTAGCGCCCGCTTACGCCCCAGGTCGCAGGAGGCGCATAAACCTGCATTCCGAGGCTGAGCGACGAGACGTCCAGGGCCCAGACGCGATATCTGGTGCTCGTGACATTGTCCCCGTAGACGGCAAGCTCGAAACGGTCGTTGGGCGACGTCCAACTCAGGCGAAGGTCCAATGTCGCCCATTTCTTCTCGCGGTTGACCGGCTCGTTGAGCACCGTGAGATAATAGTCGGACTTGTACTGGCCACTCGCCTGCATGGCCATCTGGCCGCCGGCGAAATCCCAGGCATAGCGCGCCAGGCCGCTCAGCGTGATGGTCGGCGCGTTGGGCAGCTTGCGATTGACGCTTTCACCGTCCGGCAGGACGATATCCTTGACCTTGCTATGGATCGTCGAAGCATTGAGGCCGAGATCAAGGCCAGTGAACGGCGTGAGCTTCAGCTCGGCCTCACCGCCATAAACGGTTGCATCCACATTTGTGATCGTCTGCGCGATGTTAATGAGGGAGAATGCCTGGTAGTTGTGATAGTCATAATAGAAGCCCGAGACGTTGAACGTGCCGCGCCCGTTGAGGAAACGCTTTTTCAGGCCGACTTCATAGGACGTCAGCACTTCCTGCTTGTGGGCGAACTGATCGGGGAAAATTGGCGGAAAGACCGGCGCTGTCCAGTTTCCGCCTTTGTGCCCTCGCGTATAACTTGCATAGACCAGAGTGGTGTTGTCGGGCTTGTAGTCGATTTCTGCCTTCGCGGATATGTTGTTGAAAGGGCGGTTCGCTTGAGGGGCGTTTGACGGATTATAGGTGAAATCAGCCTGGATTTGCGGGTCATCGGCGAAGGCATAATGATATTTCTTGCGATCGTGCGTGTAGCGTAGACCGGCGATCACGGAGAAATGCGGACTAAGCTCATATTCGCCTTGGGCGAACGCGGCGATACTCTTTGTCTGCAGGCGGTAATTGGTCTGGAAATGGGCGGGGACGTTCCCACCGGGAGGGCAGGACGTGCCGATGCAGGGAGGAACGCCGACATAGGGTGCCAGATCGAGGTCGACCGTGCTTCCATAGCGGCCGTCCATGTCGAGATAGAACAGGCCGGCGACCCATTTAAGCGCTCCGGTCGTGCCATTCAGTCGAGCTTCCTCGGAGATTTGGCGATAGCGCTGGGTAGTTCCATAGACGAAGAACTGGGCTGATGATGCATCATCATTATAGGATAGGAACTTGTCGATCTTGAGATAGTCAGTGATCGACGTAAACGTCACGTCGCCAAAATCATGCGTGATCTTGACTTGGCCATCATAGATCGACCGTTTGAAATACCCCGGATAGTTGTTTGCCACCCGCCAGGGGTTGTTGCTGCCCCGAAAGCCAACGACGTTGCAGCCAGGGCATGGTGCTGTGACCGTGCCGCCTGTGACGATATTGGGATATTGCACCACCTGGTCGGGACCGACCGACACGCCCAGGCCATCAGGACCGGGCACGGTGACCCCGTTGCTGTAGGCCGGCCCGTGCTGATTGTCTCGATTATATCGTCCAAGGAGGCGGATCCTGGTGTTATCGCCGAGCTTGAAGAGCAGCTGTCCGCGGATGGCATAATTGTCCGTATCGCCGGCATCATGTTTGTCTGTCACAGTGTTTAGGTAGGGGCCATCGCTCTTATTGCGCGTGAAGGAAATGCGACCGAGAATGTCACCGGTGAGCGGGCCGCTGATGGCGCCCTGGATGTTGTAGGTATCGAACCGCCCATAGCTGCCCTGGACGTAGCCCGAGAGATGATCGGTTGGCGCAGCGCTTATGAAATGGATGAGACCGCCGGTCGCATTACGACCAAACAGCGTTCCCTGGGGGCCGCGAAGGACTTCGACGCGCTCCATGTCGAATAGCGGAACCGAGACGCCGCCGCTCGAGCCGACATAAGTGTCGTCCTGGTAAACGGCGATCGGGGGCTCAAGATGATCGGCGAAGTCGTTCTGAACGACGCCGCGAATATTGATGTTCGAGACTGAGGGACTGAACTGGTAAAAGCTGACGGCGGGGGTCTGCTTCACGATGTCCGTCGTATTGGCGAACCCTAGTTTCTGCATCGCTTCACCGTTGAAGGCAGTGATCGAAATGCCGACCCTCTGGAGATTTTGGTCGCGGCGGTTGGCGGTTACGGTGATATCCTGAGTCAGGAGGCCTGAATTGCCGCCGGAGGCCTGCGCGGACGCGGGCGCGTTCGATGTCGGGACGCTCTGGCCAGATGCCTCTGCATTATCGGTCGGGCTGCGGGTATCATTATCCGTTCCCGCGAGGTCGGGCTGCGCGGCGCTGTCACTGCCTGGTGAGAGCGAGGAAGATTGCGCCAGCGCCGGGCCGGAGATACACACGGCCGTGCTAGCGAGCATCAATAGTCTCAACACGGAATTGGGTCGCCTATCCTTCATAATGCATCTCCCCTCGTGTCCCCAGTGCTGGACTGGAGATCGTTTCTTTGATTTACATACGGTAGCGAATTGTCGCCGTTGCGTCTTTGCGGTCACGGTGCAATAGATGTGCGCCAGGAGAGCAAGATGCAGGTTCAGCCGATCACGAGGCTCGTGAAGGTCCAATCGCTGTCGACCGAGTCCGTCAGCCCCATCTTCGTCGACCTGGAGATGCGCGAGGCATCCGCAGCGAGCGGCACGTTTGCGATTTCCCAATTGGACGGTCTTAGTGTCGTGAGATCGAGGACGAAGGGATCTCGCTTCCACGTCCTGAGGCTTCAACGCCATATCCGCGCTGCGTCGGCTCATGCATTCTTTGCGAGCGTCCCGCTCCGCGGGAGCCTGACGCTGGCCCAGGGCGGTCGAAGCTGCAATCTCGCGCGCGGCGATATCGGGCTCATGGACTCGCGCACCGAATATACGCTCGGCATGTCCGACGAGCTCGACGCACTTTGGATTCGCATCGCCCCGGAACGTCTCGAAGCTCGCCTTTCCGGTATCGAGCGGTTCATGGCCAAAAGGCTTGATGGATCACAAGGACTTGGGCTGATCGCCTCCCGATTCATCGTCGCGACTGCCTCTCAGGTCGAGGTCCTGGCGCATCAGTGCGAGACGTCGATGTCATCCATCCTCATGGACCTTCTTTGCGCGGCGGCGGCAGCCAAAGATGCCTGGCCAGTCTATTCGCGAACGGCAGCGCGCAATCTCGAACGCGCTCAGGACTTCATCGACCATCATCTGGGCGAAGAGGATCTCGGACCTTCGCAGATCGCATCGGGTGTCGGTATCAGCACACGCTATCTGTCCGAGCTTTTCGCGAAAGAGGGGACGACGGTGATGGGGTGGGTTACCCGGCGCCGACTGGATCTGGTGCGCGCCGCGATCCAGGACAAGGCATGGTCGCCGGGACTGATCGCGGATATCGCTTATCGACATGGATTTTGCAATATTTCGAGCTTCAACCGAGCATTCAAAGAAGCCTTCTCGGTCACGCCGCGCCAATTGATGATACGCCGATGATACGCGATGGCCCCTGCCGTCCGCAGAAACGCCGGGCCACCGGCGCGATTGTCACAATGTGTCCCCCGCAAAGGCACGATAGTGCCCGGCGGGAGCGAGCTCGCCTTTTCCTGGTGCCGCAGAGCGCTGGCCAGTGCGCTTCAATCCGATCTGCCCATTGCCGGACCAAGCTCATTCTGGAGGCAGTCGACGACGGCACTCACCTTGGGCAGGAGGTGACGACGCTGGGGATAGACCGCCCAGATCGGTTCGTCGCTTGCACGGATATCTTCGAGCAGAGAGATGGCGACGCCCCGCTTGAGATGCGGCAGGATGTAAAAATCCGGCAATTGGCATATGCCCAGCCCGGCCATGCAGGCATCCATCACGGCATGACCGCTGTTGCAGCGGAAACGACCTTTCGGACGATGGATCATTTCCTGCCCGTTGCGTTCGAAGCGCCAGATCGGGCTTGTGCCGACAAGACGTTCATGAGCTTGAAGGTCTTCCAGCGTGACAGGCGTTCCGGCGCGCTCCAGATAGATCGGGGCGGCGCAGGTATAGAGCGTCCGGGAGGCGACTTTCGTCGCTATCAGGCGCGGATCGGAAACGCTGCCTGTCCGGATGGCGAGATCGAAGCCTTCGCCGACCAGGTCGACGACCCGATTGGTCAAGTCGATCGTCACGCTCAATCGCGGATGTTGCATCGCAAATCCGCGGATGATCGGGGCAATGAAACGCTCACCCATCGCGGTTGAACATGTCACCCGCAGTTCGCCCTGAGGCTCGCCTTGCTCGCCGACCAGCGCAATGGCTTCGTCCGTCTCCTGCGCGATTCTTTTGCAACGCTCAAGAAAGACCTTACCGGTGTCGGTCAGGCGAACCGTCCTGGTCGTGCGATGAAAAAGCTGTGCCTGGATGCGCTGCTCCAGCGCCATGATCGACCGACTGACATGGGTGGGAGACATGCCCATTGCCTTGGCGCCCCGCGTGAATGAACCGGCGGAGGCTACCGCGATGAATTCGTCGATCCCGTCCCATTTGGACATATTATCCCCTATCTGGCATAGTCTATTTACAAAATGACGTATTAACGCATTAGCGGAATAATACTATGCTGGACCCGGTACAGAAAGCTGAGGTCGTTCATGAAGACACGCGCCGCCGTTGCGTTCGAGGCGAAGACGCCGCTGGAGCTCGTTGAGCTCGATCTGGAAGGCCCCAGGGCGGGCGAGGTGCTGGTCGAGATCATGGCGACGGGCATCTGCCATACCGACGCCTACACGCTCGACGGGCTCGACAGCGAAGGGATCTTCCCGTCGATTCTCGGCCACGAAGGAGCGGGGATCGTGCGTGAGGTGGGCGCGGGCGTAACGTCGGTCGCGCCGGGCGACCATGTCATCCCGCTCTACACACCCGAATGTCGCCAGTGTAAGTCCTGCCTGTCAGGCAAGACCAACCTGTGCACCGCGATCCGCGCGACGCAGGGCAAGGGCGTGATGCCTGACGGCACCACGCGGTTCAGCTATAAGGGGCAGCCGATCTTCCATTATATGGGCTGCTCGACCTTCTCCAATTTCACCGTGCTGCCGGAGATCGCGGTGGCGAAGATCCGCGAGGACGCACCTTTCCAGACCAGCTGCTACATTGGCTGCGGCGTGACCACCGGCGTTGGCGCGGTGGTGAACACCGCCAAGGTACAGGTCGGCGACAATGTCGTGGTGTTCGGTCTCGGCGGCATCGGCCTCAACGTGCTGCAGGGCGCGCGGCTGGCGGGCGCCGGTAAGATCATCGGCGTGGACATCAACCCGGATCGCGAGGAATGGGGCCGCAGGTTCGGCATGACCGATTTCCTCAACTCGCGCGGGTTGTCGCGCGAGGAGACGATCGCGAAGATTCTTGAGATGACCGATGGCGGCGCCGACTATACTTTCGATGCAACCGGCAACACCGAGGTGATGCGCACCGCGCTCGAGGCCTGCCACCGCGGCTGGGGCACCTCGATCATCATCGGCGTGGCCGAGGCGGGCAGGGAGATCGCGACCCGCCCGTTCCAGCTCGTTACCGGCCGCAACTGGCGCGGCACCGCCTTTGGCGGCGCAAAAGGCCGCACCGACGTCCCCAAGATCGTCGACTGGTACATGAATGGCAAGATCGCGATCGATCCTATGATCACCCATGTTCTGACCCTTGAGGAAATCAACAAGGGCTTCGATCTGATGCACGCTGGCGAAAGCATCCGCTCCGTCGTGGTCTACTGAGGGAAGCGCGAGGTGCGAACAGGGACCATCGATGCCGTGCGCGCATTCACCAGGCGGAGCGGCGGTGGCTTGTATTAACGATCCTCACCAGAACCGGAGGCTTATGACAATCTCTCTTCATCCCTCGATAAATGCTGGCGTGACGCCGGGCTCGGGCAACTTCGCCGGCGGCACGCTGGTCTGCCACTGCGCTGACCGGCCGGTGAAGGTCTCTGTGACCGGAGACGTCGCGCACAACCATGCGTGCGGTTGCACAAAATGCTGGAAGCCTGATGGGGCGACCTTTTCCGTTGTAGGTGTCGTTCCGCGCGCGAGTCTGTCGGTCAGCGAGCAGAACGACAAGCTGGCGGTGGTGGACGAGAATGCGGCGATCCAGCGCCACGCCTGCAAGGAATGCGGGGTCCATCTCTATGGCCGGATCGAAAATGAGGGTCATCCCTTCCATGGCCTCGATTTCATCCACACGGAGCTGTTTGAGGAAGATGGCGCGGCCGCGCCTGGATTCGCTGCCTTCGTGTCCTCGATTATTGAGAGCGGCGTCGATCCTGCGGAAATGGAAGGCGTACGCGCCCGCCTGAAGGAACTTGGGCTCGAACCCTATGACTGCCTGAACCCGCCGCTGATGGATGCAATCGCCGCGCACGCTTACAAGCAGAAGCATGTGGCCTGATGACCATCGAAACTGTGTCGAGCAACAAGAGCTACGGAGGGATCCAGGGCGTCTACAGGCACAAATCGAAGGAGACAGGGACGGAGATGACCTTTTCCGTCTTTGTTCCTCCGTTTGACGATGGCGCCAGATTGCCTGTTGTGTGGTATCTGTCGGGGCTTACCTGCACGCACGCAAATGTTACCGAGAAGGGGGAGTTTCGGCGGGTCTGCGCCGAACGGGGGCTGATTTTCGTCGCGCCCGATACCTCGCTGCGCGGCGACGGGGTGCCGGACGACCCGGCGGGCGCCTATGATTTCGGCAGTGGGGCGGGGTTTTATGTCGACGCGACGCAGGAACCTTTTGCGCGGCATTACCGGATGTGGAGCTATGTCACGGCGGAATTGCCCGATATTGTCGGAGCCAACTTTCCAGCGGACATGAGCCGGCAATCGATCATGGGCCATTCCATGGGCGGTCACGGCGCGCTCACCATCGGCCTGACTTTTCCAGGGCGGTTCAAGGCCATATCCGCCTTCTCACCGATCGTCGCACCGTCGCAGGTCCCTTGGGGCCGCAAGGCGCTCGCTGGTTATCTGGGTGGCGATCGGGCGCTCTGGCGCCGCCATGACGCGGTCGCCTTGATCGAGGACGGTGCGCGCGCGGCCGATCTCCTCATCGACCAGGGTGACGCCGATGCGTTTCTTGCCGAGCAATTGCGCCCCGATCTTTTCGAAGCCGCGTGCAGAGCAGCGGGTCAACCGCTAACGCTGCGGCTGCGCGCGGGCTATGACCATAGCTATTATTTCATTTCGACGTTCATGGACGAGCATTTGCTATGGCACGCGGCTCGCCTGGAGGAATATTGTTGATGATCAGGATAACCGTGACCGACCGATCTGGCGAAGAGCGACAGGTCGAAGCGTCGACCGGCATCTCGCTGATGGAAGCTATCCGCGACAACGGCTTTGACGAATTGCTCGCCTTGTGCGGCGGCTGCTGTTCCTGCGCGACCTGTCATGTTTTTATTGATCCCGAATTCGTCGAGAGCCTTCCCGCGCCGGGCGAGGATGAGAACGATCTGCTCGATAGCAGCGACCATCGCAACGACCGTTCGCGCCTGGCCTGCCAGATCGGCCTGAATGCCGGATTGGATGGACTGCGCGTAACGATTACTCCGGAGGACTGACGGCCGTATCCGGCGGTGCGAGGGCAGGCGGGCGGGCGTCTCCCGTCAGCGCATCGCGATGCGGATGGCGCGGGAACGCGTGGTGGGCCGCGGCATAGCTTGCCAGCACAACATTCCTTGCCGCACGGGACGAGCGCTACCGTTTTGTGCGAGGCACCGTTCCACCTATCATCCGGCCGGAACCCGCCTTGCGATCGCGCCGGAGATTGAGGCTTCCATTCTCATGCAGAATAACATACGGTGCAGTATGTTCAATGCTTGGGAATCGTTCAAATGAAGGCCGCAGACTTGGTTGACTCGTCCTTTGGGACCATTGACCGCCGTATCTTTTGGGATCCGGCAATCTACGAACTCGAGTTGGAGCGCGTATTTGCCCGCTCCTGGCTGTTCGTGGCGCATGAAAGCCAGATCGAGGAACCCGGCGCGTTCGTTACGACCTATATGGCGCAGGATTCGGTGATTGTCGCACGGGCTGACGACGGCGCGATCAACGTCTTCCTCAACAGTTGTCCCCATCGCGGTAATCGCGTCTGCTTTGCTGATAGCGGCAAGGGTCGCGCCTTCACCTGCAATTATCATGGCTGGGCGTTCGGCCTGGATGGCGCGCTCAAGAAAATGCCGAAAATGGGTCTTTATAAATCCACGCCGGGCTTTCGAATGGAGGACTGGGGGCTGAGGCGCGCACGCGTCGCGTCTTACAAGGGTTTGGTCTTCGCGACCTTCTGCGAGGAGGCGCCGTCGCTTGAGCAATGGCTGGGCGACTTCCGCTGGTATCTTGATGCTGTCCTTGACGTCGAAGACGGCGGAACGGAGTTCCTTCCAGGCGGGGCGACCCGGTCGGTGATGCGCTGCAACTGGAAATTTCCCGCCGACAACTTCGTGGGGGATATCTATCATGCTCTGTGGACCCATCTGGGCGGCGCAGAGCCGACGCTCGGCCGGCACGGCGGGGTCATCGTCGAGAATGATGGAAGCTACCAGGTGTCCGTGAACGGGCATGGCTGGGAATTCAACGACAGTTTCTTCGGCAACGCCGCGACGATGGGCGATCGCGAGCTTCTCCGTTATATGCGCTCGAGACAGGAGGCAATCACGGCCCGTCTCGGCGATTTCCGGGCGAAAATGTGGGGATCGGTTGCCTCCGCCACGATCTTCCCGAACTTCTCCTTCCTGCCGGGTTATTTCACTTTCCGGACCTTCCAGCCCAAAGGACCGACAACGACGGAAATCCATGCCTGGACGCTTGTGCCCAGGAACATGCCGGATGATATAAAAGATCGCTTCCGGCGCGGATCGATGCGCACCTTTTCCCCGAGCGGCATCCTTGAAATGGATGACGGCGAGAACTGGGAACATTCAACCAGCGCCAATGCGGGCTGGGTCACGCGGAACCAGAAGCTGTGTTACGCCATGGCGCCGGCCGGTGAAGTCGAACGCGACGATCTTCCCGGCGAGGTCACGGCCGGGCAGCTTTCCGACGCCAATCAGCGCCTCTTCTACAAGCGCTGGGCAGAGATGATGGACGCTGAAAGTTGGGCGGATATCCCCACCACCGGTTCTGACGCACAATTTAGCGAGGCCGCGGAATGAGCACGGCACTCGATCGCAAGCCCGATTATTCGACCTTCCCGCGCCTCAGCCTGGAGGAGGCGAGGGCGGCCGCGGCCGATCTGTTGGCGATGAAAGGCGCAGGAGCGCCCGTCGAAGGACAGATGCTTGGCCGGATCGAGCGCTTCTATCGTCAGGAAGCCCGAATTCTGGACGAAGAGCGTTACGAGGACTGGTATGATCTTCTCGCGGACGACCTTTTTTACTGGATGCCGCTGCGGGAAAATCGGTTCAGGCGTGACTCGCGGAGCGAGCTGGACCCGGACTCGATGGCTTTCTTCGACGAGTCCAAGGCCGACATCGCGGTGCGGATCGGACGGCTCAAATCCAACCTGGTCTGGACCGAAGATCCTCCCACGCGTCACGTCTACATCGTTTCGAATGTCGAGGCCTTCGAAACCGGGGTCGATGGTGAGTTCGAGACGCATCATGTCTTCACCCAATACCGCAATCGGTCCGAGCATGACGAGGCGACTTTGTTCGGCCGGCGTCGCGATCTGATCCGCGCCGTAGACGATGGCTTTCAGATCGTCCGCCGCCTGATCCTGCTGCCGCAGTCCGTGCTGTCGACGAAAAACCTGTCGGTGTTCTTCTGATGGCGCGGCTCGATGGAAGGCGGGCGGTCGTGACCGGTGCCGGTTCGGGGATCGGTCGCGCTATCGTCCGGCGCTTCGTCTCGGAAGGGGCAAAGGTCGTTGCCGTCGTGCGCAAGGATGCCGATGTGCCTGCGCTCGAGGCCGATGGGGCGGCGGTCGTCGTGGGCGACGTCAGCCGTTATGAAACGGCGGAACGAGCGGTCGCCGAAGCTACTGCGCGTTTTGGCGGTCTCGACTGCTATATCGCCAATGCCGGGCTGTGGGATTTTCATAAGCGTCTCGAAAAGCAGACGCCGCAAGAGATCGAGGCGGCCTTCAACGAGATATTCGGCGTCAATTTTCTTGGCGCGGCCTATGGCGCCCGGGCATCGATCGCGGCGCTACGCGAGAGCCTTGGTAGTTTGATCGTCACCGGATCCAATGCCTGTTTCCTCGCCGGCGGGGGCGGCGCATTGTACACCAGCTCGAAATTCGCACTGCGCGGCCTTGTCATGCAGCTCGCCAAGGAATTTGCGCCGGAGGTCCGCGTCAACGGCGTCGCGCCGGGTGCGACCGATACCGGAATTTCGGGACCGGCCGCCTTTGGGCAACGCGAGCGCGAAATGAACGCGGATCCTTCGCGGATGGAGGTGATGGCGCAGCATATGCTGCTTGGCCGTGTCTCCCGTCCCGAGGATCACACCTCGCTCTACGTCCTTCTCGCCGCGCGCGACGAGGCGCCCTACGTCACTGGCGCCATGCTGTTGTCCGATGGCGGATTGACTATTTCCGTGTGACGTCCGGATGGGACCGGACCGAGACATCGAAGTTGCGAAACGCCCCGGCGGCCTCGCCGGTTTTCGGGTGTTGGCGCGCCGGGATCGAGCGAGAGCCGGCCGCCTGTGCCGATGGATTCCAGTGGCCGAGCTTTTCTCGCGCGACGGTGGTGCCTGGCGCCCGGTTCCGGACCCGGCAAGTTTGGCTTCTCACTCGCATTCGCGGGCAGGCGACGTGCGCCACCTCGCAGAGGGCGATGAATTATCGATCAAAGCAGCGCGCTCGATGATGGAGCGATCCCGCCCCCGCGCGCTCACCGAGAGGACCATGTATCGTGATGGATCATTATGATGTGCTCATCATTGGCGGCGGGCATGGCGGCGCCCATGCTGCCATCACCTTGCGTCAGCTCGGGTTCGGCGGGTCTATCGCGATCGTGTCGGACGAACCGGAATATCCCTATGAGCGACCTCCGCTGTCGAAGGAATATCTTTCCGGCGACAAGGGCTTCGAGCACATCCTGATCCGGCCACCGGGCTTCTGGTCCGAACGCCACGTCGCGATGCTGCTCGGCCGGCGCGCGGTCGGGGTGGATGCAGGCGCGCGCAGCGTTACCCTCGATGATGGCGGCATGATCGGTTTTGGGACATTGATATGGGCTGCGGGAGGATCGCCGAGAAAGCTGGCTTGCGATGGCCATGATCTTGCGGGCGTGCATTATATCCGTAACAGGAAGGACGCCGATCATCTCGCGCGAGACCTAACGGACGCGCGGAACATCGTCGTCGTGGGCGGCGGCTATATCGGGCTGGAGGCAGCGGCCGTCCTCAGGAAGCGCGGCCTTCAGGTCACTTTGATCGAAGCGCAGTCCAGGGTTCTGGCGCGGGTTGCTGGCACGGAACTGTCGGAATTTGTCGAAACCGTGCATCGGCAGAATGGCGTCGAGATACTGACCGGGACGGCGATGCAATGTCTGGAGGGAGGCGGCCGCGTGACCGGCGTGCGCTTGGAAGACGGCACGATCCTGCCCGCAGACCTCGTTATCGTCGGGATCGGCATCATTCCCGAAATCGAGCCTTTGATGGCTGCCGGAGCCCTATGCGAGAATGGCGTTGTCGTCGATGCCGTTTGTCGGACCACTCTACCCGACATCTTCGCCATCGGGGATTGCGCGGCGCACCCGAATGTTTTTGCCCAGAGCGCGATGATCAGACTGGAATCCGTGCAGAATGCGGCGGATCAGGCCCGGATCGTGGCCAAGGCCATTCTAGGTGATGCGGAGCCGTATGCTGCCGTGCCCTGGTTCTGGTCGAACCAGTATGACCTCAAGATCCAGACCGTCGGCCTGTCGAGCGGGTTCGATCAAACTGTCATCCGCGGGAACCCTGCAGGTCGGTCATTTTCAATCTGTTATCTGCGGAATGGCCGCATCATCGCCATGGATTGCGTGAACTCGCCCAAGGATTATGTCCAGGGCCGAAAGCTGGTGGAACGGGCGCTGCCGGTCTCGCTGACGAGGCTTGCCGATGCCGACATATCGCTCAAGTCGTTGGCCGACGAGGATGGCGAAGCCTCAAAACATACGGTAGCGTATTGACATTTGCCGTTGGTCTCGCCCAGATGGCCACAAACTGTTCAAGAGGATTTCAGTGCAACAGGATCTTCAGCCAGGGCGCGGTAAAAGCGTCAAAGCCTTCGAGCTCGATACCAATTACCATGATACCGGCGGAGACGGTCCGCCGGTGCTGCTGCTGCACGGTTCGGGGCCGGGCGTCTCGGCCTGGACCAACTGGAAGCGGGTCATGCCGGCGCTCGCTACGGATTTCCGGGTCATCGCTCCCGACATGGCCGGGTTCGGCTACACCGAGCGCAATCCCGACCTGCATTATGATATCAAGCTCTGGGTGAAGCACCTTATCGGTATCCTCGATGCCCTGGGGCTCGACAAGGTGAGTCTGGTCGGGAACAGCTTCGGTGGTTCGCTGGCGCTCGCCGCCGCCACGCGTTTCGGCGACCGGTTCGAGCGGTTGGTGCTGATGGGGACGCCGTGCGACAAGTTCGTGATGACGCCGGGCCTGCGCGCTGGCTGGTATTATACGCCCAGTCCCGAAACGATGCGCGAGACCATGGCGCATTTTCCCTACGATCCCTCGTTCATCACGGACGAGCTGGTGGAAGACCGCTATCGGGCAAGTCTCATTCCAGGAGCGCAGGAAGGGCTGCGCAAACTGCTTATCCAGCCCAATGAAAAGGGCGATACCCCGCTTTCGGGAATGCCGGAGAGCGTCGTCGCGAGCATCGGGCACCCGACCCTGGTGCTTCACGGCCGGGAGGACAGGGTCATCCCGGTCGAGATGGGACTGCGACTGGGCCGCGCAATGCCCAACGCGCAGTTCCATATGTTCGGCAAATGCGGCCACTGGGTGCAGGCGGAGCGCTTTGACGACTTCATCGCGCTCACGCGGCGCCATCTGGAGAGGCGGGCGTGAGCGCCGAGATCGAAGCGCTGGGCTATATCGGCATAGAAGTCTCCGATCCGGAGCGCTGGCGCCATTTTGCCTGCGATACATTGGGGTTGCAGGCGTTCGACAATGCGCATGGCGGTTTCGACCTGCGCATGGACAATTATGCTTCGCGCATTCGAGTCACGGAAGGCCCTCGCGACGATCTGCTCTACGCCGGATGGGAAGTGCGCGATGAAGCGGCGCTCGAAAGCTTGGCGGTGAAGCTTGAAGCCGCCGGCGTAAGCGTCAGCCGTGGCGACGCTGCACTAGCCGCGGAACGCCGGGTCGCAGCACTCGTCCGGTTTACGGACCCGGAAGGTAATGGCCACGAAGCTTTCTATGGTCCCTTGCAGAAGACGAACGAGCCGTTCGTCAGTCCCCGAGGGGTCCGCTTCAAGACCGGACGACAGGGTCTGGGTCATCTCGTCCTGAGTTGCGGCGACAAGCCCGCGATGATGACATTCTTCATCGATCTGCTCGGCTTCCGGCTATCGGATCACATCCATACGGAGGTAGTGCCGGGCCGGCCTCTGGCGATCAGCTTCCTGCGCTGCAATGGGCGGCACCATTCGCTGGCGCTTGCGCCTGTGCCGATCAAGAAGAAGATCGTGCATCTGATGTTCGAGGTGCTGTCGGTTGATGACGTCGGCAGGGCGATGCATCGCTGTCTCGCGGAAGGCGTGCATCTCTCCTTCACGCTCGGACGACATTCCAATGACGACATGTTGTCCTTTTACCCGCTGAGCCCTTCAGGCTTCGACATCGAATATGGTTGGGGCGGCCTCGAGGTTGACGACGACACCTGGCACGTCCTCACGCACGACAGCAATTCTGCCTGGGGGCACGTCTTCCAGCGTCCACCCCGGCCAGCGAAGATCGGAGACTGACATGCCCGTTTCTCACCGGGAACTCGCCGACCGGCTGCGCGCCGCTTATGACGCTGGCGCGGTCGCGCCTCTCCGCGATGGTCTTGAGCCGACGGACGCGTCCGGGGCCTATGCCGTACAGGCAATCAATACGCAGGTATGGCAGAGCGAGGGGCGCCGCATCGCCGGCCGCAAGATCGGCCTGACCGCCCAGGCGGTGCAGACGCAGCTCGGGGTCGATCAGCCCGATTTCGGCGTGCTGTTCGCGGACATGGAGATTGCCAATGGCGGGGTTCTCCCGTTCGGCAAGGTGCTGCAGCCCAAGGCCGAAGCAGAGATCGCGCTGGTTCTCGGCAACGATGTGATGGACCCAGGCGCGACCGCAGAGACGATCGCCGCGGCAACCGACCGCGCCTTTGCAGCGATCGAGATCGTCGACAGCCGGATCGCGGACTGGAAGATCAGCTTTGCCGACACGGTAGCGGACAATGGCTCGTCCGCCTTCTATGTGCTGGGTGACGCGAAGCCGCTCAACGGCCTCGATCTCTACAGCTGCGGGATGGTCCTGGAGGTGAACGGCCAAGTGGCTTCGCTTGGTGCGGGGGCGGCCTGTCTTGGCCATCCGCTCAACGCCGCCGCCTGGCTCGCCCGAACATTGGCGGCCCTCGGCGAGCCGCTGCGCGCCGGCGATGTGGTTCTGACCGGCGCGCTCGGTCCCATGGTCGCGCTCAATCCCGGCGACGAGGTGAAGGCGATCGTTGGCGGGCTGGGTTCGGTCGGCTTCCGTTTCGAGGAGAAGAAATAATGGCCAAGGTGAAGGCCGCGATCATCGGTTCGGGCAATATCGGCACCGATCTCATGATCAAGATCATGCGCCACTCCGACGTGCTCGAAATGGGTGCGTTCGTCGGCATCGATCCGGAGTCCGACGGCCTGAAGCGTGCGCAGCGTCTGGGCGTGGCGACCACGCATGAAGGGGTCGAGGGCCTGCAAAGACTCGACGTCTGGCCCGAAATAGGCGTGGTGTTCGACGCGACATCGGCGGGCGCCCATCAAAAGCACAGTGCGATTGTGACCGGTGCCGGCAAGGTGATGATCGACCTTACACCAGCCGCGATCGGGCCCTATGTAATACCGGTCGTAAACGGCGACGCGCACCTCGATGCGCCGAACGTCAACATGGTGACCTGCGGTGGTCAAGCGACGATCCCGATCGTCGCGGCTGTGAGTCAGGTCGCGACCGTCCATTATGCCGAGATTGTCGCGTCGATTGCGTCCAAGTCGGCGGGACCAGGCACGCGGGCCAATATCGACGAGTTCACCGAGACGACCAGCCGTGGCATCGAGGAGGTCGGAGGTGCCGCCAAGGGCAAGGCGATCATCATCCTCAACCCCGCCGAACCGCCAATGCTGATGCGCGACACCGTGTTCACGCTGTCGTCGGGCGCGAGCGAGGCGGAGATCGAGGCATCGATCGAGGCGATGGTGGCGAAGGTAAACGCTTATGTTCCCGGTTATCGCCTCAAGCAGAAGGTGCAGTTCGAACGCTTCGGTTCGAACAACCCGGTGAAGATACCCGGACTCGGCAGCTTCGAGGGAATCAAGACCAGCATATTCCTCGAGGTTGAAGGCGCCGCGCACTATCTTCCGGCTTATGCCGGCAATCTCGATATCATGACATCGGCGGGTCTCAGGACAGCCGAAAAGATCGCCGCGCGGCGGTTGCAGCAGGAGGCCGCGTGATGGCGTTCGATCCCACCCAGACCAAGCTTTACATTCAGGACGTGACGCTGCGCGACGGAATGCACGCGATCCGTCACCAATATGGCATCGAGCATGTGCAGAAGATCGCCCGCGCGCTGGACGAGGCCAGGGTCGATGCGATCGAGGTCGCCCATGGCGACGGACTGAACGGCTCGTCTTTCAACTATGGCTTCGGCCGGCACACCGACTGGGAATGGATCGAGGCGGTGGCCGATGTGGTCGAGCATTCGGTGCTGACGACCCTGCTCATCCCCGGCATCGGCACGATTGAGGAACTGAGGCACGCCTATAAGCTGGGCGTGCGTTCGGTGCGGATCGCGACGCACTGCACCGAGGCGGATATCTCCAAGCAGCATATCGCCGCGGCGCGCGACCTTGGCATGGACACGATCGGCTTCCTGATGATGAGCCACATGGCCGAGCCTGAGGCGCTCGCGCAGCAAGCGAAGCTCATGGAGAGCTATGGCGCGACCTGCGTATATGTCACCGATAGCGGGGGCGCGATGGATATGGACGATTATCGGGCGCGCTGCGAGGCATATGACCGCGTGCTCAAGCCCGAGACGCAGCGCGGCATCCACGCGCATCATAATCTCTCGCTGGGCGTGGCCAATTCGATCGTGGGCGTGCAGGCCGGCGCAATCCGTGTCGACGCGAGCCTTGCCGGTATGGGAGCCGGCGCGGGCAACGCGCCGCTTGAGGTGTTCATCGCCGCGGCCGAACGAAAGGGATGGAACCACGGCACGGACCTCTACAAACTGATGGATGCGGCCGAGGAGCTGGTACGCCCGCTCCAGGACCGTCCCGTGCGCGTCGACCGCGAGACGCTCAGCCTGGGTTATGCGGGTGTTTACTCCTCATTCCTGCGCCATGCCGAGAAGGCATCGGCCGACTATGGAATCGATACCCGGGAGATTCTCGTCGAACTCGGACGTCGCCATATGGTCGGCGGTCAGGAGGATATGATCGTGGATGTCGCCCTCGACCTGGCGCAAGCTCATAATGGCTGACCGCCAGCTAGTCGATGAGCTTTACCGGCGGCTCAAAATTCCCGTTATCGTCGCCCCGATGTTCCTGATCTCAAGTCCAGAACTCGTGATCGCCGCAGCCAGGGCCGGCATCATGGGCGCCATTCCGGCGCCTAATGCCCGCACGATCGAAGAACTCGCGCTCTGGCTGCCGCGAATTGCGTCGGAAACCGCCGCCATGGGCCGCGATGGCATGTGGGCGATCAACATGATCGTGCACAAGACTTATGAGCGCTTCGATGCAGAGCTCGATCTTATCTGCGAGAACAAACCCAGGATCGTCATCACGGCTCTTGGGAGTCCGAGACGCCCGCTCGATCGTGTCCATGCCTATGGCGGCGCGGTCTTTTGCGACGTCATTACCCCGGAGCAGGCCCGCAAAGCGGTCGATGCGGGCGCCGACGGCCTTATCCTCGTCGCTAGTGGGGCAGGAGGGCACACCGGCCAATACAGCCCCTTCGCGCTTGTAGAAGAGGTTCGCGGCTTCTGGGATGGGCCGCTGGTCCTCGGCGGCGCCATCGGCAACGCACGCGCTATTCAGGCTGCGCTCATGCTGGGAGCGGATTTCGCCTACATGGGCACGCGATTCATTTCGACGCCCGAGAGCATGGTTTCTGATGATAACCGGTCAATGCTCGTTCGCGCCCGGATGGAGGATATCGTCACGACCGCCGCGGTAACGGGCGTGCCATCCAACTGGATACGCGAGAGCCTTGATGCTGCCGGCTTCACGCCCGAGATGATCGAAGTGAAGAAAAAGATCGATTTTTCGAACCTTCATGGAGACACCAAAGCGTGGAAAACCATATGGGGAGCGGGGCATGGCGTCGGTTCGACGCGTAGAATTCAGTGCGTCGCCGATATAGTTGACGAACTGGCCGAGGAAGCACGTATTTTGGCAGCGGAGCCCCCGACATTCACGCTCACCGTAAATCAAACATGTTACTTGAGAAAATAGCTACGAAGATTTTTGCACAACCCACGTAGATGGTCTGCGTGCCGAAAGTTGAATGGATTCACTAGCAAAATCGCAAATCGCAGTAAGTGAACGGAATGCCTCTCTCTGATGTCTCTGAGCCGGGATCATCCCAGAGTCTATACTCCATTTCTTGAAAAAGTTGAAACGCTTGTTGTGGCGGAAGAAGCTCGGCCGCACTCACCAGCGCGCCAGTCGGAAATGGGTCTGGCGAGCCAGCGTGGAACGGTTCGAACAGGAAAAAGCATCGCTATGAACCGTTCGATCAATCGCTCCTACATCGAAGCGACAATCTGGAGAATGAAATGATGCTACTGGGATGGCCCAGTGGGGGAAGGCGCACCGCGCCGGACAATCCTCGTTCTGTCGGGGCGGTTGTCCCCTGCGCCGCGCTGCTCGACGCGCTCAGCCTGCGTCTGTCCCCAGGCATGCTTTACAGGCCACGCCTGTGTGAAGCGCCAGTACCACGCCAGCACGCGCAATCCGGACAATAACCTTGGGCACCGCTTGACGATGTATGTCGGACCCCGCCTTCGCAAGGCACTCTCCCGCCTCAACACTGCATCTTCACTCGAAGCGCTACGCGACGGACTGGCCGATGCCGCGTTGCAGATGGGTTTTCCCTATGTGGCACTGTTCCAACATGGCGGTCTCCCACGGCTGATCGAGGGCGCGCTCGTGGTCACAAACTATCCGGCGGAGTTCGTCCGGTCCTACGTCGAGAACCACTATTATATCATCGACCCGGTCTATGAGGTGAGCCAGCAGCTCGACCGACCGTTCGGCTGGGAGGAGATTACGGACTTCGGAGAGCTTGCCGAACACCAAATAGCCCTAGTCGGGGAAGCACGGCGATACGGGATCGCACACGGTGTTACGGTGCCGTTGCACATACCGGGCGAATCCTACGCGTCATGCAGTTTCGCTAGGCCGGACCCGATCGAGGTCACGCCGTCGCTGATGACGACGGTCCAGATCGTAGCGGGTTTCGCGTTCAAGGCGGGGCTCTATCTTCACTACGCCAAGCACAGCCCTAATGCTCCCAGGCTAACGCGCCGCGAGGCCGAATGCACAGCGCTGATCGCACTTGGCAAGTCCGACTGGGAGATCAGCCAGATTCTCGGCATCGCTCAGACCACGGTGCGGTATTTCATATCGAGAGCCAAGCAACGCTACGGCGTCTTCAGACGATCGGAATTGGTCGCGCGCGCGATCATGGATGCTCAGGTATTCCGTGAGAGGCATCGCAAAGATAACAAGATACCTGGGAGCGCCGCCGACGAGCCAAAGCGTGGATAGCTCTGTAGCGCAGTCGCGCCGCTCGTACCGCAGCGAAATATTGCTACCCTAATCGCAACGAATATGCGCGTCAGATCCGGCCTAGACGTTTTGGCGGCGAGCAGCGCGGAAGGGCGGAGGTTGGTTGTGGAGGGGGAACGGTAGCGAAAAGGAGGGGGTTAGTGGTCGCACTGCTTCCGCAGGCCAGCGTGACGCTGGATATCGCGTGAGGCGCGGTTGTCGAGACGCCGTCATTCGTGAACTGGGCACAAACGATGCGTATCGGATCCATTTCCGTTTGATAAGGTGCGTGAAATTGCAGACTGAGTCATGGGAGTGACAACCGTTCGATCCGAGAAGCTGGATGTGGGTCTAACCGCAGAGGCGAAGCGGACACTCAGTGTCGCCGCGAAAGCAACGCACCGTTCAGTGAGCAAGTTCGTTCTGAAGGCGCGGGCACGCGCGCAGGCAGCATTGCCCGATCGGCAGCATTTCGGGCTGATGCGGAACGCTGGAAGCTCTTTCTCGAGGTGATGGACGCTCCGTCGTGTCCGATGCGGCGCGTGAAACGTCTGTTTGAGGGGCCGAGTATATTCGAGCCAAAGCATACCCGATAGCTTCATGGCACCTCGCATCGGAAAGCTGCGTCCCGATGATGGGGTAGATGCTTTCAATTGTGGCAAGGAGCCACTCAATAGATTTCTCAGCCGTTTTGTGTATCAGGCCCAGCTTTCCGGCAGCTCGCAAACAAGGGCATGGCGTGCCATCCCATACCGCTGATGGTGCTGGCCACGCTGACTGTATTACCATCTGGGCGGGCAAGGGGATCGCCTCGGGTCCGCTCAAAGACGCGATGATCCGTACACTTGCAGCCGCCGATATCGCAGGCTTCCTCATCCTTCGCGGTTCACGCAAAGGATGAGGAGGCACAGTCGTTCTACCGGCACTTTGACTTCTTCGAATTCCCGAGCGACCCTATGCACTTCTTCCTGCTGTTGAGGGATCTGCGTTCGCTCGTGGGCACCGAGCCGTGACATAGCCCCGAGTCCACAACGCCGATGGCATGTTTCGGGGCGGTTCGCAGACATGGAACAAAATTAACGCGCTCAAATTTTTTGGTGCCATTTCCCGCACACACCAGATCACCTATGATAGAATACTGACAAAATTTCTGCTATAGTCGCCTGCGAGGAATTAACGATGAATACCGCAGTCGATATGCAGGCAATCGAACCTGCGGCGCCACGACTGAAAGCAGGCGAGTGGCTGTGGCGGCCATGGTACGCGAAGGCTTGGTGGGCCGCCATCCCTGCTTGGTGGATCGGCATGGCGGTGTCCACGAAGGTCGCGCCTCTCCAAGCGTTCTACGACAGCGCGATTGCCGGCTTTCTCAACATCCTGTTCTTCCCGATCACCGCGCTCATGGTGCTCGGCGTCGGCTATGTGCAGAACTCGCTGGCGGGATTTGCATCGCAGGGCGAGGGCGGTCCTTTATCCGATGAGGCACGAGCCAGAATTACCGATTTGTGGGAGGAGCATGAGCGAGGGATGGAAGACCTTCACGCGAGTACCGATGTCTTTGATCCCAGATCGGGTCCCCTTTGGATCGGAAATCCCTTAAGTTTTCAGTATCCTGGTCGTTCCCTTAAGCGCTAACGCTTTTTGAAGCTGCTATCGCCATCGCCGGCGCTCCCATCGACATCTGTTGAGAACCTGCCGCTTTGCAGCACAGAGTTCTGCTCGATGGAAGTGAGCGGGCCGGTGATATCGAACGTAGCCCGCCCGGAATCCGCGTCCTGGAGGTAACGGTTACGCATCCCGTCCGGACCAAGAATGCGATCCGACAGTTCGCGCGAGAAGGTTGCAGCGGGGTCGCTGGAGCGGGAAGCCGCACGCTCGGCAGCAGCGATTGCTTCGCGCACATCGTAGTTGATGATATCAATTGATGCATCTGCCGACTCGGTTGTGCTTCCAAAATCACGGCTTTCGAATCCTAGGCTCCCGCCGACGCGCCCCGATGTAGACCGGCCTTTTTGGGTGGTCGGACTTTGATTCGATTGTTGGCTTTTACCCGAAGGTTCCCCGCGACCTCCTGTCGCTTCCGACGCATTGACGCCGACAGCGCCACCAATCTGAGCACCGACCGTCGTACCCATCGATACTTGGTCCTGTGCGGATCGCGAAAGACCGCGCTGCCAACCGGTTTGTGCTATGATCGCCTGCACGTCGCGGGTCAGCGTGTCGGCAACCTGAGGTTTCAGCCGCCAGTTGCCATGCCGGTCCATCTCGAACCCGCCCCTGAGCCAGTTAGACATCATCGCCTGACCCTGTTCGCCGCTGCTCAGGAAATGCTCCACGGTGTCCGGCCCGGCCTGTTTGCCCGCCTCGAAACGGGTGCTCGTGTCGCTCCGCGCCGACTGCTGGTACCCGACCGAACTCGAGACGAGCACGTCATTATGGGCGAAGCTGAATCGCGCGCGGCCACCATTGGCGATCGCGCCAAGCTGGCTCTCATTGATGAGCCCACCGCTCCAGAGCTGCGCCGCTGAGTCCGGCGTCAGATTGAGGCTCAGATCGCCATTCTGGTCCATCGCGATCTGCCGCTTCGACATGGTAACACCGTGGTCGGCAAGCAGCTTCTGCATCCGCGTGAGCCGTTCACCCTCGACAACCCGGGTCAGGCGATCGTTGCGGGCGCGATCGGCGATGCCATCCGCGCCGCCCTCTGCCATGTCGGTCTGGTTGCCGACGCTTTGAGAGAGGGTGCGTATGAAGCTGTCGAGCCTTGCTGCCTGCCGCACCGACATGCCTGCAGCCGCCGCACCCTCGGCAAAGCCCGCATTGTCAGCCTGGCGGCGCTGCTCACCGATCTGCGCCGCCGAGCGGGTGCCGTCAGGACCGACTTCGCGTTGCGCGTCGAGCTTGCCCGACCGCTCGGCAAAATCATAGCCGGCGGCCTCGCGCGTGCGACCATAGACGCTCGTGCCTTCACGCGCAGCCTCGGCCGTCGCGCCATCAGCGGTGCCGACCTGCACGGCGGCGTTGTAGGTTTCGAGGGCGCGCATCACCTGCGCCTCATTTCGGCCGGTGGCGCGGGAGAGTTGGGTGATGGCGGTGGAGCGGGCTTCGCCCGAGAGGGTGTTGATGAAGGCGATGCGTTTGGAGGCTTCCTGCACAGGGACCCCAAGCATCGCTGCCGCCTGGCGCTGGCCCGCGTTGCTGCCCGTGCGGTGCGCCTGTTCGGTTGCGACGTTGCCGCGCTCGATCCTCGCCACATTGTCGCCTGCGAAATCGCGCCGCCCTTCCATCGCGCCGACCTGAACCTGCGCTCCCGTCAGGTCGTTGCGCAGCATCTGCTCCTGATCGAACGTATTGGCGATGAGCTTGGCGAAAGTCGGGTCGGCCGAAGCCTGACCGATCACGGTCGATGCCTTTAGGGCTGCATCCTTGGCATGATAGCCGCTGCGCTCGAAATGCCGCTGCGCGCCCGACAGCATCATGTCGTAGGAACGCTGGTCGCCGAAGGCCCGCCATTGCACCATGCGCTGCGCGAAGGCGGCAAAGGCGCGTTCGCCCGCCTGGCCTTCGCCGAAATAGTTGGTGCCAAGGCTGCGCAGCGCATCCTTCTCGGCAAAATTATGGATCGCACTCGTGGCGGCATTGTCACGGACCGCGCGGACTGTGGCCGGGTCGGTGAGGCTTCGACCTGTCATGGCCGGCGACAGACCGCCCAGCTCGCGCGCCGCATCGAGACCGCCAAGCCCCATGGCCGCCGTGCCAGGTGCCCCGCCGCCTTGCTCGCCGAGGTAGCGGCCCGCCGCACCGAATGCGCGGTCCGCGCTGAACGTCGAACGCTCGCCGAAATCTCCGAAGCTGGACGACGCCCGAGCCCGGGCCATGGTGCCGGTCGCCGACGCCTGGGACTCGAGTGCGCCGGCATAGCCTTCGCGCGTGCCGAGCGGCGCCGCGGCCGCCGTGCCCTGGCCCTGCACGCCGAGCGCGCCGCTGGTGAAGGCGGTGAAGACGTTGCCCGAAAAACGGAAGACGGTGAACACGAACGCTCCGGCAAGCCCGGCAGCTGCCGTGCGGAAGGAGCCGAAGATCGCCAGCGCCTTCATAGCGGCCGAGGGCGCGAGCATCCAGGCGTTCACGCCAACGCTGTTCGAGCGCATCTCGGCCAGCACATCGGTCGCCCGGCCAAGCGTGAGCTGGTAGATGCCAGCGTCGATCACGCCCCACATTGCGACGAACACAAACAGGCCGAGCGCGAAGCTGGCGACTCGCAGATTGATCGGTGTCAGGATGAACAGGAGCGCGATCGGCATCATGAAAAGCATGATCCCGAAGACGGTCGCGCGGATCGTCGGCATCCATTCGTTGGCGGTTGACATGGTGGCGAGACCGCTCGAAATGACGGCGCGATTGGCCATCACCCTGGCAGCAGTCGCCGGGCTGTCCTCGAACAGCACGTCCCCGACGCTGTTGCCGAGCATCACGTCGGTGAGGAACCGCTGAAGCGAGAGCGGCGAGCCCATCATCATCTGGCCCATCTCGCCGAGATTGGAGCGACAGCGCTGAAGCTGCGCGGCGTTGGCGACGTCATAGCCGGTGCGCGTGCAGACCTGCGCGACATATCGATCGAACAGGGCGGGCTCGGAGAGGCGAGTCGAGACATGCTCCCAGGCTTCGTTGCAGGTGACCGTGGTTCCGCCCTTGTCGGCGGCGGTATAGACGGTGCTGTAGGTCGCCGGACCCGCCATCGCGGCGAAGGATGCAGGCAGATCGGTGGTGGTGTGATAGAGCTCATCGTCATCGACGCCATAGGCCGACGAAACGCGGGCCACCGGGTAGCACTGCCGCACATAGTCCTTGATGGTGGCGTCGAGGAACGTGTCGGTCATGGGGCCACGCGGAGATGCGGCGTTGAGGAACAGGTCGAAGCTGTGACCGCCAGCGCCGACCTCGAGCTTCGCATTGGGATCGGTGGTGTTGTCGTCGATCACCTCGGCCAGCGCGCGCTCCATCATGTTGGTCATGCCCGCGACCACGACGATGAGATTGGGTACGCCCCCAACCGGCTGATAGGCGTTGCGCACCCGGTCATAGACGTGGACGGTGCCGGTGGTGGCGACGAGGCCGACATAGAGGCCGATCCCGACCAACATCTGGAA
>Ga0172382_10002122_pt1 | contig 33867 bp, 28 predicted proteins | sample Leawel138RmetaG_FD_122245 | JGI IMG/M metagenome (GOLD analysis project Ga0172382, IMG submission 122245) | Leachate microbial communities from a municipal landfill in Southern Ontario, Canada - Leachate well 138R metaG | ecosystem: Engineered > Solid waste > Landfill > Unclassified | place...
GCAAGGAATTTGTCCAGTTCTCAGAAAAGTACAGCCTGCACAGCTTCCCTGATATCTATCAAGTCCTGCTTGATACCGATAGCTCTCTCAAATTAAGCAGGGCCACAGAGCGCACCCTCCTGCAGCTCTGTGCCATGAGGATTATGGCATGTCGTTAAAACAGAAGGGTGTGCTACTCCATTTCAGCTCTCTCCCCGGAGATTTTGGCATTGGCGATCTGGGTCCTGAAGCCATCTCTTTTGCCCAATTTCTGAATGACCAGGGCTACACAATCTGGCAAACCCTGCCCCTCAATCATCGTGGCTACGGCAATTCCCCATACAATCCCATTTCCGCCTTTGCCTTGGATCCCCTGCTCATCAGTCCGGAGCTCTTGTATGAAAAAGGGCTGGTTGACGCTGCAGACTTGGAGGAAGCCACCATCCCTGCCACCGGCAGGGTCTTTTTTGAGCATGTTTTTCGCAACAAATGCAAGCTCTTGGAAACTGCTGCCAACCGCTATCTAAAGTCTCACAATATCGATGCTTTCATCAGCCAAAACGAAGCCTGGCTAAAGCCCTACCTCACTTTCTTGAGCCTGGACCGCCTCTATGATGAAATCCACTGGAGCCAGTGGCAAAGCCAGCATCTCCGTTACATTCCTGAACTGTGGCAAAGCCAACTGCGTGATTTTGAGCCCTTCATCCTCAGCCAGGCTGCCATCCAAGCCATCCTGAGAGAGCAACTGGCAGAGCTTAAACACCAGCTGAAAGAGCTCAATATCGAGCTGTGGGGAGATTTGCCCATCTACCTTTCCTATCACTCTGCAGATGTGTGGGCAAACCCTCATCTTTTTGCCCTGGATGATGCCGGCAATAGGCTGCAGGTAGCTGGCGTTCCCCCCGATGCCTTCAGCGAGGAGGGGCAGCTGTGGGGCAATCCCATCTATCTCTGGCAAGAGCGTGAAGCTGAAGTCTTTGAGCTGATTACTGCGCGCATCCGTGACGTACTCAGCTATGCAGACCGCATCCGCCTCGACCACTTCATCGGCTATGTGAATTATTGGAGTATTCCCTGCGAGCTTGGCTGTGACGGCATCCCCATTTTACCACAGGACGCCAAGGCTGGAGAGTGGATCAAAGCCCCAGCAAACAAGCTGTTTGAGACCATTACTCAAGAATTTGGCAACAAACCCTTTATCGCAGAGGATTTAGGCATCCTCACCGATGAAGTGTGTGAGATCAGGGATAAATTCACTTTTCCGGGAATGATTGTGCTGCAATTTTGCTGGCAGGATGGCAAACCGGAGGTGGAAGCCTACCCAACAGACAGGATCATCTATACTGGCACCCACGACAACCTCACCACCCGCCAGTGGTTTGAAGAGCTGGACCCCGCATCTCTCGAATACCAAAACTTCACTGCCTATGTTAATTCACGTCCCCACCTCATTTCCGATCCTGATGACGGGGTAAACCCCACAAACGCCGCAGAAGCGATGATCAATATCGCCCTCAAGAGCGGTTGTGATATCTGCATCTTCCCCATGCAAGACCTACTCAATCTGGGAGCTGACGCACGGATGAATATCCCTGGCACCCCGCTGGGTAATTGGGAATGGCGGATGCCGGAATAGCCCTAAGCTACCAATTTAAATACATGGGCAAAACCCTGCTGCCTTCGCATTCTCAAACTGTTTTTTCCCACCTCTTCCCTGTTAGCTACCCTTGTCTCTCCTTTGCCTCGACAAGGGTGAGACAAGGGTGAGACAAGGGTGGTTAATGGGCAAGGAGCACGCTGCGCGTGCTTAGGGATCAGGGTACAGGGGTCAGGGGACAGGGCGCAAGCCGTTGGCTGGCTTAGGTTTTAGGTTCCAGGTTTCAGTGCTTCGCTAAAACAAAGTTTATTTTCAATTAGTAAAATCTCAGCAATTAATATAATTAGTGGATAATAAATCACGATCCGCTACACCCTGTTCACTGTTCACTGTCCACTAACCCCTGGCTCGCACAGCGAGCCCCCTTCAGTTTTTCCTTGACATCCACACGCATCCGTATAAATTGTCTATAGGAATTACAGGGCAACTGTTTTTTAATCCCAATTTTAGTCTGTTCTTTCACAAGCATATATGGGGGTGACATGGTTTCGACAGGAAATCAGGATGCAAAAGATGCATGCCGGAGATGCTATCCACTCCGTCAACAAGTAGCAAAATGCAAAATTAACTGCAAACGATAACTTACTCTTAGCAGCCTAAGCTGCTAACGTCTGTCCATTTCGGGCCGCCGGATTTGAAACAGGCGTCGTAACAGTGCGGACGCTGCAATGCCAATGCTCATAAGCATTGCCTAAGATCATGAGCTGGAACCCTATGGGTCTGATCGTCTCTGCCATTGGGTTTAAGATTTAAAGACGACTAAGCATGTAGATTCTCTTGTTGCCGGTTTTTTGGACGCGGGTTCGATCCCCGCCACCTCCACCATTTTGATAATTGTAGATGACCTCATGCTGCTTTGCGGGATGTGGTCATTTCTATTTTATGGACGTTCCACTCTTATTCTCTTGTTGCCCGCTATTCCGTTTTTTTGAGTTGACAACACATCCCTCCCCTATTTATGGTTCAGATTAGAGGTAAAAATACATTGAAAACCAAGATCATCATCAAAGGTGCTTCCGAGCATAACCTAAAGAATATAAATCTGGAGATTCCCCGCAATAAACTGATAGTTTTCACCGGTGTGAGCGGCTCTGGCAAATCATCCCTGGCGTTTGACACCCTCTATGCAGAGGGTCAGCGCCGTTATGTGGAATCCCTCTCCGCCTATGCCCGCCAGTTTTTGGGGCAAATGGATAAGCCCAAGGTGGATTACATCGAAGGCCTCTCCCCTGCCATCTCCATCGAGCAAAAGGCCGCCAGCAAAAACCCGCGTTCAACCGTGGGCACGGTGACGGAGATTTACGATTATTTGCGGGTGCTCTATGCCCGTATTGGGGAACAGCATTGCCCCATTTGTGGGGACAAGGTAGGCTCGCAGACGGTAGATCAGATGGTGGAGTATCTGATGAGCTACCCCGAGGGCACCAAGCTGCAAATCCTCTCGCCTTTGGTGCAAAACCGTAAGGGAGAGCATAAGGAGGAGCTGCAGAATCTGCGTATGCAGGGCTTTGTGCGCGTGCTGATCAACGGCGTGCAGCGGGAGCTGGAAGAGAATATTGTCTTGGATAAAAAGAGCAAACACACCATTGATGTGGTGATTGACAGAATCGTGATCAAAGATGGTGTCCAATCCCGTTTGGCTGATTCCCTGGAATTAGCTCTACGCATCACCGAAGGCTTTGTGAAGCTGCAATTTCCCGATACCAAGGAGGAACAGACCCTTTCCGCCCAGAACGCCTGTCCCCGCTGTAATATCGGTTTTGAAGAGCTGAGCCCCCAACACTTTTCCTTCAACAGCCCTGTTGGCTCCTGCACTGCCTGCAATGGTTTGGGCTACAAGCTGGAATTTGATCCCGAGCTGGTTGTTCCTGATCCCTCACGCAGCATCATGGATGGAGCGGTGGCACCCTGGGGCAGACTGGAAGAAAAGAAAGATGGCTGGACGATGGCAACTGTGCAAAACCTTGCCTCTGCATTCGGATTTTCATTGGATAAACCTTGGAAAGACCTCCCGGAAAATGTGAAAGAAATCATCCTTCATGGCTCCAAGGGAAAGAGGGTAAAGGTGGCTTGGAAATCAGCAGCCGGATCCCGTGAATATATGATGCGCTATGAAGGCGTGATACCCCAATTGAAGCGCAGGATGCATCAAACCACCTCCGAAGATATGCAGCGCTATTACATGCAATATATCAGCGACAAACCCTGTGATGAATGCGGCGGATTGAAGCTGAAGCCTGCATCTTTGGCTGTTTATGTGGCTGGTAAAAATATCGGCGAAGTGACGGCGCTGGATGTGCGCGGTGCCCTGGGCTTTTTCAAAGAGATCAGATTGGAGGGCAACCACAAGCTGATTGCCGCTGAGGTTTTGAAGGAAATCCAAGCCAGACTGGGCTTTTTGGAAAGCGTGGGCTTGCATTAGCTCAGCTTGGATAGACGCTCTCCCACCCTCTCAGGAGGAGAAAGCCAGCGTATCCGCCTGGCAAGCCAGATTGGCTCCCAGCTGGTGGGAGTGATGTATATCTTAGACGAGCCCTCCATCGGGCTGCATCAGAGGGATAACTCCCGTCTGGTGGAAATGCTGCTGCGGTTGCGGGATTTGGGCAACACAGTAATCGTGGTGGAGCATGACGAAAATACCATCCGTGCCGCTGATGTGATAGTGGATTTTGGACCCCGTGCCGGCGTGAGCGGAGGAGAGATCGTGGCTGTGGGCAATCTGAAAAAGATTTGCTCCACTCCCCTATCTTTGACGGGTGCCTATATTGATGGCAGGCTGTGTATTCCAATACCGCCCCGCCGTGTGAAGCCGGATAAGCGGATGCTGGCTATCAAAGGCGCAAAGCATAATAACCTCAAGAATATCAACGTAGATATCCCCATCGGTCTCTTTGTGTGCGTGACGGGAGTTTCCGGCAGCGGGAAAAGCTCTTTGATCAACCAAACCTTGGCGCCTTATCTGCAAAACCACTTTAACCGCAGCAGTCATAAAGTGGGAGCGCATCGCGCCATCGAAGGGATGGGGCATATCGATAAGGTGATCACCATCGATCAGCAGCCCATCGGCAGAACGCCGCGCTCCAACCCCAGCACCTATGTGAAGCTATTCGATCCCATCCGCGCTCTGTTTGCTGAATTGCCTGCTTCCAAGATGAAGGGCTATAAGCCGGGACGCTTTTCCTTCAACGTGCGTGGCGGACGCTGTGAAGCATGTGAGGGAGCGGGAGTGAAACAAATTGAGATGCACTTTATGGCAGATATCTATGTGACCTGCGAGGTGTGCAAGGGCAAGCGCTACAACAAGGAAACTTTGGCAGTGCGCTATAAGGGGCGAAACATAGCCGATGTATTGGATATGGACGTGCAGGAGGCGTATGAATTCTTTGAAAACATCCCTGCGCTGAAACAAAAGCTGGGACTCCTGAAGCAGGTGGGCTTGGATTATATCAAGTTAGGGCAGCCCTCCACCACTCTTTCGGGAGGAGAGGCACAGCGCATCAAACTCTCTCGCGAGCTCAGCAAAGCCAATACCGGCAATACGCTCTACCTGCTGGATGAGCCCACCACCGGTCTGCATTTTGATGATATCAACAAGCTCTTGAAGGTGTTGCAAAAGCTGGTGGCCTTGGGCAATACCGTGGTGGTGATCGAACACAATCTGGATGTGATCAAATCTGCTGATTGGGTGATTGATATGGGTCCTGATGGCGGCGACGGCGGTGGCAAGGTAATCAAAGCTGGCACTCCGGAAACAATCGCCAAAAGCAGCAAATCATTCACCGGCACCTATCTGAAAGAACTGTTGGAGCGGCAAAATCCAAACTGTAAAGATAAAGATGAAACAATGCTGGTGACGGGCATCAAACCCAAGAAAGCAGCCAGCAAATAAAGCCTATGCCCAATATCCGTTTTACCTATCAAGCACCCACGGCTGGCAAACATGAGGTGGGAATAGCAGGGGATTTTAGCTCTTGGGATATTCTGGATTTGCAGGATTTGGGCGGTTTATATGCCATCATTCTGCCCTTGGAAGCCGGACGCTATCGCTATAAATTGATAGTGGATGGCGTGTGGATGGCTGATCCTGCCAATCCTCTGCGAGAACCGGATCCCTTTGGTGGGGAAAACTCTGTTTTGATGGTGGAGACAGCGCAAGCACAGCCTCTATCCTGGCTGCAGGTGTATCATGATTTGGACTTGTTAGCACAGCGTTTGGAACGTTATTTTGACATTATCAAAACCGGAGCTGAGAGTTATGAACTGCGTATAGATTGGTATCCCGGTATTGATTGTGAGGTGCATCTGCTGCTGGATGAGGCACAGCATGAGTGTTACAGGCTGGGGCTTACCGATCATAAAGAGGTGTATCACTGTATCTTTGGCCATCCTGAGGATACCTTCCTGGTGGCGCTACGGTTTAAGCATCAGGATGAAGAGCTGTTTTATGGGGCTCATGGTTTTGTGAAGATGCGGCAGGATTTGGCTCCCATTACCATCCATGCCGATCGATTGCCCATCTTTGCGGTTCCCAAGTGGGTTCAGGAAGGCATTATTTATCAGATATTCCCGGAGAGGTTTTGTAATGGTGATCCCTCCTTAAATCCTGATTTCTCAGAGTGGTATTATCAGGATAGCAATACGCCTCCACCGGCAGGGAAGCTTTTGCCCAAGAATGTGGAATACTTTCATTTTGTGGATGATTGGTATGATACTGCCGGGCTGAGGCAAAGCCCCTGGCAAAAAGAGGGGACGCCGGATTGGTGGAGCTTTTATGGAGGGGATCTGCCGGGGATAATCTCCAAATTGGATTACTTGGGTGAATTGGGCGTGAATATCCTGTATTTCAATCCGTTGTGGCGTGCCAAATCCAACCATAAATATGATGCTGCTGATTATAAGAGCATAGACCCCCATTTTGGTGATGAAAAGCTGATGAAAGAGCTGTGTGACAAGGCTCATGAACGGGGGATGAAGATTATTGTGGATGTGGCGTTCAATCATACTGGAGAGGCTTTCTGGGCTTTTGTGGATTGCATCCAGAGGGGGCAGGATTCCCCCTGGTGGAAATGGTATGATTGGCATCAGTGGCCGCTGCCCCAGCCCTTGCCGCCTGATTTTGATCCCAAAGAGTATTATCAATGCTGGTGGGGCATCAAGGATATGCCTGATCTCAATTTTGACCTCAGCCGCACCCATCCTGCGGAAAACTATGTGCGCGATATCCGCAAGGCAGTGGTGAATCAGAGTTTGGTGGATTATATCCTGGATAGCGTGAGCTGGTGGCTGGTGGATATTGGCATAGATGGATTCAGGCTGGATGTGCCAGATGAGGTGCCATATTGGTTTTGGCAGCTTTTCAGACACCATGTAAAGAGCATCAAGCCGGATGCCTGGCTGGTGGGAGAAATCTGGCATAACGCTCAAGGCTGGGTGGATGGCCGCTATTTTGATTCTGTGATGAATTATGCCGCCTTCAAGGATCCGGTGTTGGAATTCTTTGTCCTGCAAATCATCGATGATGCAGAGTTCAAAGAGCGCATCACGCAAGGATTGGCGCGCTATCCTGCGCATGCCACCAAAGCGATGATGAACCTTTTGGGCAGTCACGATACCCAGCGCATCGCCACCCTTGCCCAAGATAAAATGGATAGACTGCGTTTGGCGCTCGTCTTTCAAATGTGTTTTATCGGCACACCTCACATCTATTATGGTGATGAAATCCTGATGCAAGGGGCAGCTGACCCGGATAACCGCAGACCTTTCAATTGGAAGTGGGCAAGTGACAAGGAGGCTGTGTGGCATCGTGATTTCCTCATCCGGCTTATCAACCTCAGGAAATCCCACCCCCTGCTGCAGAATGGGGAATTTCAATGGCTTGAATCCCCTGTGGATGTGATTGCTTTCTCCCGTTATGACAGCCAGTCACAGATGCAAGTGTGGCTGAATCTATCAGACGCAGAATATGCCTTCAACACTCCTCATTCCATGAAGCTGCTCCTTGCCCAGAGAGATGTCAAGGTGTTGGATGGTGAGATTATGCTGGGAAAGGCTTCTGCGTGTGTTCTTGTGTCCCATGATGAGGGCAGAATATGAGCTTTCCACTTTCTGATTGACACAATACAGGTATTTTACTTGTTTGTAAGACGATCGAAAAAGAGGAGTTATGAGTAATATACTACTATGTGTAAGCGGTGGTATTGCCGCATATAAGGCCATTGATCTGGCAAGCCAGCTAAAGAAAGCGGGGCACCGGGTGCGAACCATTCTCACTGCCAACGCCCGTGAATTTGTGCAGCCCATCAATTTCTCTGCCATAACCGGAGAGAGCGTGCACGTCAGCAATTTTGAGGATGCCGATCCCATCCCTCATATCACTCTTGCGGATTGGGCAGACCTGGTGGTAATAGCCCCTGCCACTGCCAATATCATTGCCAAAGCTGTACATGGGATAGCAGATGACTTGTGTTCCACCACGCTGTTGGCTCATACCAAGCCCAAGCTCTGGATTCCGGCGATGAACGTGAATATGTATCAAAACCCTGCCACTCAGAGTAACCTTGCCACCCTCAAAGAACGGGGGGATCACCTGTTGGAGCCTGAGACAGGACTCTTGGCTTGTGGTTATGAGGGCAAGGGCAAATACCCTCCCAATGAAGAGGTTGTGGCGGCAGTAAACTGCTATTGGCAATATGGGCGAGATCTGGATGGGATCAAGGTTTTGGTGACTGCAGGTGCCACGGAAGAGGCTATCGACCCCATGCGCAAGATTACCAATGCTTCCACTGGAAAGATGGGGCTTGCCATCTGCAGGGCTTTGGCACTGCGTGGAGCGGAGGTGACCCTGGTGCATGGGCGCATGAGCTCTCCCCCACCTTATTATCTGCATGAAACCGTCTTTACTCCGGATGTAAAATCCATGTTGGAGGCGGTAATCGAGAGAAGCACAAAGATGGATTGGATCATCAAAAGCGCCGCTGTGTCTGACTTTACTCCTGCTGTTAAATATGATGAAAAGATAGAAAAGAGCGGAGATCTCACCTTGGAATTAATTCCCACACCTGATATCCTGATGACTCTTGGTTCCATGAAGCCTGACCAGCAGAAATTGATTGGCTTTGCTGCTCAAACCCATGATATGTTGGCAAAAGCCAAGATCAAGCTGCAAAAGAAGAACCTGGATATGATCTGTGCCAACCTGCTGAGCACGGCTGGCGCTGATGATAGCCAGATCACTATCATGAGGGCATCAGATACCAGTGAGGATGATTACACTGTGGTATCTGGCTTAAAACATCAGGTAGCATACGCTATCATAGATAATATCAAAGCATTATGAAACAAGGTTATCTCGTTATCAGCGGTGCCAATGGACAGGTGGGCTCCCACTTGGCACGCTTTCCACAGCTTGCCCAATATCCCCAACTGCTCTTATATCATCAGCGGCAGGATAGGTTGCAAGGCTTGGATAAAACTCCCAATCGCCTGCTAAAACAATGTAACTTGATGGATATAAAGGCTCTGACCGCCTGCATCCAAGAGGCAAATGATCATTTTGGTTGCCTCCCCACCCGGCTGATTCACACTGCGGCTGTGCGCTCCAGTGATGCTGCCGGAGTTGCAGAGTGTGATCCGGATGTCTTCTCCCACACCTTAAATACAAACCTGATGGCTGCGGTGAACATCCTGCATTCCCTGCTTCCCCACTCTCGCAAGGCTGGCTTTGGCAGATATATCCTATATGGCTCTGTGGTGACGGCAACCGGCCTGGTAAATGGAGCCGCCTACGCTGCTGCCAAGGCTGCGATAGTGAATCTTGCCAAGAGTGTTGCCCTGGAAAACGCCGCCCATGATATCCTTATCAACTGTATCTCTCCGGGACCGATTGCCACCGATTTGTCAGCCGATTATGAAGGGGAATATTTGGAGTTTAGAAAGAGGTATTTTGAGGCTTACATTGCCAAGTCTCCCACGCATAAACTAATCAGTGTGCAGGAATTGGCGGAGATGAGCGTATTATTGATTAGTGATGCCTTGGAAAACCTCACAGGGCAAGAAATAATTATCAATGGAGGTTCCTTATGAAACGCCTTATAATATGGCTTACCTTGATTGTTGCCATCCTGCCACTGGGTGCTAATGTGGCATTTAGGGATGGAGAAAAGCTTGTTTTCACCGTTCGTTATGGCCTTGTGCATGCTGCGGAAGCTACATTGGAGGCCAAATCCACCAGTTACGGAGGGAAATCTACTTGGCTGCTGAGCACTGATGCCAAGACCTATCCCTTTTTTGATGTATTCTTCAAAGTGCGAGACAGGGTGGAATCCTATTGGGATAAAAGCACCCTTTTGCCTCATAAATTTACCAAAAACCTGCAGGAAGGCAACTATAAGCAGAGACGCAATCATATCTTTGATCATGCCAATAACCTGACCACCTATCAAAAATGGAACTTCAAATCCAAGAAGTATGAATCCACAGACATGGCTCTATTGCCCAACAGCCAGGACGTGCTGAGCGCATTCTATTATGTGCGCAGCCTCAGCCTCACTCCTGGGAAGACGGTTAATTTGAATATTACCTCCGATGGCAGATCTGTGAATACCGATATTATAGTGCATAGACGAGAATCCATCAAGACCATCTTTGGTAAGATAAACTGCCTGGTGATTGAACCGAAATTAAAGAGCGCCGCTGTGTTTAAGCAAAGCGGCAATATCTTGATCTGGGTGACGGATGATCAGTACAAGATACCCGTCAAGATGACCAGCGCCGTCACCTTTGGTTCCTTTGTGGCAGAGCTGAAAGATGCATCCAACGTTCCTTATAAGATTAAATGACAGACCCTTTGGCTCTGGACACTTATGACTATCATCTGCCTGAAGAGCTGATTGCTCAACACCCCTGCCAGCCTCGTGAAAACTCCAGACTATTGAGGCTGGACCGCAATAGCGGGCTTATCGAGCATCTATCTTTTAGCCAGATTGTGGATCTTGTGCACCCCGATGATGTGTTGGTGCTCAATGATAGCCGGGTGATCCCCGCCCGCTTGTTTGCCCACAAAGATAGCGGTAGCCAAGTGGAGCTACTACTCTTACACGAGCTCTCCCCCGGTGTGTGGCAGTGTATGATGCGCCCCGGTAAAAGGGTCAAAAAGCCGCAATGGCTGAAGGTATCAGACACAATGCGCGCCCATGTATCCCTCTCTGATGAAGAGGGCTTGAGGCAGGTTAGGTTTGAAACAGAAGGTGACTTTTGGCAGGAGCTGGAAAAGGTGGGACACATCCCCCTGCCGCCTTATATCAAGCGTGAAGACCAATTGCAGGATAGGAATAGCTATCAAACGGTGTATGCCAATCAACCGGGCTCTGCCGCTGCTCCCACTGCCGGATTGCACTTTAGCCCCCAAATCATCTCTGCCCTCCAAAGCAGGGGCGTACAGATAGTAAAGCTTACCCTGCATGTGGGCATGGGAACCTTTCTGCCTGTAAAATCCCAACGCATAGACCAGCATAAGATGCACGCTGAATTCTGTACGATAGACCCCCAGAGCGCCTCCACCATCAATCAAGCCCGTAGCGCAGGACACCGCATCATAGCCGTGGGCAGCACCAGCGCCCGCACCCTGGAAAGCTTTTTCAATGGCAAAGAGATAGAGGCAGGCTCCCGCTGGACGGATATCTTTATCTATCCGGGCAAGGTCATGCAGGTGGTGGATGCGATGATTACCAACTTCCACCTGCCCAAATCCAGCCTCTTGATGATGATCTCCGCTTTTGCCGGCATAGACAACGTGAGACAGGCTTATGAAGAAGCCATCCGCCTTCGCTATCGCTTTTTCAGCTATGGCGATGCCATGCTGATAGAGTGAGGCTCTGGTGAAGATTGATTACCTATTTGGCAGCACCCAAAGCACGATGCAGGAATATGATAGACTGCAAAGCATCAGTGATCACTCTACTCAGATCACCGTGCGAGCCCTCTCTCAGACTCAAGGCAGAGGCAGGGATAAACACTCCTGGCATTCCCCCATTGGCGGGCTCTGGTTCACCTTCGCGCTCACCCACCCGGCTGTTGTGGAGTCTTTCGCCCTTTATGCCGGGCATTGCCTGCATCGCCTCTTATCAGACATTTACAATCTGCCCCACCTAAAGGTAAAATGGACGAATGACCTTTATTACATGGATAAAAAATTGGCTGGCGTACTGTGTCGCCACAGCGTCCAGAAACAGCGTTACACGATAGGTTTGGGACTAAATACCAACAACACCTTTGCCAATAGCGAACATGAGTTCAACGCCATCTCTTTGAGCGATATCCTCGGCTTTCAGGTTGCCAATCCACACCTGATGAGCCTCTATATTGATATCGTGAATGACTACAAGGAAGAGCTTTTCACTCCCGCTTCTTACCTGGGTTATTGCCGGGATCATCTCTATGGAATAGGCAAAGAAGTGCAGATAGAACAGGGCAAAAACATACAAACAGGAATCCTGAAGGGGATAGATGAACAGGGGTTTCTGCTGATAGATGATGGCGAGATCAAGACCATCAGCCACGGCTCCATCAGGATAATCAATCCTTAGCTCACCGTCCCGATCAAATCCTTTATCCCACTGCCTTTTGCCTTTAGATGTTCCAGCAAGCCGTCATATATCTTGGCAGGAGCGCTCGGATCTGTAAAATTAGAGGTTCCAACTGCCACTGCGCTGGCTCCCGCATAGATAAATTCCAACGCATCCTGCCAGCAGGAAATACCACCCATCGCCAGGATGGGGAGTGAGACCGCCTGCGCCGCCTGATAGGTGAGCGCCAAAGCTACCGGTTTGATGCCTTTGCCGCTGTAACCACACACCTTGCGAGGGATTCTGGCTTTGCCCGTCTGCCAATCAATCGCCATTCCCCACAGTGTGTTGATCAGGGAAATTGAGCTGGCTCCCCCAGCTTCAGCCGCTTGTGCCATCCTGCCAATATCTGTCACATTGGGGCTCAGCTTCACTATCAATTCCTTATTAGTAAGAGGTGCCAGCCTGGAAATCAGCTGATACAACACATCACTATCCGCACCAAAGGCAATGCCCTCGTTCTCCACATTGGGACAGGATACGTTGATCTCATAGCCAGCTATCCCCTCGGCTTTCTCCAAGGTTTCCAGCATCATGCAAAATTCATCCACACTACCCCCGGAAAAGCTCACTATCAGAGGAATGGATAGCCTTTCAAGGAGGATGGGCAATTCCTCAGCAATAAAGCTCTGCAAACCGGGATTGGGCAAGCCGATGGAATTGAGCATGCCACACTCTGTCTCGTATATCCGTGGAGGGGGATTTCCCGCCTTGGGCAATGGCGTGATCGTCTTGCAAATGTATGCCCCCAGCTTATCTTGAGGCAGGATGGGCGCCCCCATAGCGTTCATAATCTCAAAATACTCCATGCCAAAGGTTCCAGATGCCACCGTGAGGGGCGAATCCAGCGCCAAGCGCCCCAGCTTTGTCTTCATCATAATTGCCCCCAATCAATCAATTTGGCGTCAAACACCGCACCCTCCTTACATACCCTTTGAAAGCCATCGCCCACAGGGATCACACATCCATGACACACGCCCACTCCACAAGCCATATAAGCCTCCATCGATACAAAGTGAGGGATATTTCCGCTCAGCTCAGTCAGCTTTTTCAGCATTCCCACGGGTCCACAGCTATAGATGAGGTTGATACCATGTTCTTGGATGAGAGGCAGCACGAGGTCTGTCACCAAGCCCATATGCCCCTGTGAGCCATCCATGGTGCAGCAAAAATCACAGGCAAAGATATCTTCAGCGCTGGCACCGCCATGCAGGTGGATAGCAGTCGTGCCATCAGGAAGATTCGCCTTGAGCCATGCCAAAGGAGGATAGCCCACTCCGCCGCTTACCAATAGGGCCTTTTTCCCGGCAAAGACAGGGAATCTGTTGCCCAAGGGTCCCATCAATTCCAGGGTGTCACCTACCTGGAGGGCACACAAAGCTTTGGTGCCAAAACCCACTCTTTTGATGAAAAAGCTCACCCTTGTACCCTCCACCCCGTAGATACTGATGGGCTTAAATTGCCTTCCCTCCTGGTTGGGAGCGCGCAGCTCGCAAAACATCCCCGGATGGCTGGCAGCGGCAAGGTCTTTATCTTCCACAGTCAACACGGTATATTGGGCATTCAGCCGCTGGGCATGCACGATGGGCAGTGTCTTGAGCCAAATCATCAATCCTCCTGCCAGCTTATCTTGCCATCCATGATGGTATAAATAATCTTACTTGCCAGTGTTTGATTGAGCCAGGGCGTATTCTTGCTTTTGGAAAGGATGAATTCTTCCGTGATAAAGCTCTCATCCTGCAGATCAACGATTGTGATATCCGCAGCATTGCCTCTTTTGATGTTATTATCCGGCAATCCCATCAGCTGAGCAGGGATCAGGGAATAGGCTTCAATGATGCGCTCCAACACCACGATTCCCGGCTTTACCAGATATTGATAAAGCGCAGGGAATGCCGTCTCAAAACCAATTATCCCAAAAGGAGCACGATCAAACTCCCGTGATTTCTCAAAATCAGCATGTGGAGCATGATCTGTGGCGATGCAATCGATGGTGCCATCTATCAATCCCCTGATACATGCCTGTCTATCTGCCTCTGTGCGCAAGGGCGGTTTCATCTTGGTATTGGTGTCATATCCCAAACAGGCTTCTTCTGTAAGGATAAGATGATGTGGCGTCACCTCACAGCTCACGTCCAATCCCCGTTCTTTGGCATCTCTCACCATTTCAATGCTGTGAGCCGTACTGATATGGGCAATATGCAATTTGGCTCCAGCTGCTTCTGCCAACATGATATCACGGGCAATGATGGTCTCTTCCGCCAGCCCTGTCAAGCCATTCAAGCCCAAGCGTGTAGCCACAATGCCGGCATTGATCTGCCCCCTGCCTGCCAGAGAATAATCCTCGGCATGGATGATTACCGGCAGGTCAAAATTGCGGGCATAACGCATACCATTGAGCATCAGCTTAGCGTCCTGCACGCAATTGCCATCATCTGAAACACCCACAATGCCGCCTGCCTTCATAGTTGCCATCTCACTGATTTCCTTGCCTAAGGATTCCTTTGTCATTGCCGCAATCACATACACTTTGGCATAACCCAGGTCTTTGGCACGCCGCTGCACATAATCCACAGTGGCAATATTATCAACCACCGGCTCAGTATTGGGCATGGCACATAAAGAGGTGACTCCTCCATGCGCTGCTGCATGGGTGCCGGATACGATATCTTCTTTGTAGGTATGCCCCGGATCTCTCAGGTGGGCATGGATATCCACAAATCCGGGAAAAACGTGCTTGCCCTTGGCATCTATCACCTTGCTCTGTTTATCTTCAATCTGCACGCCAACCTTGGAGATCAAAGTATCTTCGATGAGAATATCCAATTTGCGGATATGTCCCTCATGATAAACCATTCCATTCTTGATAAGTGTCTTCATTTTATCCTCCTCATGCCTTGCCGCCCAAGATTAGAAACATCAGTGCCATCCTGATAGCCACACCGTTTGCCACTTGTTCCACAATAATGCTGTGTTTTCCATCAGCTATTTCCGGCAGGATTTCCACACCTCTGTTCATGGGCCCTGGATGCATGATCAAGGCATCATCTTTGGCATATTTGATGGTATCTTTGGAGAGCACATAGTATTTGCTATACTCTTCCAAACTGGGGAAAAGCCCGTCTGTCATGCGCTCCATCTGCATGCGCAAGCCCATCACCACGTCGGCATCACGCAGGGCTTCGGCAAGCTGATATTCCACGCGACAGCCATACACCTCTTCGATACCGGTGGGCATCAGGGTGCGGGGCCCACACACAGTGATGCTGGCTCCCAGCTTGCGCATCCCGATCATGTTTGATCTCACCACTCTGCTGTTGAGAATATCTCCCACAATGGCTACTTTGAGCCCCTCCAAAGACCCCAGCTTTTCCCAAATGGAAAAGATATCCAAGAGCGCCTGCGTGGGGTGAGCGTGTCTTCCATCTCCCCCATTGATCACGGGTTTTCCAGAATACTTGTGCACCAATTGCGGGCTGCCGGGGCTGCTGTGACGGACACAATAGAGATCAATGCCCATGGCATCCAGGGTGTAAATGGTATCCTGCAGGCTTTCACCTTTTCCCAAAGAGGATATTGGTGCTTCAAAACTCACTACATCCGCACTCAATCTGCTGGCAGCCAATTCAAAGCTCATCCGGGTGCGGGTGCTATTTTCCACAAAGAGGGTACACACGGTTTTGCCGCGCAGGGTGGGGATTTTTTTGTACTCACGAAGGTTGATTTCTTTCATACCCTTGGCAGCTTCCAAGATATAGAGTATCTCGGCAGCAGAATAATCGTCAAGGTCAAAGAGGTTGCGTCCCAAAAACTGGGGTACATCAGTCATAGTTACTCCTTTCCGGCTCACTGGCACGGATTAAAGGTCGTTTGAGGTCAAACTATGAAACTGCATTCCAAAGTCAAGCACTTTTTATAGCCAAATCTTTAACCTCTTATGTTACAAGGTGCTTAAAGCTGCATTTCACATGCTTTCACATACCACATGGAGAAAAGGCTTGACTACAACAGCAAATTGATAATGTTGCGCTTTAGAATATAATAAATCTTAGGAGACAGATAATGAAACAACTGAGTATCATCGTTCTGGCCATCGCCTTGCTGCTTACAGCATGTGCAGGAAGCAGACAAAAGATCAGCCCCACCGCCAACGTTGCCCTTCGTACTGCCAATATGGAGAGAAATCAGGGAAACATTGAAGTAGCTCTCAAAAACTACGAGATTGTGCTTGCAGAACGCCCAGACCATGCCGAAGCACTCAACAATTCCGGCCGCATTTACTATAAAAAAGCCTCTGATTTTCCAGATATTGCCTTGGAAAACTACACCCGCGCTTTTAATAACTTCACTGCTGCCATCACCCAATACAATAGTTTTGACCCTGTCACAGATGCAGATAAAAAAGAAATCAAACAACTGACAGACCTGCGCACCAGTGCCTGGACGCGTATCTTCCAGATGGGTGCAAGAGAGCAGGAGGAAGGCAACACCAAAGAAGCAATCGAGATTTTCGAGCTTGCCATGCAACTGGACCCCAAGCGTGACGAGCCTCTGCGCAAACTGTATGAGATCTATAAAGATGATGCCAGCAATCCGGAAAAAGCAGAAGAAATCCTGACCCAAATCTTTGAACAAGCCTCCGATGACATTACCGTAGTCAAATCCATGGGCGCTTTCTATTTCAACGATCGTCAAGACTATACCAAAGCCATGGAGTTCTTTGAAATCGTAAAAGAAAAAGAGCCGTTGGATACCAACAACCTTTTGCTGCTCACCGTTTGCCAATATGAGCTCCATCTATATGATGACGCTCTGGAAAACATCCAGATGGTGCTTTCTTTGGAACCCAACAATACAGACGCTCTTGCGGATGCAAATTCCATTGCCTACCAAAAGGGAGATAAAGAACTCTCTTTGCAATACATGAAGAGACTCCTCACCCTCAAAGAAGGTGAAGAAGAGCTGCGTAGCATCAGCTATCTTTTGAACGAGTTGAAACAATATGAGGAGTTGGTAGTGTATGCCGAAAAATGGCATGATTTTAGCCCCGAAGATCAGGAGCCACTTCTCTTTATAATCAACGCTGCAAAAGAGCTCAAAAACAAAACCTTGGAAAAGAAATACACAGACATCTTCAAAAAACTCCAGTAAGATGCCATAGATATTAAGTGCAAGCCTGTCTTTTAACCAAAGACAGGCTTGTTTTTTATAAGGATTTCCATCGTGCGTGCCTCCCGCTTTGAACCTGCCTTTTTGTACGGAGCTTTGGCTGTGCTGTTGTGGTCCACAGTTTCCACAGCATTCAAGCTGAGCCTCAGATATCTCAGCCCCTTGGGTTTACTATTCTTTTCTTCGCTGGTTTCCACGCTCTTTCTCTTTGCCTACCTCTTTATTTTCCATCGCAACCTTATAGGCAAAGAGCACCTCAAAAACCTGACCTTATCCCTCAAAGCAGGCATACTCAATCCGTTTGTTTATTATCTGATGCTCTTTAATGCATACCACCGTTTGCCCGCCCAACAAGCCCAGGTGCTAAACTATACTTGGGCAATAGTATTGCCTTTGATGACCTTGGGTGTCAGAAAGGAAAAACTAAAGTGGCGAGATATCGGGGCACTGATATTCAGCTTTGTGGGTGTGATCATTATCTCCACAAAAGGAAACCTGCGCCAGCTGGATTTCACTGATCCCATCGGGGTTATCATTGCCATCAGCACCTCGGTGGTATGGGCAGGGTATTGGATTATCAATATGCAAGACCAGCGCCCTGCCATCATCAAATTGAGCTATAACTTCCTGGTGGGAACTCTTTTCATCCTTGTTTGGAGCATTGCCGCCATAGGCTTCATGGATGCCAGCTGGTTTATTCCCAACACAGCAATTCATTGGGGCATTCTGGCTGCCGTGTGGGTGGGTATTTTTGAGATGGGCTTCACCTTCCTGATCTGGTATAAAGCCTTGGAAAAAGCACCCAGCACCGCCTCCGTTTCCAATCTCATCTTTATCACTCCATTTTTGGCACTGGTTTTCATCCGCATTATACTCAGAGAGCCCATCTTCCCCGCCACCATCATAGGTTTGATGATGATCATTGCCAGTAATATCCTGCAAAAGATTAAAAGATAAACTTTTGCCTCATTCATCGTTCATTATTCATGTTTCATCGCTCGCGCAGCCAGCACCTTAGAGGGTTTCACCAGAGATGGCAATATAGGTCAACTCAATATACAGCAATACGATACGAGTTTCAGGAAGACGGTGTTTCATGGCAAATTCAGGTATCCCTGTTCCCTGACCCCTAACCCCTGTGGCAAGCCGCCTCCCCTTGTTCCTTGTTAACCACCCTTGTCTCACCCTTGTCTCACCCTTGTCGAGACAAGGGTGAGACAAAGGTGGCTAATGGGGAAGAACTATGGAAACAGGCTTATGATCCACTGATAATGGCAGAGATTATGTTTTTGTTATCCACCTCTTTGAGGATGATATTGATGGCAGATGTAAGAGGCACGGAGATAAACATTCCCGGAATACCCCACAGCCATCCCCACACTATCAGCGAAACCAACACCATGATGGGGCTCAGATCCAATCTATCACCTTGCAGCTTGGGCTCCAGGATATTGCCAAGTAGCAGCTGGGTGGCTATGATCAAGATAGAAAAAGCAACCATCCGAAAGCCAAATCCATATTGAAGCAGACAAACCAGCATGGGGATTCCAGAGGCGATGATGGAACCGATATTGGGTATATAATTGAGGGCAAAAAGCAAGATGGCACCCACCAATACAAAATCCACTCCAAAGATCAACATCAAAATACCGCCTATAATACCGGTGATGACACTTATAATTGTTTTGGTCATCAAGTATTTCTGGATTTGGGCTTGGATACTGGTAACAGTGGCAACGTTGCGCTGTTGACGGTCTTCCCCCACGGCGTTTTTTAGCTTTGCCTCCAGGGAGGTGGCTCCACTAATGATAAAAAGCAAAAAGATAAGTGTCAGGAATATATTCCAGATCAGGCTGATAAAGCCACCCATCGTATCTGATGCCAGCTTGGTGAGGGAAAAACTGCCCGGGGTGAGCATCTTTTGTAAATCCAAGGCTGGGAAGGATCCAAAAGCCAAGTCCATCTTTTCGCCCCAGTTTTCCAACCAATCCACCAATTGGGAAACAAGCACGGTAAACTTTTCCTGATAACGGGGCAAACCTTCCACCAAGCTATTGCCAGCGCTATAAAGGAGCGACGAAAGTATGATAAAAAATAGGATCAGCACCATGATGACAATCAAGATAACAAGTGCTATGGGCACTTTCTTGCGTTTGAGCCAGTCGATTAACGGAGCAAATAAGAATGAGAGGAATATGGCAATCACCAGAGGGATGAACAATTCTCTAAGGCTTTTTAGAATAATTGCCACAATCGGCAATGCTATTAAAATCAATAAATAGCGAATCACGCGCAATTCTTGTTCTGCTGCTTTCATCTTCATCTCCTGTGTTATTAAAGTTGATGAGGTTCTAAAACCCAGCCATTGAACTGGGTTGCCACTTAGTTATATTTACAATAAAATCTAATTGCTGATATCAGTCAAGCCAAATATATTGGGGATATCAGAGTAAATATGCAAACTGGAGATAGAAATTGCTTGACTGAAAACGCAGGCTGGACAGCGATATACTTATGAAAAAGATTATTCATGTGGATATGGACGCCTATTTTGCCGCTATCGAGATCAGGGAAAACCCCTCTCTGAAGGGCAAATGCGTGATCGTGGGAGGCTTGCCCACCGGCAGAGGCGTGGTGAGCACCTGTTCCTACGAAGCTCGCCAATATGGCGTGCACAGCGGTATGCCCTCCCATCAGGCATGGAATCTGTGTCCACAGGGTATCTTCGTGCATTCCAATTTCCATCTATATAAAGAGGTTTCCGCCCAGATTAGAGAGGTCTTCCAGCGTTATACCGATGTGGTGGAGCCCGCCTCCCTGGATGAGGCATATTTGGATGTGACAGACAATAAGATTGATGAGCCAGATGCCAGTGTGATTGCCCGAAATATCAAAGCTGATATCTTGGCTGAAACGCAGCTTACATGCAGCGCCGGAGTATCATTTAACAAGTTTTTGGCAAAAATAGCCTCAGACATGAACAAACCGGATGGGCTGACCATAATTGACCATCATAACGCTCAGGATGTCCTCTTTGCGCTACCGATCGGGAAGTTTCATGGTATCGGCAAAGTGACTGCCACCCGCATGGAAAAGCTGGGCATCCACAATGGAGGGGATCTGTACAAACGTGAGCTTGCAGAGCTGCTGAAGCATTTTGGCAAGGTGGGGCATTTCTTTTACAATGTGGTGAGGGGCATAGACAAGCGTGAGGTGCAAAGCAGCTGGGACCCCAAAACAATAAGCTGTGAAAATACTTTTGAAGAGGATTTGGGCGATATCCAACTGCTTTTGGAACAGCTGTATCTGATCAGCCAGAGATTGGCGGTGCGGATGGTGCAAAAGGGAATCAAAGGGCGGGTGTTGAATCTAAAGATCAGGTATGCCAGCTTTGAGATCAATACCCGCAGCTGTCCCCTGCCTGAATATACTCAGGATGCCAAATTGATCTTTTCTTATGCCCAAAAACTATTGGTGGCAAATTGGGATGCCAAACAGAAGGTGCGCCTGCTGGGGGTGGGATTGGGGAAGCTGGATTTGGGCAAGGATGATGACGGCGGACAGGTAACGCTGTTTGAGGATGATTGATACCCAGGGTACAGAATTAAACCCTCAGAAGCTGTGCCTCAGCTCTACTTGTTCATCACACCAGTGGCTTTCCAGCGTTTATGCACCCAAAACCACTGGGAGGGATATTGGTGTATAAAGCGCTCTATCACCTCATTTACCTCTTTTAAGAGAACAGGATAGAAGGATTCATCATCTTCCCAATCCGGGTGGTAGATAATGGGCTGGAAGGTGAATTCGGTGGTTCCATCCGGATTTAGTAGTGCAAAACCGGGCAGGATTGGCACTTTGTAGCGCAGAGACAGCTTTGCCACCCCCAACCAGTGCGAGGCGGGAAAGCCCAGAAAATCCATAATCAAGCCGCTTTTGCCGGCATTCTGATCCATCAGGATGGCCACCATTTCATTCTTTCTGAATGCTGCCACAATATCGCGCAATCCACGCTTCATATCGATCATGCCCACACCGTGTTTGCTGCGGATGGCATTGTTGAAGCGGTCAAAATAGATATTACGCTGCTGGCGTACAATCACCGAGGTGGGCATTTCTTGCAGGGGAAACACCCTTGCCGCCTCCCAATTGCCCAGATGTGCCGTAGCCAAAATCACGCCTTTGCCATGTGAATATGCCTCATCCACATATTGGCGGTTTACCACCGTGCAATTTTGGATAAATCTCTTTTCCGGTATCAGATAGATGGTGGCAATGCTAAGCCCCATATTGCGATAAAGCTGTTTGAGGGTTTTTCTGATCTGGCTGCCTTGCCAATCCGGATACACCTTGCGCATCTGCGTTTCCGCCACCTTGCGCCTTACCCCGATATGATAGCCGATCAAAACAAAAAGACCCTGACTGATGGCTTTTGCCATGCACCAGGGCAATAGTCTTAAGGATCCAACAAGTACCCTGATCAGGATATATTCAATCCTGTTTTGTATTCTCAATAAAGCTGAATTCTTGTTAGATGCCACTCTTTTGCTGCTATTTTAATGCATCCAGTTTTCTTTGGATGATGCCTTTGCTCACCACGCCCACAATGGTATCCTGCAGCTCTCCATCTTTGAAGAAAAGTAAGGTGGGGATGCCCATCACGTCGAATTTGCCCGCAAGTTCGGGGCAGTCATCAACGTTTAATTTGCCAAACGCCACATCGTTGTTTTCATTGGCAAGCTCTTGAATAACAGGGGCTATCATGCGGCAGGGACCACACCAATCAGCCCAAAAATCCACCATCGATATGCCTGAACCTATAAAGCCGGCAAAGTTCTTTGCGTCAAGTTCTTTGATCATTGTCTCTCCATTATATTTACCACCAGTTTATATATGCCAATAAAAGTAATTGCGGGAAACAAGTCAATGCTAATCCAGACATTTTTTGTTTCCCGCATAGTTGACTGTGGAATAATATCCACGACTTATAGGTTCTCGATATTCTTGAGAGCTTTGTGGGAGGTGGCAGGTGATACGCCCGCGGTAGATAGATATGCCTTTAGCGGAGAGCCTGTGGGCTGTCCCGTGGCGTCTTCCCTATACAAATCCACCATCAGATGGGCTCCAACGGCATCACCCTCTGCCAAGCCCATATTCATGGCAGGTATGTTGTATAACCATGCCAAGCCAATGGCAGCGGTGCCTTGGGGATCCACCACATTCTTGCGGGTGGAACCCAGAGCCAGACGTTTGGCATGAGTGAGGTTGGGCGAATTGATGCTGGAGGTGATGCTGCCCAGTCTTTTGCCATCGAGATACACGCCACGCTGGCTGGCAATTCCTTCAGAGATACAGATGACAAGCCCTTTCTGGGTGCCGGCTGCAAGCTCTTTCTGCAGGGCTTCTTTGCCCACAAACCACGGCTTTTCCATATCCACCGCCGCCTCAAAGAGCGGGGCATTGATGGGGGTGTGTTGGGGATCGTATTCGCTGCCCATCAAAGGCAAGCCCACGGCTCCAGCGGAGATGCGGTTTTCATCACGTCCACCAAGGCCTACCAGGAGGCCACCCCATTCCAGTGCCAAACTCACTATTTTCTTAAAGTCCTCTGCGGCTTTGGCAGCGGGCAAATAGCATTCCCAACCCCAGCGGTTGGTGTAACCTGTACGGCTGAAATAGTATTTGTGACCATCCAGCTCCACCTCATTGAAAGTGAAGAAGCTCATGTTTTTATCCGGGTTGTTACGGTTTTTGAGGACATCTGCTCCAAAGACTTCTTTGATGAGCTTGAAAGAGAGAGGACCCTGGATATCCACTTTTACCAGATCGTTGGAGATATCCTCTGCCCAAATCTCTTCATCATCACGCTTCTGACGCATCACCCTATCGATATCGGCAATCAGTTCTTGCTGTACGCCGTTTATTTCCACGGTAGCGGTGATATCGTGTCCGGCATTGATGACCATGATAAATTCCGTATCAGATGCGCGCATCATGATCATATCATCTTCCACGCCACCAGAATCGTTGAGCAGCAAGGTGTATTTGCAGGCGCCCACCTTCATTTGGCTGATATTACCGGCAAGAGCCCTATCCAACACAGCTCCTGCATCGCGTCCCCAAAAGCGGATTTGTGCCATGTGGTCGATATTATAAATTGCCACCTTGTTTACTGCGGCAGCTTCATCCAATACAGAGGTGAGGTAATTCACCGCCATATCGTAATGCCCAAAGTTGCTGCGTTTGATGGTGGCGAGCGGAATGCCCTTGTGCTCTGCCAACAGGGGCAGATACCAGTTTTCTTCCAGCTCGTACAAAAAGGTTTTGCGCGGCTGGTGCGGATACTCAAAGCCGAATTTTTCCATTTTGTTTTTCTCCTTATATATTCAATTGATATCTATATGATTTATCTTGCCACCCACCATAGTGAAGTGGCTTTTTTGATGTAAAAAGAATTCCGGGGGCTGCCCACGCCAATCATTGATGGCTATGATATCGGCGGCTTTGCCCACTTCCAGGCTTCCCCTCCAATCCTGACTGCCGGAGCCCAGAGCAGCACCATAGGTGTATGCCCACAGAGCTTTTTCCACACTTAGCATTTGCTGTGGCTGAAAGACAGACAAAGAGGGATCAAGGTAAGAACGCCTGGTGATGGCGGTATATATTCCCAAAAAGGGATTGATTGTTTCTATGGGAGCATCAGAGCCAAAACTGAAGGGGATGCCGCATTTATCAAAATCTGCCCAGCGATAACAGCGATGTTGGACGTCACTCCAATGCTTTTGGATGAGCGGAATATCTGCCGCCAGATGCACGGGCTGTAAAGAGCAATGAATACCGCTTTGTTCCAGTACAGACAGATCGTATGGAGTAATAGCCTGCAGGTGTTCGATGCGATGTAATAGTCTATTATTAGAAGTAGTTATCCTTGCATTGTTAAGGTGTTTGATAGCCAGATGAACAGCCAGGTCGCCTATGGCATGAATGGTGCAGGCTATCTCAGCACTTGCCGCCTTGTGGATGATAGATGCCAAATCTTCCTCTGTTAGCCGCAAGACACCGTAGTTATCCTCTTCGCCGGTATAAGGCTGCAGCATTGCCGCAGTGCGTGAACCCAAGGCTCCATCCAAAAAGAGCTTCACTCCACCAATGATAAAAGAACCCTGCTCTTGGTAGGATTTGACCCCGTTCTCTATCATCAAATCCAAATCCTGCAAGGGGAAGTGCCAGACAAGGCAGAAGCTTTCCCCATCAGCTTGCAAAGCCTTTAATACATTGGCACTGTAGGATTCTTCCATAGTGTGAAAGCCGCCGATGCCCAGGCTGTAGATATGGGATAGCTGGCTACGCATAGCTTGGGCAAGCAACGCGTCCGAAGGTTGGGAAATATAGCGCTGCAGATGCAGGGTGGCATCTTCATAGATAATGCCTGTTGCCAAGCCATCGCCATCGCGGGGCACCTCATCCTGGGCAAAGCCGCTATTGCTGGCATCCAATAAGCCACTGATCTTCAGGGCAAGGGTGTTGCACCAGCGGGCATGATAGTCTTTACTAAAGATAGCCGCCGGCACATCCGGAAAAAGCTGATCCAACATGGTTCTATCCAGCATTTGCGGATGATCCAGCAGGTTGGCATCCCAGCCATCGCCCAATACCCACTTGGGCAGAGGATCATTCATTTCCCTAAACCTTATGGCGGCGTCTTGAATCTGCCTTACTTGTGTGCAGCCGGATAGATTGAGCTGGAATCTGCGCTTGGCAAGCTCTGCAAAGTGGGTGTGGCTATCACAAAATGCAGGCAGCAGCGCCCTGCCACCCATATCTATCACTTCCGGAGTGGATGTGGCAGCCAGGCGACATTGAGGCATATCCCCTATCGCTTTAATAATCTTATCTTGAACGAGGATGGAATCTGCCTTGGCAAAGCCCAGGCATGCATCTGTAAGAGGCAAAATGTGGGCATTAGTAAGGATATAGGGCTTCATGAATCACCTTTAGACCAGATATCAGCGACTGGTCTTCCATGCCATAATTGATGCGGATCATGCCCAGTGTGGCTGCACCAAATGCAGAGCCGGGAGCCACCAATACTCCTCTGCCTGCCAGCTCTGTGGCAAAGGCAAAATCATCTTCCGGACAGCGTATGAGCAGATAAGGTGTGGCATCCGGCACCAAGATATCCTTCATCAAAAAGTGAGTATTCAAATAGCTGAGAACGGCTCCCCGGCTTGCCAAGAGCCGGATAAAGACATCGTTGGCAACCTTGCTGCCGGCAGAGCCCAGGGCATGAACAGCAAGTTTTTGTGAGAGCCAGGTGCTGCAGGTGGACAGGTATTGCTTGGCTTTGGTGATGGTGGCTGTCATAGAGGGGGGAACGACAGTCCAACCCAGACGCCAGCCGGTCATTAGGTGGCTTTTGGATAATCCGCTTACCACAAAGAGACGCTCCACCTTATCCATCAGGGAGGCGGGAGTGCCGGCAAAAACCAGGTCTTTATAGATTTCATCCACCACCACGGTGATGCCAAGGGAATTGCATATATCGCCCAATTGGATGGCATCAGCTTCTTTGAGGAAATAACCGCAGGGGTTGTTTGGGGAGCTGAGAACAAGGGCATTTACGCCGGAGGAAAGCCGCTGTTGCCACAAATCCCAAGGGATACTTTTGAGATCTTTGGCATAAGGCAGGCGGATTATCTCGGCGTCCAAAATATGGGCAATGCTGGCGTATGCTGGAAAATCAGGATCAGGGATGGCTATTGTATCACCGGGATTAAGCAAAGAGAAGAGGCTGAGAAAGAGGGCTTCCTGGGCTCCATTTGTGATGCAAACCTGCTGTGGGGATACTTCATATTTGACGGCAACCAATTCCCGCAATTCTGGCAAACCGGCATTGGGTGTATAGCCGGGAGCGGCATCCGGCATCAATTGGCACACATGGTCCTTTAATTCCTGGGGAAAGGGATATTTCAGCTCTCCCAAAGAAAGGTTGATGGCATCGGCAGGCGCATTTTGCATCAGCTTCCGCAGGGTGGAAAGCTCCACCTGTTGCCACCTGAGTGCCTCATTCAATGGTGTGCCTCAGGGCTTGTTCCAGTTGCACGGCAACATCTGTCTTTTCGTCTCGATACTTGATGATGAGGGGACAGGAGATCTGAAAATCAGGATGCGTTTTGGATTTCCTGGATCCGGGCACCACCACCGCTCCTGGGGGAATGATGTAGGAGCCTCCTTCATCCGGCTGCAGGTATTCATCCTTTACCAAGTCAAAGATGGGAGTGGAGGCAGTGATCACACATCCGGAGGCGATCACAGCTTTGCTGGATACGATTACCCCCTCATAAATCCCGGTATTGCCTCCGATAAAGGCATCGTCTTCCACGATCACGGGTCTGTTGCCAATGGGCTCCAAAACGCCACCAATCATGGCTCCGGCAGAGAGGTGTACTCTCTTGCCTATCTGGGCGCAAGAGCCTACCAGGGCATGGGAATCCACCATGCTGCCGCTATCGATCCAGGCTCCGATATTGATGAAGGCGGGCGGCATCACCGTAACGCCGGGCGCCACGTAACAGCCATTGCGAGCGGAGGTGCCACCGGGCACAATGCGCACCTGGTCTTCCAGCTTGAAAACTCGCTCTGCAAGTGTATCTTTATCAAAATAATCTTTGTGAGGGGTGTGTGGCAAAACAGCCAAATGCCCCATTCTGAAGCCTATCAAAATGCCTTGCTTCACCCAGGTATTCACCGTCCAACCCTCAGGTCCGGGCTGGGCACAGCGCACCTCTCCGCTATTTAGAGCGGCAAGGAAGTTATCAAAGAGGGCTCTATCCTGGGGGCTATAGCTGGAGGGAGCAGCTTCAAACAGGCTGATTATCTGCTGTTTCATCTGAAATTCTCCTTGATAGCCTTATGCAGCCTATCCATTGCCTCTTCCAGGATGGAGCGAGGACAGGCAAAATTGAGACGGCTAAAACCGCTTCCATCCACACCATACTTGCGCCCCGGATCCAGAGCCACCCTGGCTTTGTTGGTAAGAAAATCAAACAGGGCATTATCATCCATGCCCAGCTTGGCAAAGTTTATCCATGCCAAAAAGGTTCCTTCAGGGTAGATCATGGAAAGCTCTGGCAATTCCGCGGCAATGTACTCCGCCAGATACTGACGATTACCATCCAGATAGGCAATCAGCGCATCCAGCCAGTCGTCACCAATGCTGTAAGCCGTTTTTAGAGCTTCGATGCCAAAAGCGTTGCCCGTAAAGAGATGCATATATTGGTTCAAGTCGTTCACAGCCTTGCGCAGCCTGGGATTGGGGATGATGGTGACAGAGGCTCCCAAGCCAGCCAGATTGAAAGACTTCGCTGGAGAAAAAGACACAATCACCAGGTCTTGATATTCTTTCAAACTGCCCATGCTGCAAAATTCATGTTCGGGATACACAAGATCACAGTGGATTTCGTCAGACATAATGGGCACATCATAGCGTTTGCACAGCTCTGCCATAAATTCCAGCTCTTCCCGCTGCCACACCCTGCCCACGGGGTTGTGGGGGTTGCAGAGGATGAAGAGGCTGGCTTGGCGGATTTTGCGCTCAAAATCTTCACGGTCAAGCTGATAGACGCCATTTTCAAGCTTTAAGGTATTGGTGATCAGGCTGCGTTTATGATCTGTGATCACATTGAAAAAAGGACGGTAAACCGGGGGCTGGATGAGGATTTTATCTTCAGGACGCGTAAGGGTGAGCACCGCCAAATTGAGGGCTGGCACCACGCCCGGAGTATCGATAATCCAATCCTGCTCTGCCTGCCAGCCATAGCGGCGTTGGATCCAGCTAAGGATTGCGTGGTAATAATCATCCAGACGATAGTTATAGCCAAACACACCATGGTCCAGGCGGTTTTGCAGGGCTTCTTGGATCCCGGGAGCCACGGCAAAATCCATATCCGCCACCCACAGGGAAACCAGGTCCTCACGCCCATAGAGCATCTTGAGGGCATCATACTTGAAACAGCAGCTGTTTCTTCTGTCTATTATTTGGTCAAAATCGTATTGCATAGCTTATTCATTAACCTCTGTCTTAATCAATTCTTTGAGATATTTCACCACCCCATCCAGCTCTTGGTTGAGCTCTGCCTGGGGCGCAAGCGCTGAAATATTGTACATGATCTCCAGCATTTTGGGAAACGATGCCGCTGTTTTGAACATCCGTTTTTTGCCTTTCAGATCATTATACTCCAGATGCAGATACAGCGTAATGCGCTTTTGCAGCTGCAAAGAGAGTATATTCTCCCAAGGGATGGGGATGGATGGCTTGAGTGGAAACCTGAGCCACAGGCATTCGGGGGTGAAGATGATGGAGCTGAGCATGGTGAGATGCCGAAAAAGAGAATCCAAGCCAATATACAGTATTACCAGAGACAGTATTTTGAGGATGAGATGGGTATCTGCACTCACCCAACGCCCCAAGAAATACAGTGAATATGCCACGAGCGCCAGAGCCATCACCACCCTGATGGTGATCAGCAGGGGATGCACCCGATAGCGGCGGGGCATCTTGCCTTGCACGCTTTCTATTTTGATTTGTCGCGGCATATATACTCTCTCCAAAGATAGGTCACGCTTTCCAACACTTCCTCTGTAACGGGCACCACATCCATCAGGTTGTGCCTGTCCAGCTCTCCATGAAAGTCACTGCCGGCGGTCATCAACAGCTTCTTTTCCCGGGCAAGGGCCATGTAATCCCGCATCTGCAAAAAGCTGTGATCCGGATGCCACACCTCGATGCCATCCAGCCCCATCTCCACAATCTCATTGAGATGGCTTGCCACCTCCAATTTGCCCGGATGAGCTATCACAGCCCAGGCACCGGCATTGTGGATGATCTCCAGCGCCTTTTCCACGTGCACTTCCGGCTTGGGGTGGTAAGCAGGTTTGAAATTGCCGATATACTTGTCAAAAGCCTCATTCTTGTTTTGGCAATATCCCTTTGCCACCATCACCTGGGCAATGTGTGGACGCACAATCAATTCTCTGCTGCCAGATACGGCAACCACCTCTTCCAGCTCGATCGGCATACCCAGTTTCTTTAGTTTTGCCAACATCTGAACGGCTCGCTCCCTCCTGCCCACAAGATAAAATTCCATGAGTTCGTTCAAACCCGGATTGTCTATATCAAAGCCATAAGCCAGGATATGCACGTCATGCTGTTCATGCTGGGAACTAAATTCTATTCCCGGCAAGATACGGATACCCGTAGGCACGGGGTCCAAAATGCGGTAAGCATCGGCAGTATCGTGATCTGTGATGGAGATCAAATCCAAACCTATGGTTTTGGCGCGTTCAATCAAAGCAAGGGGGCTAAGCGCTCCATCAGATACATTGGTATGCAGATGCAGGTTGATTTTCCTGATAGTAGTCATATATTTTCGTTTCATAATTCTTTTTGATTGACATAAAAACAGCATACACTTATTCCGTCAATCACTTTTTTGATACGATTAGCCCTACAATTGGAGACACAATGAAATACGAACCCTTAAAAGATGTGCTTTGGGGGCTGATGCAAGTGATGCCCTGTACCAGAAAACTGTTTTATCGTCTTTTGGACATGCTATTATTGCGCCAGCGCTATGTAAAAAGAGCCATCAAGAAACACGCCGCAGATAAGAGGTATTTGCACGTGTATGATGCCGGAGCCGGCTATGGACAATATAGCTGGCATATTCTCCAAAACTGGAATCAATCAAGGGTGTTTGCCCTGGATTTGAAGGCGGACTATCTAATGGACTTTGCCGGCTGGCTGGAGGAAGAAATGCGTTCCCGATTTTCCTATGCCCAGGGTGATTTGCAGGTATATGAACCAAAGAATCAGTATGACATGGCACTGGCAATCGATATCCTGGAACACATCCCAGACGACGTGGCGGTTTTGAGCCGCATCCATTCCTGCCTCAAAGCAGGCGGCAAGCTGATCATCTCCACGCCCTCTGATACAGATGAAGCGGCAAAATTCACTGCCGAACACGTGCGCCCCGGATACAGTATGGCGGAAATAATCGGCAAGCTGGAAAAGACAGGTTTCCACATCGTGGAGAGCTATTACAGCTATGGGGTGTGGGGCAGCTTGGCGTGGCGATTGAGCATCAAATATCCGCTCATGCTGCTTGCCAAATCCAAGATCTATATTCTGCTTCTCCCCTTCTATTATCTGCCGGTTTTGCCCTTTACCAGCCTCTTCAACTGGCTGGATACAAGGCTCAAAAACCCTTCCGGCACAGGCATAATACTGGTGGCACAGAAGCAGGGCTGATCTAAGAAAGCCCCCTGATTATCTCCTCATTCTTATCCGCAGTCACCCTATGAAATCCCCACAGGGAAAGGAAGAGGACGATTGCCGCTGGAATCGCCAGCCACCACACAAAGCCTTCATCTCCGCTGAGCAGCGGCTTCAACCATGCAGAACCGGCAAATGCGCTGATTACGATGGCCAAAGAATTATTCAGTGTGTGAGACAGCATGCTGTTATAAATGCTGCCAGAGCGCAGGGTGAGGTAAGACAGGATCAATCCCAAGAGGAAGGTGGGAGCCAGACGGAAGGGATCGAGGTGGAAGATGGCAAAGAGCAGAGCGGTGATCACGATGGCGGTTTTGCGGTTGTAGGATTCAAAAAAGCGCATCATAAAGCCGCGGAACATGATCTCTTCGCAGATTCCCGGCGCCAATGCCACCGCACCCAAGAGCACCCAGATGGAATCAGACATCTTTACCAGTCCTCCCAACTGGTCCAGATAATGGGCTGGAAGGGGATATACAAAATCCACCAATTGCATTAACATGCTTGCCAGGATCGCTCCGGAAATGGCGATGAAGGGTACAAAGACCAATTCCCGGATACGCGGTGCTTTCAGGCGCAGAATTTCCTTTTCTTTGAGCTTAAATACTTTGAGGATGAGAAGCGCTGGCAAGGCTATGATCAGAGCCTGCGTCTGGATCAAGCCAGTCAATAAATCCTTACCCTGCAAGTAGCTGCCCAGATAGTACATCAAAACCAGCATCAGGGCAAAGTAGATGAGGCCATTTAATCCATTAAAGAGAACGCCCTTTTGTTTGCGGGCGTGTTTCAGGGAGCTGTCTTCATCAGTGCGGAACAGGATTGATTCCGTATTAAACAGCTTGATGGTGAGCCAGATGGCTGCCACATCCAAGGCGATTGTGGAGCCAATGGTGATGAGGAGGTGGGAGATCTGATATTCATTGATCAACACTGCCTTAAACAGCAGGGCGATATTTACCACCGGCACCCATGCCAAGAGGTTGTTGATCTCTATGGAAGGGATAAACGAGATCATCCCCAACAGCATGGAGATCAGCATCACAGGCTGCAGATAGCTGCCAGCTTCTTTGTTATTGCGAGAAAAAGTGGAGATGGACATGAGTACGGCAGCAAAAAGGGTTGCCAGGGGAATCATCGCTGCCAAGAGGATCAAAAAGCCCGTGATAGGCATCTGGGTGATACCCATCGCCAGCTCTTGACTGCCCAACATATATTGCATGGAAAAGCCCATGCTGAATAGGTTTACAATGAGGTTTGCCATCGCCGCCGTGATGATGGTGAGGTATTTGCCCAATACAAGCTCTTTGCGCTGTGCAGAGGAAACCAGCAGCGTCTCCAGGGTGCGCCGCTCCTTCTCCCCTGCCACGATATCGCTTGCCACGGAGGCAGCGCCTGCCACTAACATCATGATCATGATATACGGCATAATCATGCCCAAATATGAGCCCAGCCGCTTTTGTGCACTGGCGATATCATGCGCATCCACATGTATCAGATTCATCAATTCCGGATCCAGATCTCTCTTTTTAAGCTCTGCACTGATGCTTTGCTCTTTAGAGCGGGCTACAGATTCCCTGATTTTGCCATACACCAGTTGATTGCGCTCTTTGGAGGAGTCATATTTTACCTGCACCTTATAGACCTGGTAGCCATGAGTGGTGGTGGAATCCGTGATGCTCACCACAGCCTGCAATTCGCCCTCATTCATCAGCGTTTGGGTGCTTTTATCCCAAGGCAGCAGGGTAAAGTTTTCTATTCCCTTCAGATTCTCCAAGATTTGTGCAGAAATCTCTGTCCCCACGCTATCGATCACGGCTATATTGGCGCCACGTTCTTCCAAAATCTCGGTTTGCCGGCTCATGATAAAGCCAAAACCGATGAAAAGCAGCGGATACAAGACAAGCGGGATGATAAATGTGGCAAATATCGCACGCTTATCCCGCAGCATCTCCAGCATCTCTTTGCGATATACGATCAAAGCTTTCTTAAAATTCATCTGCGCTTAGCTCCTCTTCCATGTTGGATTGATTGACGTAGTAGACGAAGATATCATCCAGATCGATTTGCCCTGTTTCGGCCCTGAATTCCTCCAAGGTACCATTTGCCAGCACCATCCCGCGATGGATTATCACAATGCGATCTGCCAAACGCTCTGCCTCGCGCATGATATGGGTGGAAAATAGTACGCATTTGCCCTTCGCCTTGCAATCTCTTACAAAAGACACGATATTGCGTGCCGTGAGGATATCCAGCCCGGAGGTGGGCTCGTCAAAGATCATCACCTGAGGATCGTGGATGATGGAGCGCACGATGGAAACCTTTTGCTTCATTCCGCTGGAAAGGAAGTCTATCTTTTTATCCAGAAAGTCGTGCATATCCAACAGCTCTGCCATTTCCTCCATGCGGATATTAATATCAGCATCAGAGACGCCGTTTAGCCTGCCAAAATAGGTGATAAATTCACGGGCACGCAGCCGGTTGTACAAGCCGGTATCCCCGGATAGAAAGCCCAAGTTTTGCCTCACTTTTTCCGGCTGGGATACGATATCATAGCCTTGGATGGTGGCAGTGCCGCCACTGGGCTTAAACACCGTGGAAAGCACCCTCATGGTGGTGGTCTTCCCCGCTCCGTTCACCCCCAAAAGGCAAACGATCTCTCCATCATTGGCACTGAAGGATACACCATTCACAGCCCTGAAAAGGCTGCCGTCTTTTTTGGGGAATTCCTTCACCAGGTTCAATACTTCAATCATCTTCCTTCTCCAACAGCTCCGGCAGCAGGCATCCCCGCCCCCTGCAAGAGATTATCTCTACAAAATAGGTTTGAGAACACATCTTACAAAGCATCCGAATGTGGCAAGTGATTTTTTTACTTTGTGAGTTTCGTACTCTTTATATAGTTTGTGGGTTGACAAACATTTCCTAAATGACAGATTGATAGCCATTTGCCATTAATATCTACGCTCTTCTTTGGAGTACTTTGCTTAACCGAACTTGCGCAAGATTTTCCTAAAAAAAGCCATTTTCCAATCGTAAGTCATTGATATATAGACCTCGGATACCCAAAAAAAGGTCTGTTAGTGCCCAAAATTAGATACCTGCCTGAA
>Ga0172382_10002123_pt1 | contig 33846 bp, 29 predicted proteins | sample Leawel138RmetaG_FD_122245 | JGI IMG/M metagenome (GOLD analysis project Ga0172382, IMG submission 122245) | Leachate microbial communities from a municipal landfill in Southern Ontario, Canada - Leachate well 138R metaG | ecosystem: Engineered > Solid waste > Landfill > Unclassified | place...
AGGGTGTCCAGAGGGTATAGGGGCACCATGTCAAGTGGAATGTGGAATAAATGCGATTAAGAACAAGTAATTATGTATATTTGCATGTTGGGATAAAAAGGAAGGCGGGTTTGCCAACTATTACTTGACTGTAACGTTTTAGAGAATGGGTTTGATTTTTTATAACAACAGGAATATACTAATATAGTAATTATTTATAAAAGGAATGAATACACCATGCAAACACGTATAGGAGAAATAGCTTCTTTAATAACAGCTATATGTTGGACAATCAATGCCATTGCATTTGAGTCCGCCGGGAAGAAAGTAGGTTCAATGGCAGTTAGCTATATAAGGCTGTTTATCGCATTTGTACTGCTAGGCATTACATCATATTTTACACGGGGTATTCCTTTGCCCATAGATGCTAACGGGCATATATGGTTTTGGCTTATGGTATCCGGCTTATTCGGATTTGTATTGGGGGATATGTTTTTGTTTCAAGCTTTTATAGATATAGGCTCAAGAATATCTCTCCTTATAATGTCCGCTTCACCGCCTATAGCGGCCCTGGTAAGTTTTTTTATTATGGGTGAAAGAATTTCTATACTAGGTTTAACAGGGATGTTTGTAACCATGGCGGGTATAGCCCTTGTTATATTAAGTCGCAACCCTGAAGAAAAGAAGATGCAGTTTAATAGACCGATTAAAGGAATTATATACGCTTGTATCGGTGCCCTGGGACAGGCATTAGGACTTGTATTTAGCAAGTTGGGTATGGGCTCCTATGATGCATTTGCATCGACGCAAATTAGGCTTATTGCTGCGTTTGTTGCTTATACTATTATAATAACGGTTCAAAAAAAGTGGCCGGAGATTAAGACCGCTTTTGATGATAAAAAATCAATTAATCAAATTGCGTTAGGTGCAGTATTCGGTCCTTACATCGGTGTTGCATTTTCATTAATAGCCCTGCAATATACAGCTACGGGAATAGTATCATCTATAACCAATATTTCACCTGTTATAATAATTCCTGCTTCTATTATTGTTTTCAAGGAAAAAGTTTTACCAAAAGAGGTGCTGGGAGCTTTCATTTCAATAGCAGGTATAATAATTTTGTTTTTATAAAAGCCATAATATTAAATCACTTCAATAAAATGCCATCTTTACGATGGCTTTTTTGTCTTTCTTTTCTATAAATTTATTAAAACTATATGGTATTAAGTGTCCTTTGTCGTATTAAAAGGGTTTATGATAAAAAAATATATTTTGTGACAGGTATTGACAAAGTTACAAAGGGGCTATATAATTAATTCCAATACGGTGAGTGAATACTCACTCACCGACGGTAAAACGATTAAGTTACAATCCACCGGTTATTGAATTAATTATGATTCTTTACGGTGTATATGTAAAAATATAAAATTCCAAAAAGATAGGAGTAGTTATAGAATGAAATGGTTTGCAAACAGAAAAATATCATTTCGCATCATGTTTGGATTTATGCTTGCTATAGCTATAGCAATAATTATCGGTCTTGTGGGAATCTTCAGTCTCTTAAGCGTCAATGATTCGTATAATGCTTCATATGGAGATAGCGTAGAGGCTTTAGGTTTACTGGAGGAGACTAGTAATGCTTTTCAAAGGAGTCGTATGAATCTTTATGGATTAATTTTAGCTGAATCACAATCAGACAAAAAATATTATTTAGGGAGAATAGAAGAATTTAACGGTATTTTGGGCAGCAATATTACGGAGTATATGGAAATATTGTCTGTATATGATAGTGAAGAAATAAAGGAAATTTTGAATTACTTAGAAGCCTTTAATGAAGGATTAAGACAGTATGTTGACTTAAGAACGGATTTAATTGAGGCGGTGGGTATGGATCCTACATATCGAATGGAAGCATATAATGAGTTGAAAAATGGGGATTTGAGAACTATAGCTCTCGAAGTAGATGATGCGATGGAAAACATAGTAGGTTATGAAATTGGATTTGCCCATTCTGAAATTTCAAGAAATATGGAAAATGCGAAAATGATTATCATGATTATGATAGGTGTTTTAATAGCGGGAATTATAATAGCTATTTTAATGGCCTTATATATTTCAAGAGGTATTTCAAAACCAATAAATGAAATGGTGGAAGCTGCTGATACACTCGCACAAGGTGATATAAATGTGGACGTTAGAGCGGATACAAAAGATGAAGTTGGCAATCTTGCAGCATCTTTTAGAGACATGATAGCGAATATATGTGAACAGGCAAAAGTAGCAGAAAAAATAGCCGCCGGAGATTTAACAGTGGATGTCAAAGTCAGGTCGGAAAAAGATTTGCTTAATCAAAAATTCTATGAAATAGTAGAAAAAAATAATGAAATTATGTCCAATATTATGAATGCATCGGAACAAGTGGCTGCAGGTTCCAAGCAAGTATCTGATTCCAGCATGGCCTTATCCCAAGGGGCGGCAGAGCAAGCTAGCTCCGTTGAAGAATTAACAGCTTCCCTCGAGGAAGTATCATCTCAAACAGATGTAAATGCACAGAATGCAAATAATGCAAATGTATTAGCTGAAACAGCGAAAACTAATGCCATGCAAGGGAATACAAAGATGCAGGAGATGCTTAAAGCAATGGAGGAAATAAATGAATCATCAGCTAATATTTCAAAAATAATTAAAGTAATAGATGACATAGCCTTCCAAACTAATATTCTTGCACTTAATGCTGCAGTGGAGGCGGCTAGAGCCGGTCAGCATGGTAAAGGATTCGCTGTTGTAGCGGAAGAAGTAAGAAATCTTGCCGCTCGTTCCGCCAATGCTGCCAAAGAGACTACAGATATGATAGAAAGCTCAATAAAAAAATCGGATGGAGGTACCCAAATAGCAAACGAAACAGCAGATTCGTTAAATAGTATTGTTAAAGATGTAGCGGAAGCGGCAGCTTTAGTAGGTGATATAGCACTAGCATCCAATGAACAGGCAAATGCCATAGGTCAGATTAACCAAGGAATCATGCAAGTATCTCAAATCGTCCAAAGTAATTCGGCTACGGCGGAGGAAAGTTCCGCAGCCAGTGAGGAACTTTCAAGCCAAGCGGACTTGCTACAAGAAATGGTTGCCAGATTTAAATTAAAGGATACGGAGGAGTTTGCGGGCAGGCATGAAGAACTAACTCCGGAAATGTTAAAAATGATGGAAGGAACCCCCGGGAAAGAAACAGAAATAAAAGCAAATAGCGAAAAAAATTCTCGGGAAAATAAAAAAACAAAATCAAAGATTTTATTAAGTGATAAGGAATTTGGTAAGTATTAAGAAATACCCTCGATATTTTATAGCCGCCATTAAAATGGCGGCTATTTTTATCTAATATATGCTGTGCCAATATTTCCTCATTACATTCGGATATGGTACATAATACTAAGTCACCTTTGTCATATTAAAAGGATTTATGATAAAAAAATATATTATGTGACAAGTATTGACAAGGAAAGAAAAGGAGTATATAATTATTTTTAAATGGTGAGTGGGTATTCACTCACCATGCAGAAGGTCTCAGAATGTTTTTCTATACCCGTTATTCTAAACGTTAGTGAAGGGTATTATAAATCTTTATACATCATCATTCTGAGCATTAGCCGAAGAATCTTTTCATCAAGAAATAAAATGTAAAATATTAAATTTTAATAAAGGAGTAGTTATAGAATGAAATGGTTTAGAAACATGAAAATAGCAGCAAAGCTAATTATTGGTTTTCTTGTAGTGGCGATTATTACAGGGGTTGTCGGTGGAATAGGAGCTTTGGCTTTAAGAGAAGTTAACAATTCTTACAAGGTTGCTTACATTGATACAGTTGAAGCTTTAGAGTACACAGAAGCGATAAGCACTTCCTTTCAAAGATTAAGAATGAATACATATGGAGTTGTTGTAGCCCAAACTAAAGAAGATAAAGATTATTACATAGGAAGAATGGATAACTTTAAAAATGTAATTAATGAGAATTTTGCGAAATATAGGCAAATGCTTATTAATTATGAAGGTGCAGAGGTAGAAAGTGAAAAGATTTTAGAAGAAATAGAAACCGGACTGGTAATTTATAATAATAATAGCGATGAATTTGTTGAAACCTTAGCTATGAATCCGGAACTCCGTGATGAAGCTTATGATGTTCTTAAAAATGGTAACTTACGTGAAATGGCATTATCAATAGACGCATATATTAATGAATTAATAGATTATAATCTTAATTATGCAACGGAACAGATCCAATCAAATGGCAAATTGGCATCTTCAGCTATCGCTATCATAATAGCAGGAATAGCAATAGGAATGTTTTTGGCAATATCTATAGGATTACTAATAGCACGATTAATAAGCAAGCCGGTTAAAGAAATGGTAGTAGTCGCAGATACCCTAGCTCAAGGAGATATTAATACAGATGTAAAAGTTAATACCAAGGATGAAATAGGAGAACTTGCATCATCTTTTAGAGGCATGATAGAAAATATACGTGAACAGGCTGGAGTAGCGGAAAAAATAGCAGCCGGGGATTTAACAGTGGATGTTAAGGTTAGATCGGAAAAAGATTTGCTTAATCAAAAATTCTATGAAATAGTAGAAAAAAATAATGAAATTATGTCCAATATAATGAATGCATCGGAGCAAGTGGCAGCAGGTTCCAAGCAAGTATCTGATTCTAGCATGGCTTTATCTCAAGGGGCTGCGGAACAAGCCAGCTCCGTTGAAGAATTAACAGCTTCCCTTGAAGAAGTGTCATCTCAAACAGATATAAATGCAAAGAATGCGGGAGATGCAAATGAATTAGCTGAAACAGCTAAAAATGAAGCTGTAGATGGCAATAGAAAGATGCAAGAAATGGTCAGAGCCATGGAAGATATAAATGAATCTTCTGCAAACATTTCCAAGGTTATTAAAGTTATAGACGATATAGCATTTCAAACAAATATACTTGCTCTTAATGCAGCAGTGGAGGCAGCCAGAGCCGGACAGCATGGTAAAGGCTTTGCTGTAGTGGCGGAAGAAGTAAGAAATTTAGCTGCTCGTTCTGCCAATGCCGCTCAAGAAACCACGGATATGATAGAAGATTCCATCAAAAAATCTGAGGGTGGCTCAAGGATAGCCAATGATACGGCAGAAGCCCTTAACAAAATTGTGGAAGATGTGGCCAAGGCAGCGGAACTTGTGGGTGGTATTGCAGTGGCATCAAATGAACAGGCTAATGCCATCGGTCAGATCAATCAAGGCATAATGCAAGTATCTCAAGTAGTACAAAGCAACTCGGCTACTTCGGAAGAAAGTGCCGCAGCCAGTGAGGAACTCTCCGGACAGGCAGATTTATTAAAAGAAATGGTAAGTAAATTTAAGCTAAAAAGCACTGATAGAAGCTATAGCAAATCCGAGGAGTTAAGCCCGGAGATTCTAAAAATGATAGAGGATATGGCAGAAAAAAAGATAGGTACCGAAACTGAGAATATAAAAGGACAGATAGGAGATAAGAAAAAAGCAAAGATAGTATTAAGTAATAAAAAATTTGGTAAGTATTAAATTACAAAAAGGTGGCAATTGACTTATGCGCACAAAGGAAGATTATTATAAAATTCTGCAAGTTCATTATCTTGCGGAACCTGAAGTCATAGAAAGTGCATATAAAAGACTGGCTAAGAAGTATCATCCGGATGTAAATAAAAATAAAGAATCAAAAGAAATAATGCAACGCATCAATAAGGCTTATGAGGTATTAGGTAATCCTGATAAAAGAGGGGTATATGATATGGTTTGGGAAAAAAACTATGAAAGTCGTAGAGGATATGATAATAAGAATAAAGATATTCATGAAAAATACAATATAACCTTATATAAATCAAAGACCGCATTGGATAAATACTTCAAAAGTATTGCCGAAGATAAACTTGATACCGCCTATGGACTTATTTCAAATATCGATAAAGAAAATATTACAAAAGAGGATTTTATTAATTGGCAAAAGGCTGTATCCGTTGTTTATAAACTGCAAAAATATGATTGTGAATTTCATCAAGTCTATAAGGATAAATTACTTTGTGGATATTTGTATAGCGATGTTATAGAATTCGATGTCGCAATCGAAGAATATAACGAAGTTATGGATATGGTTGAAAAAAATGTTATAAAAAAGATGGTTGTATTAGATGAGGATGGAGAATGGCGAGTATTTATAGGATACGAAAAGCTCCAAGGCTTTATAAATAAATTCAAATCACTGACGAGTTTACTAAATGCAAAAGATATTATCCAAGAACTAAACGAGACTCACAATAGAACGGATAGCTTAACCGGTCTTTTAAACCAAAGAGGAATGAAGGAAAGAATTGAAAGTGAGATACAAAGATTCGACAGATATGGTAATGTTTTTTCGTTAATAATGTGCAACATATATATTGGTAAAAGGATTGGGACAAGCATAAAAGAGGAAGTAAGGGACTTTATAATAAGTGAGATGGCAAAGACACTTAAGGGCAATCTTCGGGGAGTCGATACCATTGGAAGATGGGAGGACAATAGTTTCTTAATCCTGCTGCCGGAAACAAATTCAGTATCAGCAATAAAGACGGCTAATAAGATTAAAACAATTTTTAGAGAAGAAAGGATAAGGCATAGAAGCATTATACATAAGGTGTCAATGAGTTTTAGTATAACAGAGTATGCTTCTTCTTTGGAAGAAACATTAAATAAATTGAACGATGGTCATTCTAAAAATTAGTGAAGAACCTTTATATTACAGTGTTTTATAGATAAAACAAATAAAAGAAGGGAGATGTAAAAGTGACGGATTACATTGATGAAACAATAGAAATGGAGGAAGACACTCAAAAAGGCAGATTTTTGACTTTTTCTTTAGGTAATGAAAGCTACGGTATAGAGATTAAATATGTAACTGAAATCGTAGGTATCCAAGCAATTACGGAGATACCGGAGCTGCCTGAGTATGTAAGAGGCATAATTAACCTAAGGGGACAAATCATTCCTGTAATGGATGTAAGATTACGATTTAAAAAGGAACCCAAAGAATATACCGATAGAACCTGCGTAATCGTAATCAATGTGAAAGATGTATCTATTGGACTTATTGTTGACAGCGTTGCTGAAGTACTTACCATACCGGAAGAGAACATTGTAGAGCCACCCAAAATGAACAAAGGTTTTTATAATAGGTATATCAAAAATATAGGCAAAGTAGAAAATGATGTAAAGTTATTATTAGATTGTGAAAAACTGCTTACAGATGATGAATTGGAAAATTTAAGTGACTCGTTATAAAAAATTATAAGAGGGGAGCTATAAAAATGAAATGGTTTCTAAATATGAAAATAGCTACAAAGCTGATATTGGGCTTTCTTATTGTAGCAATTATAGCAGGTGTAGTGGGAGGAATTGGCCTTATTAATCTTAACAAGATGGCTACTGCGGACGAACTTTTATATGAAGAGAATACACTGGGTATAGAATATGCGCTGGAAGCTGCCTCATATTTTCAAAGGATAAGATTTAATTCTATGAAAATGTTGACGGTAGACAGTTTAAGCGAAAAAGAAAAATGCATAAGCAATATAAAAGAATATACAAATGAAGTGGAAAGATATTTTAAACTATACGAAGACGGGATTGTTGCAGAAATAGATCGTATCCAATTTGATGAGGTCACACCAAATTGGAATAGTTATAAAACCATGATGAATAATGCAATAACCATGGTGCAATCCGGGGACTATGAAGGAGCGGAAAACATAATATTGATAGATATTGGACCTGCCGGGGATGCCATAAGAATGGATATTGATGATTTAGTTGAATATAATTCTGCCGGTGGTCAAGAAAGAGCTGCTACAAACACTCAATTGGCCAAAACATCTACTTTAACAATGGCTGTTGTAATAGCAATAGGTGTGATAGTAGCAGTGTTTCTAGGCATATTCATTTCACGTATCATCAGCAACCCTGTAAAGGAAATGGTAGAAGCAGCCGATGTTTTAGCACAAGGTGATGTAAATGTTGATATAAGGACAAATACAAAGGATGAAATAGGAAATCTGGCATCATCTTTTAGAGGCATGATAGCAAACATACGCGAACAGGCTAGAGTAGCGGAAAAAATAGCAGCCGGGGATTTAACCGTAGATGTTAAAGTAAGGTCGGAAAAGGATTTACTCAACCAAAAATTCTTTGAAATAGTGGAAAAGAATAATGAAATCATGTCCAATATAGTAAATGCATCGGAGCAAGTGGCGGCGGGTTCAAAGCAAGTATCCGATTCCAGCATGGCCTTATCTCAAGGGGCTGCGGAACAAGCCAGTTCCGTTGAAGAATTAACAGCCTCATTGGAAGAAGTGTCTTCTCAAACAGATATAAATGCCAAAAATGCAGGTAATGCCAATGAATTAGCGGAGGCAGCTAAGAATAATGCCATTGACGGAAACAGTAAAATGCAAGAAATGGTTAAGGCAATGGAAGAAATAAATGAATCATCAGCTAATATTTCCAAGATTATAAAAGTAATAGACGATATAGCATTTCAAACAAATATTCTTGCCCTTAATGCAGCAGTGGAGGCGGCTAGAGCAGGACAACACGGTAAAGGCTTTGCTGTTGTAGCAGAAGAAGTGAGAAACTTAGCTGCTCGCTCCGCAAATGCCGCTAAAGAGACTACAGATATGATAGAAGGATCCATCAAAAAATCTGAGGGAGGCACAAGAATAGCTAATGAGACGGCGGAAGCCCTAAACAAAATTGTGGGAGATGTGGCTAAAGCGGCGGAACTTGTGGGAGATATCGCGTCGGCATCCAATGAACAGGCTAATGCCATAGGTCAGATTAATCAGGGAATAATGCAAGTATCCCAAGTAGTACAAAGCAACTCCGCTACTTCGGAAGAAGGTGCGGCGGCCAGTGAAGAGCTCTCCGGTCAAGCAGATTTATTAAAAGAAATGGTAGGCAAATTTAAATTAAAAGGTATTGATCGAAGCTATAGCAAATCTGATGAGTTAAGTCCGGAAGTTTTAAAAATGATAGAAAGCATGACAGAAAAGAAAAAAGGCGAAACTGAAGAAGAAAATAAAGTAGAAATGGATGAAGAAAATCGTAAAAAAGCAAAAATAGTTTTAAGCGACAAAGAATTCGGTAAGTACTAGTTGTATTAACAGGATGACTTTGTCCGTATTGCAATCCTAAAAAATTTCCTTTACTGAATTTAGGGGCGGGTATATCTCGCTCCTAAAGCTCAAACCTAAAGTATTGGCTTTACACGTATTGACAAAAAAATACAAGAATTATATAATTAGTCTTGATAAATGGTGAATATTTACTCACCGCTTAGGAGGGAATGAAATGATAAAAGGGTTTCCAACAAGAAAAGATAGTATAATTTTGGCAGCTATTGATATAATTAATGAAAAAGGTATCCAAGGCTTATCTACAAAAGAAATCGCTTTAAAACAAGGAATATCAGAATCTCTTTTATATAAATATTTCAACAGTTTGGATGAAGTATTGGTTGCGGTGATAGAATATTTTTCGCAATTTGATGATATGATTGGAAATACTGTACTAAAACGTGATATTTCATATAAAGAAAAGATACTGGAAGCTATTAAATCTTTAGTGGAACTATACGAAAGCTACCCTGCTCTTGCATCCATTACGCTTAATTATGAAACTTTGATGAATTATAATCACACTAAAGAAATAGCAAAGGACATTATAAATGAGCGCCTAGGGTTTTTAGAAAAGGTAGTTGAAATGGGTAAAGACAATGGTGAATTTGAAAACTATTATACATCCAAAGAGTTAGCCATTATCATCATGGGTACTTTTAGGAGTCTAATAATGAATTGGAAGATGTCCGGATATGAGTTTCAAATAAAAAAAGAGGTACTCACAGTAATAAAAAAGATATTAGAAAGAGCTTAGCGACGTAGAAATAGATAAACCGGGAGGAAGATATATATGAAAAGTGTGCTGATTGTGGATGATGCAGCATTTATGAGAATGGCGATAAAAAAAATTCTAGAAAAGAACGGTTATGAGATAGCCGGAGAAGCAGAAAATGGTGAAGAAGGCGTAAGGAAATACAATGAACTTAGGCCTGATATAGTAACTCTTGATATTACAATGCCTGAAATGGACGGGTTAACAGCATTAAAAGCAATAAAAACTATTGATAAAAACGCAAAAGTAATCATTGTTTCGGCAATGGGGCAGGAAGCTTTTGTCAGAGACGCAATAATGCGGGGTGCTCAAAGTTTTATTGTAAAACCGTTTACGGAAGAACATGTTTTAAAAGTTCTTAACTCTATTTAGATATAAATGACATGAAACCGGTTTAGATGCGGAAAGAGAAACATTTAATTGAATGATTGTTAAGAGGTGTTTTAATTGTCAAAACTAACACGTGATCCAATGTTAGAGATGTTTATTTTTGAAACTGCTCAGTTGCTTGAACAACTTGAACAAATTATTATAAATAGCGAAAAATCGAAATCTTATTCAACGCAGAATATAAACGAGATATTCAGAATAATGCATACAATAAAAGGTTCTTCTGCAATGATGCTTTATGATGATATTTCTATTTTGGCACATTCTATGGAAGATTTATTTTATTTTGTAAGAGAAAAAAAGCCTTTAGCTATGGATTTTTCAGAACTCACCGATCTCATATTGGACGGTGCGGATTTTATTAAAACTGAACTTTCCAAAATAGAAGGAGATGGCAAGGCTGATGGTAAATCCAACGAACTTATAGAAAATATTAAGAAATTTCTCTCAACTTTAAAAGAGAAAAACTCACTGGAAGATGAAGTATGTATTACTAAAGAGAAATTATTACCTATTAAGGAACAAAAATATTATATAGGTTCAGGTGCTTTATCCGGCACTCCTACAAAAAAAATACTTAAGGCAACAATCTACTTTGAAGAAGGATGCCAGATGGAAAACGTCAGAGCCTTTTCTATTATACACAATTTTAAGGGGATAGCTGATGATATCAGTTACTATCCATCAGATATAATAGAAAACGATGAAACGGAGGAAGTCATTAGAAAAGACGGGTTTTGTATTTACCTAAAAACCGAATATTCTGCAGATACAATAAGAGAAATTTTAATGCAAACAGTTTTTTTACGACATTTGGAATTGGAAGAGGTTGATGAAGTTGATGAAGCAATACAAAGACAAAAAAGTAAAGAAATCGTTTTAGAGGGACCTTTGCCTTCAACGGTAGAAGAAAAAATGGCTGAAAAGGTTCAGACTATCGAAGCTCAAACCCATTCATTAAATCAAAACATAATATCAGTAAATGTATCCAGACTGGACAAGCTCATGGATTTGGTTGGGGAGATGGTTATTGCTGAAGCAATGGTTGTACAAAATCCGGATCTTAAGGAACTGGAACTGGATAACTTTGATAAAGCGGCACGCCAGTTAAATAAAATTACCGGTGAAATTCAAGATATTGTAATGGCAATACGTATGGTGCCTCTATCCGGTACTTTTCATAAGATGAATAGAATAGTAAGGGATATGAGTAAAAAGCTAAATAAAGAAGTTGAATTGACTATAATAGGTGAAAAAATTGAGGTTGATAAAAATATAATAGAACATATTTCAGATCCTTTGATGCATTTAATGAGAAATACTTTGGATCACGGAATAGAAACAACTGAAAAAAGGTTGGCTAAAGGGAAAACTTCTATAGGAACTATAATATTAGAGGCAAAAAATGTAGGCTCCGATGTGATGATTATTATAAAGGATGATGGGAAAGGACTTGACAAAGAAAAGATACTAAAGAAGGCAAAAGAAAACGGTTTACTTTACAAAGCAGAGGGCGATATGACAGATAAAGAAATATATAACCTTATCTTCTTACCGGGCTTCTCAACGAAAGACAGCGTAACAGAATATTCCGGCAGAGGCGTGGGAATGGATGTTGTAACAAGAAATATTGAGACTATCGGTGGAACTGTATCAGTAGACAGTTTTTTAGACAAAGGAACCATAGTTACATTAAAGATTCCCCTTACGCTGGCGATAATAGATGGCATGAATATAAAAGTCGGCAAATCCTGTTACACAATTCCGACCGTTTCTATTAAGGAATCATTTAGACCTTTAGAAAGGGATATTATTGTAGAACCTAACGGAAATGAAATGATAATGGTAAGAGGTCAATGTTATCCAATTTTAAGATTACATGAGTTATATGGTGTAAATACAGAAATTACCGGGTTTATGGATGGAATTTTTGTTATGGTGGAACAGGATGAAAAGTCTCTTTGTATTTTTGCCGACGAACTTTTGGGGCAGCAACAAGTGGTTGTAAAATTACTGCCTAATTATATTACTAATTTTAAAAAGATTAATGGTCTTGCAGGTTGTACTCTATTAGGAGACGGTAGTATAAGCTTGATATTGGATATTGCCGGATTAGTAAATATATAAATCAACATATTAAAAGGCGGTTGTATAAGTGCTTCATATCACAGATAAAGAATTTAGCCAGCTTGCAGCATATATTAAGGATAATTATGGGATTAATTTAAAAGAAGAAAAAAGAACCTTGGTCACAGGAAGACTTTATAATGTTTTAGTACAAAATAATTTTGATAATTTTACTGATTATTATGATTATATTATATCGGATAAGACAGGTAATGCCGTAACCACATTGATTAATAGAATAACGACAAATCATACTTATTTTATGCGGGAAACCAGCCACTTTTATTATTTTAGAGATACCGTACTTCCTTATTTAAAAAAAACGGTAAGGGACAAAGATCTAAGAATTTGGAGTGCCGGATGCTCTACCGGTGAAGAACCGTATACTCTTGCAATGATTATTGATGAGTTCTTCGGTAAGGAAAAATTACTTTGGGATACAAAAATTTTGGCAACAGATATATCAAGCAAAGTATTGGAAGAGGCTGCGAAAGGTATTTATAGCAAAGAAAAGATAGCAACCATACCTCCTCAATGGAAGCTTAGCTATTTTAAAAATTATGACGATAGTAATTCAGTTATAGCAGATAGAATTAGAAATGAAATTATATTTAGGCGATTTAATCTTATGGACAAAAAGCTGCCCTTTAAGCGCAAGTTTCACGTAGTATTTTGCAGAAATGTTATGATTTATTTTGATACACACACTAAACAAGATTTAGTAAATAAACTTTATAATCAAATTGAGTCGGGTGGTCACTTATTTATCGGTCATTCAGAATCATTAAATCGAGAAAAAACGAAATTCAAATATATACTGCCTGCTCTTTACAGAAAGGAGTAGCATTATGCAAGGAAGAAAAACTAAAGTATTGGTTGTAGACGATTCTCTTCTTTTTAGAGAGACCTTAGCAAAAGGTATTGCCAAAGATGCATCAATAGAAGTAGTTGGAACTGCCGCTGATCCTTTCGAAGCCAGAGATAAAATACTTGAATTTGAACCGGATGTTATGACTTTAGATGTAGAAATGCCTAAAATGAATGGCATTGAATTTTTAAGAAGGCTTATGCCCCAATATCCTATTCCGGTAGTTGTAGTCAGTGCAGTGGATGGAGTTGTTTTTGACGCATTGGATGCGGGGGCTGTAGATTTCGTTGCTAAACCCGATTATAAAGCAGGACGGAGCGTTGATTTAGTGATAAATGAACTTATATTAAAAGTTAAAATTGCTTCTACTGCAAAAGTCAATCATTTTAAAATTAATATAGAGGATAAAAAAGTAGTGAACAGCAGCAGTTTTGGCAAACGAAACAAATTGATTGTTATAGGAGCTTCTACAGGCGGTACCGAAGCTATAGACAGTATATTAAAGTCGTTACCGAAAGAAATGCCCGGCATGTTAATAGTACAGCATATGCCTCCTGTTTTTACAAAATTATATGCGGATAGGCTTAATAATTCTTGTGCATTGGAAGTCAGAGAGGCTAAAAATCGTGATAAAGTTGAACAGGGAACCGTTTTGATTGCACCGGGGGACCAACATATGAGAATAAAAAGGATTTCCAATGATTATTATGTAGAGTGCTTTAAGGGAGAAAAAGTTAATGGTCATTGTCCTTCTGTGGATGTATTATTTGAATCAGTTGCCCCATACGCAGATAAGAACTTCATAGGTATTATTTTGACCGGTATGGGAGCCGATGGTGCAAGAGGGCTTCTTGCGATGAGATTAAAAGGTGCAAGAACAATAGGACAAGATGAAAAGACTTCAATAGTTTACGGTATGCCTAAGGTTGCTTATACAATAGGTGCAGTGGAAAAACAATCAGCTTTGGAGAATATTCCAAGCTTAATATATTCTATGGTAGCAGGAAGGTGAGGAATTGGAAATCATAGTAGGAATAGGCGAGTATGCAATTTCAAATAATAAAGAAGATATATTAAAGACCTTTGCTTTGGGATCCTGCGTGGCATTGACCATATATTCAATAAGAAAAAAAGTTTTAGGATTAGTGCATATAGCATTGCCCTGCTCAAGTATTAACAGTAATAACGGCTATCAAAAACCCGGTTATTATGTAGACACTGCAATTCCTTGCCTATTAAATAAGTTTATAAATCAATATAATTGCAGCAAATCTGAATTAATCATCAATATTTTTGGAGGGGCGGAGACTTCTTGGGGAAACGATATGTTTGAAGTAGGGAAGAGAAATGTTGAAGCTGTCAAAAAAATATTGACAAAAAACTGCGTAACATTTTATAGTGAAGAAACGGGAGGAACTTATAGCAGAAATGTGGAAGCCGATGTTGCTACGGGTACGATTAAGCTAGGAAAATTATGCTTAAAAACTTTACAGGATGCAAGGGTGGTATAAATGGAAGAAAATTTGTATAGAATTTTATCGTCAATAGTTGACGGAATAATCAGTGTTGATAAACAGAGCAAAATTACATTTATAAACCAAATTGCACAAAAATACACCGGCTGGGATGAAAAAGAGGCAATAGAAAAGTCCCTTGAAATGGTATTTAATGTTGTTGACGCAAAAACACATATAAAAATTGATTTTTCTATTGCAAAAATTATGGAGGCCTGTGAAAAAATTGATTTCAGCAGTTGCCCTATACTCATTTCAAAATCCGGAAAAGAAGCTTATATATCCATGAGTATAGCTCCTATTGCTGATAAAAACAAACAATCATTAGGTGCAGTTATAAGTTTCCGGGATGTTACAAAACATATACAAATCGAAGAGCAATTACGTATTGAACGGCATAATTTAAGAATGCAATTTCAATACTCTCCCATACCTATGGTTATAGTTGATAAGAAACTGGAAATACAGGATGTTAATGACCGGTTTATAGATTTGTTTAATGGTTTAAATGACGGTATTTTTAACAAAAATATTTGTAATTGTTTAGGCTGCATCATATCAATAGATGATGTATTTGATCGAAGCAAAAGGTATAGTAAATGCCATATTGAAAAGTGCATTTTAAAGGTAATAAAGTCTAAAGTCCCATTTCGTGATAAGGAAAGACAGTATAGATTTGAACAAAATGGTGAAGAGAAAGTATGCAGCCTTAAGTTTAATTATATACCTATAAATTTTAATGGTGATACCAATGTTTTAATATCTATTGATGATATGACAGAATTTAGAAATGCGGAAAGCAAATTAAAAAAGGTGATTCAAGAAAAGCAGCAAGCTATGGAAGAAACAAAAAAAGCTTATAAAGCGAAAAGCGAATTCTTGGCAAACATGAGCCATGAAATAAGAACTCCCTTAAACGGTGTTATAGGAATGTTGGATCTTACCATGCTAACCGAACTAAACAATGAGCAAAAAGATAATTTAACAATTGCAAAAACATGTGCAAATTCTTTGCTTGGAATAATTAACGATGTGTTGGATTTTTCTAAAATGGAAGCCGGAAAGATGACTTTGGTAAATGTTGAATTTGATTTTAAAGCTTTAATGGAAAAAGTATTAAAAGCTCATTATTATTTAGCTAGAGAAAAGCAGATTGAACTAACATATCAATTACCGATAGAAATTCCGCTTTCTATTATAGGGGATCCTAATCGGTTACAGCAGATACTTAATAACCTGATAAACAATGCTATTAAATTCACTAATAAAGGTTATGTAAGATTGATTGTTAAAGAGAAGGAAAGAACCGATAGTGATATAGAACTGAAATTTTTAGTTATTGATACCGGGATAGGTATTTCAAAAGATGAAATGAAAAGAATATTTGACAGCTTTAGTCAGGTGGACGGTTCTCATACAAGAGAGCATGGCGGTACAGGATTAGGTCTAGTGATTTCTAGACAGCTTATAGAGATGATGGGTAGTAAGCTGTCAGTAGAAAGTGAAAAGGGAAAGGGAAGCACTTTTTCTTTTGTTTTAAGATTTAAAACCGGTGGGGGGAAAGGTTTAATTAGAGAAAATAAAGAGACTAGAGGTTTTGAAAGAACAAAAAAAGAAGCGAGAATACTTTTAGTAGAAGACGATAAAATAAATCAAATTGTTATAGGGCGGATGTTAAAAGAAATAGGATATAAGTTTGATATAGTTGACAATGGTAATGATGCCTTGAAGGCTATGGAGCAAAACAAATATGATTTATGCCTTATGGATATTCAGATGCCCGGATTGGATGGCATACGTACAACTGCGAATATAAGGCAAAAACAAAAAGCCAAGGAAAGCTATATACCTATTGTTGCTGTGACAGCTCATGCACTACATGGAGATAAGGAACGTTTTCTTGCCGCCGGCATGGATGATTACCTGGCAAAACCTTTTCAAATGCATGATTTGTTTATTACTTTAGAAAAATTGATTAGTAAATATGATAAGAAAAAAAGAATCAATAGTGAGTTTGCTTCAGATATCTTTTTTGATATTGCAAAACTTAATTCTTATATTGAAAACTATGCTCACAAAATTAAACCCTTAAGTAAAGAGATAAATATTAATATAGAAAAATTAAAGGATGCAATTAAAAAAGGTAATATGCAAGAGATTGAAGATATAGCGCATATAATAAAAGAACTGGCTTCATCAATAAGTGCGGATAAAATTAGAACTATGGCTTTTCGTATTCAACTTTCTGCGAGACGCGGCAATCAAATTGAAGCCGATGAAATACTTGAAGAAATGGAAAAGCTGTTTAAAAACTATTTGTTAAGAATTAGTGAAATGAGGTAAAGATAATGAAGATATTAATTGCAGAAGATGACTTTGCCGGTAGAAAGTACTTGTTTAAATTACTTTCTGAATACGGAGAATGCGACATGACTATAGATGGAATAGAGACAGTGGAAGCCTTTGTTATCGGGCATGATATAGGAGAACCTTATGATTTGGTTTTCTTAGACATTATGATGCCCAAAGTTGATGGATTAAAAGCTTTAAAAGCCATTAGAAACTTTGAAGAAAAAAGAAAGATTGAGGAATCAAAAAGATGCAAAGTGATTATAATAAGTGCTTTGGATAAATCTGAAGTGCCTTATGAGGCCTATGGCATAGGGAAAGAATTCTATCTTGAAAAGCCCATTGAAGCGGCAAAATTAAAAGAACTTTTAAAAAATTGGGTTTAAATCGATGGATAATTTGGAGATGATTTTGTGAGTAAAAGAATACATATATCAAAATGTAAAGAAAACCATGTTTTAGCAGAAGATATAGTGGATGATAAAGGTGCTTTTATATTGCCTTGCGGCACCGTTCTTAATGGTTATATAATAACGAAACTTGAGCAATTTGATATTGACTATGTAGTAGTTGAATACAGGGGGGGATAATGATATCTCATGTTTAAACTATCATATTTTTGAAAAGAAACACGAAGATATTGTAAATAAAATGAAGCATTTTACCATAAATATCATAAGGGGTAAAAGAATAGAATACTCAGAAATAAGTGAGATGGCAAATGAAATAATTTCAGAATATGATAAACCTCAATATATTCTTAAAACTTTAAACAAACTTAGAGATGCAGATGATTATACCTATTATCACAGTGTTAATGTTTCTTTTTATGCTATGCTTTTGGGAGGATGGCTTAATTTAGCCAGAAAAGATATTAAGATAATAATTCAGGCAGGGCTGATGCACGATATAGGCAAAACAAAAATACCAAACGTGCTGTTAAACAAAAAAGGTGTTCTCAGTATAAAAGAATTTGAAGAAATTAGAAGACATGCAATATATGGTTATGAGATGGTGAGGGACAACCCGGAAATACCGGAGGATGTAAAAGATGTGATTTTAATGCACCATGAAAGGGAAGACAGATCCGGTTACCCTTTACAGGCTTCCGATCATAATCTGAGTATATATACGAAGATTGTTTCCGTCGCTGATGTGTATGAAGCAATGACTGCAAATAGGCCATATAAAAAGGCTTTAACTCCTTTTGAAGCCTTTGAGGAATTTCATATTACTTGCAGAGGTCGTTTGAATATGCATTTGGTAAACACATTGCTATATAATTTATCAAGATATTATGTAGGCAGCAAAGTTGTGCTTAACACAGGACAATTGGCTAATATTGCCTATATACCGCCTCAATGTGCTTGGAAACCCATCATTGATGTTGGTTCAAATTTTTTAGATTTATCGACGGAAAAAGAAATTTTTATATCACATATGGCTTGACTATAAGTGGGAAGGAATAGAACATGAAAGAAGAAACGGATAAAAGTTTAATAATTGAAAAGCTTCTTGCAGAAAAAGAAAAACTTGAGCTAACTCTATGCAGTATAGGTGACGGGGTTATTACAACAGATATAGGGGGGCGAATTCTCACTATGAATAAGAGTGGAGAAACAATTACTGAATGGGCTTCGGAATCGGTAGTTAACAATCACATTTTTGAAGTACTCAAATTAGTGGATAGGGATACGAAAGAGCCATTAGGTGATTTATTGGAGTTGGCCATAGAAAAAAAAGAAGTACTGGGTTTAAAGAAAAATACTGTGATTATTACTAAAAATAACAATATAAAATATATTTCTGCCAGCATTTCACCGATTAAGATGACTAAAGGCATTATTGGGGTTGTTATCGTATTTAGAGACATAACCAGAATACGGCAGGCAGAGGAAAATTTAAGCAGATATCAGGTTCTTTCTGATAAAGCTAATGATATCATTATATTTACCGATATACATGGTAATATTACCGAGGCCAATAATGCTGCATTGACATCATATGGCTATAATAAGAATGAAATTGTAGGGAGATCAATTTTTGATTTAATGATACCTGATAAAAAAGTTCCAATCAAGACGCAATTAAGCGGTACAAGCAATGAAGGCACCTTTTATGAAGCTATGGCGAAGAAAAAAGACGGCACTGAATTTTTTGTAGAAGTAAGCATGCAAAGCACATTAATAGGCAGTGAGAAAGTCCTTTTAAGCATTCAACGAGATGTAACAGAAAGAAAGAAAACCAGAATAGAATTGGAAGAAGCAAGAGAACGTGCTGAAGCTGCAAATTATGCCAAAAGTGAATTTTTAGCTAATATGAGCCACGAAATCAGGACCCCCCTTAATGGTATGCTGGGTATGATAGATTTGACCTTGCTAACTGGCTTGAATAGGGAACAGAAGGAGAACCTTTCCACTGCAAAGGCATGCGCTTCCAATCTTCTAAATTTAATAAATGATATTTTGGATTTTTCTAAAATAGAGGCAAAAAAACTTACTTTAGAAAATATAAATTTTGATATCTCAGAATTTATTGAGCAAATTATTAAACCTCATAGCATTAGGGCAGAGGAGAAAAATTTAAAACTTATCTATAAAATAGATAATCGTATACCTGAAACACTAAATGGTGATTCCAATAGATTAAAACAAGTAATTAATAATCTTTTGGATAATGCGATTAAGTTTACAAGCAAGGGTGAAATAAATTTAGGGATAAATTTAAATTATAACTCAGAAGAGACTATTGAATTAGAATTTAGTGTCTCGGATACCGGTATAGGTATAGAGACTAAAGATATAGAAAAAGTATTTGGTACTTTTAGCCAAGCCGATAGCTCCATAACAAGAAAATACGGGGGTACCGGTTTAGGTCTCGCTATTTCAAAGCACTTGGTTGAAATGATGGGCGGCTGTATTAAGGTAGAAAGTGAAAAAGGCAAGGGTTCGACTTTTAGCTTTACTGTTACACTAAATCATACCAAAGAGAAATCACATGATACTATAATTACAGCAGAAGATAGTTCTGCTGTAGAAACTCCACTGCGAATATTGATAGCGGAAGATGATATGATTAATCAGATTGTAATCAAACGCATGCTTTTAGAGGCCGGCCATACTGTAGAAGTTGCAAATAACGGTGAAGAGGTTCTTGAATTAGTTGCGAAGAGCACTTTTGATGCTATATTAATGGATATCCAGATGCCAAAAATGGATGGTGTGGAAGCTGCCAGAAAAATAAGAAGAAATGAAAAAGGCACAAGGAGATATACTCCTATTATAGCACTTACAGCCTATGCCCTTGAGGGAGACAAAGAAAAGTATATTTCTTTGGGAATGGACGGATATATATCAAAACCTATAAGAATAAATGATTTGTTAAAAACTATAGAAATGACAGTAAAAAAAATAAAAGAAGAGAAACAAAACCAATCCATCAAAGATGAAGATTATATAGTTTCTGAAAATATATATTTTCAAAATAAAAAAGATTATTTTAGAGATATTTCGATAAATGTAAAGTTTTTGGAAGATGCATTATTGGAAGGCAATTTTACACTGATAGAGGAATACTCTGCTAAAATTATACAGCTTTCAACGGAGGCAGATCTGAAAACCATAAAAACAGCATTTTTCAAATTACAGTTAGCATCAAGAAAAGAAGATTTAAGTGCTGTGACTTTACTGCTTAAAAATGCTGTAAAAAAGTTTGAAGAATCTTTTTCAGAAAAGATTTATCTCTTCCGAAAAAAATCCTTCACGAGCATTTAGGAGATAAAAGATATTTACATAACAATGACAAAGTGTAGACTATAAACAATTAAAAGGGGGTAAAAAAATGAGGATTCTTATAGTTGAAGATGACCTTGCCAGCAGAAAGTTCCTATCTAAGCTTTTATCTAAATATGGGGAATGCGATATTACCGTAGATGGCATGGAAGCATTGGAGGCCTTTATGCTGGCGTGGGATGAAGGAGAACCTTATGATTTGATTTGTCTTGATATTATGATGCCGAATCTTGATGGAGAAAAGACTCTTAAAATGATTCGTGATATTGAAAAACAAAAAGGGATAGTAGGCTCAAATAGGGTAAAAATTATTATGACTACTGCCCTTAATGAAACGGAAAGAGTGTTCGATGCTTTTGAGACAGGCTGTGAGGCTTATGCATCCAAACCTATTAATATTGAAAAATTGGTTGAAGTCATAAGAAAACTTGGATTAATAGAATAATATTACTACTTATCAGAAAGCTTGGAGGGAAACCTAATGTATAAAATACTTGTGGCAGATGATGAAAAGGCATTGAGGATGCTGGTTAAAGGAACACTGGAAATAGGTAATTATAATATAATTGAAGCGGAAAACGGTATAGATGTTTTATATATGGTGGCAACGGAGAAACCGGATTTAATCATTCTTGATGTTATGATGCCGGGTATGACCGGTTATGAAGTTTGTGAGGAAATAAAATCAAAAGATGAATTTAAAGATACTAAAATTTTGATACTAACTGCTAAAGGGCAGCAAACTGATAAAGAGAAAGCGAAAAAAGTAATGGCTGATTATTATTTGTCCAAGCCTTTTAGTCCCGCAAAACTATTATCTGTTGTAGAAGAAATCTTGGGAGAGTAAAAAATGAAAAGCAAATTATCATTGCCAATTTTAATATTGCTTCTAATGTTAACTTTTTCATCTTTTGTATATTCCGATGTAGATGATTTTAACTTTTATAAGGTTTTTGATAATCATGGCTCTATAGTATTGATAATAGATTCAGAAAGTGCCGATATCATATATGGAAATAAAGCTGCTACGAAGTTCTACGGTTATGAAAAGGAAATTTTACAATCTATGAAGATTACGGATATAAATATATTATCGGCAAAAGAAACTGAAAAAGAAATGGAGGATGCTGTAAGCAAAGAGAAGAATTGTTTTATATTTAAACATCGCTTATCCAGCGGAGATATAAGAACAGTAGAAGTATATTCCTATCCTTATGAAAGTCAGAGTAGGAGCAAAACCTTCTTAGTTTCAATAATTAATGATATCAGTGAAAAGGAGACTTTTGAAAAAGAAAAAGAGGCTATTACCACTAGGTTTATTGTTATACTTTCAGGTACTGTTATGATTTTAATAATGATGAGCATGTCATTATGGAACAGTTCTAAAATATTAAGATTAAAAAACTTAGAAGTAAGCAATTCAAATGAGTTGTTTAAAACTTTTATTGATGCAAAGAACAGTCTTATATTTTTAAAAGATGAAAATTTAAAACATGTTTTTGTTAATAAGGAGACGGAAAAATTTTTCCAAAAAGAAGCGAATGAAATTATCGGCAGAGATGATTTTGAACTTCCAAAATCTGAGACTGCAATTGCGGCACGGGAGCTGGATTTAGAGGTGCTGGAAAAAGGAACCAACGTTGTCGGCGAGATAAGACATGAAGATAAAATTTATCAGGTGATAAAGTTTCCTGTGAAGCTAATAAGTGGAGGTATCGGTGTAGGTGCCTATGTAAGTGATATATCAGAAGATTACAATAATAGAATAAAGCTGGAAGAAACAAATATCCTTTTAAAAGAAAATAAGGAAAGCTTAAGGCTTATTTTGGATTCAACTGCTGAAGCAATATATGGTGTTGATATGGATGATAATTGCACCTTTTGTAATGCAAGTTTTTTAAAGCTATTAGGTTATAGACATGAAAATGAAGTTCTAGGTAAAAAAATGCATGGGCTCATTCATTGCAAAAAACAAGACGGAAGTAATTTTCCTTTGGAAGAATGTAAGTTATTTACTGCTCTTAAAAAAGGTGAAGGTGTCCATGTTGAAGATGAAGTATTATGGAGGGCAGACGGAACCTCATTTCCGGTATCTTATTATTCTTATCCTCAGATTAGAGATGGAGAGGTTATAGGCGCAGTTGTAACATTTACTGATATAACAGAGCGTATAGAAGCTAAAGAGGAGCTGATAAACACAAACAAAGAACTGGAAGAAATAAATAAACAATTGCAAGAAAAACAATATTCCTTGGAAGAACAAAATGCCTATATTGAAGAATTGAATTCTCAGCTGGAGGATGAAAACATAAGATATCTACAGCAAAGAGAAATCCTACAGGCTCTGGTTGATTCCCTAGGAGCCGGAGCTGTAATGACAGACTTAGACGGGAAAATTCTTTTTATAAATGAAGCTTGGAAAGAGTTATTTAACTATCTTGATTTTAAAGAAGAAAACTATCTAAAAGATAGTTTTTATATAAATAACGATGCCAGCTTTGGAACGGAAATATTCTTTAGAAATACGGTAGCGGGGATTGAAAATAAAGACGAACTTTTCAATCATTTAATAAGCTTAACGAAAGATACAAGCAAAAAGTATTCAATAGATGTGGAACAGAAACAGCCTATTAGAAGATTTCTTAATCTTTATTCCAATCCTTGTATTAGCGAGACGGGAAATATTTTTGGCAGAGTGTTTGTTGTCAGAGATATTTCACATCAAAAAGAAATAGATAAGATGAAAACGGAATTAATAAGTACGGTAAGTCATGAACTAAGAACACCTATGAGCAGTATTTTAGGGTTTTCCGAATTATTACTGACAAGAGAACTTGACGGGGACAGAAAAAAAGAATATGTGGAGATAATCAATTCGGAGGCACAAAGATTGACGGATTTAGTCAGCAACTTTTTAGATATTCAGAAAATAGAAAACGGAATAAAAGAATATGATATGCAAGTTTGTGATATGAAACAGATTGTTATCGAAGCTATTAAATTGTTTGACAAATTTGGAGGAAAACATAAATTTGTTTTTGAATACATTGAAGAAAATAAATATAATGTGGTTTGTGATAAAAGTAAAATACTTCAAGTTTTATCTAATCTAATTTCAAATAGCATAAAGTATTCACCCGGAGGAAGTGATATAAAAATATTTTTAACTAAAAATAATGAATGTGTTACGGTCACTATTGCAGATTTAGGACTGGGCATTCCGGAAGAATCAAAAGATAAAATTTTTGATAAATTTTATAGGGTTAATAATGATGATAGAAGAAAGATAGGAGGTACCGGTTTAGGCTTAGCGATAAGCAAAGAAATTATTGTTTTACATGGGGGGAATATTGAGTTTGAATCAACCCTTGGCCAAGGAAGTACTTTTTATTTTAATTTGCCTTTAGCAAAACAGCAAAGCCATTAGTTTTAAAATAGAAGGGTGGTTTTTCAGATACATAGTGAAGAGTTGGATGTATTAATTCAAGCATCAAAAAAAGTCTTTATTGACGAGCTTTGTCTTAAAATTGAGGAAATTGACAAAATGCTTATTGCTTGCGGCGCACGTTGCAGCACGGAGGATATACGAGAATTATTAAGATTTTTCCATTCAATGAATGGAACCGCTGCAACCCTCGAATTAGATAGCCTGGCCTCCATAGGAAGAAGGTGGGAAATAAGGCTTAAAGAAAAGATAAACGAGCATGAGTTTATAGAAGAAGACATGATTAAAAAAATACATAAAGAGATATATAATATTAAAGATCAGATTGGTTGTGTATATAACGAAGCAGCAACAAAAACAAGGGTTCCATTGGAAAATTCTTATATAAATAATCAAAGCAGGGGAAGAATACTTTTAATAGATGATGATTTAACAATTCTTAAGCTGCTTGAAAATGCCTTTACGATAGAAGGATATACTATATATATCTGCGATGACCCGGTATCCGCTTTTGAACTTATCGCTGCTACGAAACCCGATGTGATTATATTAGATATTCTAATGCCTGAAGTTAACGGTTACGAATTGTTGGAGAAAATAAAGGCGAAACCGGAATATGCCGATATACATGTTATTTTTTTAAGCGCCGTGGATAGCAGCGAAGACAGGATAAAAGGAGTTAAATTGGGGGCAGATGATTATATTACCAAGCCCTTTATTATAAATGAAGTGATAGCAAAAGTTGAAGCAGCTCTCAGAAGGTCGAATAAATATAAGGACAAGCTTCTCAGAGATGAATTTACCGGCGCATATTCCAGGCATTATTTTAGCTATCGTTTTATGGAGGAATTGGAAAGGTATAAACGAAACGAAAAAGCTTTTTCCATTGCATTCGTGGATATAGATTTCCTAAGACTTATCAATGAAAAATATGGATATGGTGCAGGGGATAGAGTGCTAAAAGAATTTGCATCTTATTTAAATAGGAATATTAGGAAATGTGATATTTTATTTAGATATGGTGGAGAAGAATTTATTGTACTTTTGCCTGATACCGATAGTTCAAAAGCTTTATTAGTCATTGATAGGATAAGAGAAGGTTTTGCAGGCAAAGATATTGATGCAGGGGATATGGTTATTAGGGCTACTTTCAGTGCAGGTATAATTCAAATTAACGATAAAGATATAACCGAGGAAGAATTAATTAAATATGCTGCTAATACTACTTATAAAGCTAAAAGCCTTGGAAGAAACACTGTAGCTATATTCGAGAAATAAAGGGAAGGAGTCGAAAAATGCTCCCCTCACTGTCATTCCGAACGCAGTGAGGAATCTTATTGTATCGAAGAAAAAATCCTTCGCTAAAGCCTCAGAATGACAGTAAGCAGGAGATTCCGAATAACAACAAAAATACAAGGAACGAATTTGTTCGTTTCTTTTTTGTTGCTACTAAAATAAAACCTATGATATAATAATCCCACGGAGGTGAAGAATTTATGGTGGAAAAAGTGTTCAAGCTGGCTCAGGGAAACGATAAAACTATAGAAAGAATATTATTTGATGAAAATGTTCATTATCTTCATATGATATTAAATAAGAATGAAGGACTTCCTGAGCATTTTTCTAATTCCAATGTATATATGACTGTTATTAGAGGTAGGCTTTCCATAGGATTGAATGAACAGGAAGTTCATGAGTATGAGGCGGGAACCATGCTTAAAATTCCTTTTAAAACGAAGATGAATGTCAAAAATCTGCATTCTGATACCTTAGAACTGATTGTTGTAAAGGCACCCGCACCTGATTCTATACCGGAAACACCGCCGACAGTGTAACCCTTAAAGCCGCTTTGGCTATCCCATCACTGTCACTCTGAGCAACATTAAAAGTTTTTTATAAATAAAAAATTAAAATTGGAGGTTATGATTATGAGTATGTTTTGTTATCAATGTCAAGAAACAGCGAAAAATACCGGATGCACCGTTAGAGGTGTATGCGGAAAAAACGAAGAAGTAGCAAAACTTCAAGACTTACTGATTTATACGCTAAAAGGTATAGCAGATATAGTGATAAAAAATAAAATAGATATAAGCAACATTCCGGACACCAATCATCAGGTTTTAAACAGTCTTTTTATGACTATTACAAATGCAAATTTTGATGGCGATGCTTTTGAGAGACAGGTTAAAAAGATGCTTGGTTATAGGGATGCTTTAGTTGATAAAAACGATTCCGGCTTGCATGATGCGGCCACATTTGCGGTAGGTTCTCGCGAAGAAATGTTGGACAAGGCTTCCACTGTCGGAGTGTTAGCTACTGAAAATGAAGATGTTCGTTCTCTTCGCGAATTAATCATATATGGGCTTAAAGGCATGGCTGCCTACATGGAACATGCAGCGAATTTAGGGAAGAAGAATATTGAAGTTAACGAATTTATATATGAAGCTCTTGCAGCTACACTTGATGATTCAATGACAGCGGACGAGCTTGTTGCTTTGACTTTAAAAACAGGAGAATATGGTGTAAAGTCCATGGCCTTGCTTGATGAAGCAAATACGTCCACTTATGGCCATCCGGAAATAACCGAAGTGAATATCGGTGTCAGAAATAATCCTGCTATCCTTATTTCCGGACATGATTTGGGAGATTTGGAGCAACTATTGGAACAAACTCAAGGAACCGGTGTAGACGTCTATACTCATGGTGAGATGTTACCGGCTCATTCTTATCCTGCTTTTAAAAAGTATGAAAACTTTGTTGGTAACTATGGTAATGCTTGGTGGAAACAGATTGAAGAGTTTGAAACATTTCGTGGACCTATCTTGTTCACTACAAATTGTATAGTGCCTCCCAAAAGTGAAGAGATAAGGAAACGTATTTTTACAACTAATTCGGTAGGTTACCCGGGATGTCCTCATATTGTACCGAACGAAGAAGGCAAAAAAGATTTTTCAGAAATTATCGAATTGGCAAAGACTTTGGAAGCTCCGAAACAGATAGAGGAAGGAACTATTATCGGAGGTTTTGCTCATAATCAGGTACTTTCTCTTGCGGATAAGGTTGTTGATGCAATTAAATCCGGGGCTATTAAAAAATTCTTTGTTATGGCCGGTTGCGACGGTAGGATGAAGTCAAGGGATTATTACACTGAATTTGCAAAAGCTTTACCGAAGGATACGATTATTCTTACAGCAGGGTGTGCCAAATATAGATATAATAAGCTTCCTCTTGGAGATATCGGAGGTATTCCAAGGGTTCTTGATGCAGGACAATGCAATGATTCTTATTCTCTTGCATTGATTGCATTAAAACTAAAAGAAGTTTTTGAGTTAGATGATGTTAATGAATTACCAATAGCTTTTAATATTGCTTGGTATGAGCAAAAAGCTGTTATAGTACTATTAGCATTATTGTATTTAGGAGTTAAGGATATACACCTTGGTCCCACGCTACCGGGGTTTTTATCACCCAATGTAGCAAAAGTCCTTGTTGAAAAATTCGGCATTGCAGGCATCGGCACAGTTGAAGACGATATAAATCTTTTCTTAGGAGAATGACAATAAAAGGAGGGGCATTGCCCCTCTTTTTTATTATCATTTGTTAAAGATTCCCCATAGGTTCTCTTAAAATTTATTAGGCTATCTTCCTCGGTTTAGAAGTATTGGTGAACAAGGTAAGAGGGGGACTAAGGGATTAGGTTTATAGATATATAGTACTATATTTTTGAAACTTTTCATTGAAAGACGGAGTTAATTAACTTATACTTTATACGAGCAAAGGTTAAATACTTTTCAACGGATTTATGGATGGGCAATTGAATTTTACTAAAATTAGGTACAACGGGGTGAGTAATATCTATGGATAGATTTAAAAATATATTTAAGAATGTAGTGTTTACAATTGTTGTTATAATGTTCCTTTTAGGTGCTGCAACAGCTCAGGGTCAATTAGATTTAACCGAGGAGGAAAAAGATTATATAGCCCGGGGAATTGTGCTAAAAGGGGTTACCATTGATGGGGTAGCACCTCTGCACTATACAAATAGTGACGGGGAAATAAAGGGTATAACGATACGTATTCTTGATGAAATATCGGAGATGACAGGGCTTAAATTTGAATATGAATTATATAACTCTGTTGATGAAGCTTTAAAAAGTGATTATGATATATATTTGAGTGCGACTGGCAGCTATGCCCCCGCTGATATGATATTGTCACATCCTTATTTAAAATCCGAAACAATATTATTTATCAATTCATCGGTAGATCCGAATTATTTGGGAAACAAGGTTTATGCCGGAGTAAAGGGAGGTCAGTTACCTGAGGGTGTAAAAGAAGAAAATGCTGTTTATTACGGAACTAGAGAAGATACATTAAATGCAGTGGAAAAAGGGAAAGCTGATTACGGTTATGGGAATGCATATTCAGTAGCTTATTACACATTATTAAATGGATATAGAAATATTGTTACTGTCCCCAGGGGAAAAGAGTCTAGGGAGTATTGCATCGGTTTTCCAAAAAAGAACGATGTTTTGCTTTCTATAATCAACAAATCAATTGATGCTATAGATGAAGCAAAAATGCAGACCTTGGTATTAGACGTAACATCACATATAGACAGGAAACTTAATTTATCAATGGTTATGGATGGTTATAGCAATGAAATATTTATTATAGCTTTTTTAATCATTAGTTTGTTATTATTCGTTGTTATTTTTAGTGTCAATATAAATAAAAGACTTAGGATGCAAAACAAAAGATATGAAGCGTTGGCCTATATTTCTAATGAGTATCTATATGATTATTGTGTGGACACGGATGAATTGGAATTATCCGAAAGGAGCATTCAATTATTTGGAGCCGGAAGAAAGTTGGATTTAGTAATTGAAAAATTGAAAGATGCTATATTTAATACTGAATTAATTTGTAAAAAAACCTCTGATTACAATGATATACCTAGGTCTATTATAAAAGATAGGGGAAAAGGGTCATATGAAAACTTTTTAATAATTAAACTTCCCCTTAGCAACGGTAAAACAGGCATATTCAAGGTTATTAGTACTATTGTAAAAGATGATCAAGGGAAAATGCACTCTATTATCGGGAAATTGGTTGATGTCAGCAAAGAAGTGGCAGAAAAAGAAGAACTTATTACAAAAGCTCAATTAGATGGGATGACCGGTTTATATAATGCGGCGACATCCAAAGAATTAATAATTGAAAGCATGAGGGGCAAAAATAAGTACAAAACAGACGCTTTAATAATAATCGATTGTGATAATTTTAAAGAAATTAATGATAATTTTGGTCACTTAAAAGGGAATGAAGTTTTAGCAAACATAAGCAGGGCTATGAAGTCAATTTTTAGAAAAACAGATATTACCGGGCGCATTGGGGGAGATGAGTTTTGCATATATATAGACGGTATTCCTTCAAAAAATTTTGTTCAAACAAAGTGTGAACAATTATCAAATCTTATTACGGAAATGAATCAAGATATTCGTATTTCAATCAGTATGGGAATAGCATTTTTCCATGAAGAAATCTCTTATGAAGAATTGTTTCAAAAGGCTGACAAAGCATTATATCAGGCCAAGAGGAGAGGAGGAGGAGAAATTTCTGTTTATAATGGAGAGTAAGTTTGTTCTCCATTATACGAACATACGTTCGATAAGAATCTAAGATATTTCTTTAAATCCATTTAAAAAATAGTGAAGCAGCTGCACCTATGATTCCTGCATCTCCCCTTAATTCAGATCTTAATATTTCGCATACCTTTGCATTATGTTTTAATGCCCTATTTTTTATGATTTTCATTATTTTAGGATATAATATATCCCATTGATTAGATACACCTCCGCCTATGGCTATCATTTCCGGGTTATAGGCAGCTATTATATTGCATAAGCCTATGCCGATATAAAAAGCTTCCTTCTCAATTATATCAATAGCTATTTTATTTCCTCCTTTGGCGGCTTCAAAAACATGTTCGGCTTTTATAGGTTTATTTTCCGATAAATTTTTTATGCGTTTTCCATACCTTGCTATTGCTGTTCCTGATGCCATAGCCTCAAAACAGCCGTAATTTCCGCAATTGCATTTTTCGCCGTTTATATCAATGACAATATGTCCCAATTCCGCGGCACCGTGATTAGTTCCATAATAAGGCTTTCCTTCAATTATCACACCGCCGCCAATGCCGGTGCTTATAGTTATATATACAAAATTATTAGTACCTTTTCCTGCCCCGTATAGATATTCTCCATAAGCTGCCATATGGGCATCGTTCCCTAATTTAACGGGTACATAAAACTCTTCTTTTATTATATTTACTATAGGTATACCTTCCCAACCGGGAAGGTTAGTGAGAGCAAATATCTTTTTCGTTTTAGGATTAAAAAACCCGGGAACACAAATACCAATACCTTTTAAGTGTGTTTGTTTAATATTGGCTTTTTCAAGAAGGGTTCTTATATTACAATTTATGATATCTACGACGGCTTCAGGGCTTTTATGCTTAGGAGTAGGTATTTCAGTTTTTTTAATAACATTTCCGTCACTATTCACTATTCCCATTCTAAGCTTTGTTCCACCCAAATCAACGCCGCAAGCAACTTTATTCATAATCATTTACACTCCATGCTTAAATATTTCAGTGAAATTTATATGATTAGTAGATGTCAAACGTTTGTTTTTATCACTACTCTTGGTATAATTATAACTAAAGTTGCCAATTAATTAAAGGAATTTTAGACAGGTAAATTATTGACATATGACCGAAACGGTGTATAATTAACTTAGAACTCAGGATTCAGAGCTTAAAATCAAAATGATGATTGCGAGGTTGTCATTTTCAAAAAGCTTGCAACGGAGAATTTTGGGAAAGTTAAAAGGAGGCGATATGATGCCGAGAAGAGACGGAACAGGACCCTTAGGTCGAGGAGCTATGACAGGAAGAGGCTTAGGTGTTTGTACGGATGCTAATCCAGCCGGATATGATGAAAATTACGGATATAGTAGAGGAACCAGACGAGGTATTGGATTTAATCGGCGAGGAGAGCGAGGACTTGGGCTCTTTCGCAGATTTGGTTCAGGCCCTAGACGAGGAAGCAGACGAGGGCTCATAAGGCAAAAGTGAGGTGAATACTTAAATATGGCAAGACCTAGAAAATGGAGAAGAGTATGCGGTTTACCGGAAATAGACAGTTTTGGTCCGCTAAACAGGCATATAGATAAAAATCACTTAATAATTATGTCGGTAGATGAGTATGAAACCATACGCTTAATTGATTTGGAAGGAATGACACAGGAGGAATGTTCCGAAAGGATGCACGTCGCCCGGACAACAGTGCAGCGCATCTATAGTGATGCGCGAAAAAAGATAGCTGAATCTTTAGTCGAAGGAAAAATGTTGAGGATTGAGGGCGGAGACTACGAACTTTGTAATGGTTATGATAAAACATGTGGCAATGGAAGATGTCACAGACGTAGATTTGGTAGAGGAGGAGAATTTTAATGAAAATAGCAATTCCGGTAAATGATAAATCTTTGGAAAATGGTGTATGTCAATCTTTTGGCAGGGCTCCTTATTTTTTGATACATGATATAGAATCGAAAGAAAACACTTTTTTAAATAATAGTGCGGCCTTAAGTCGAGGAGGGGCAGGCGTGAAAGCGGCACAAATGATAGCAGATAATGAGGTCGATGCACTGCTTACTCCCAGATGCGGCGATAATGCGGCGGGTATATTAAAAGTAGCAAAGATCAAGCTTTATAAAACTGAGGGAGATTCTATCGAAGATAATATAAAAGCCTTTAATGAAGGTAAATTATCTCCGCTTATGGATATACATCCCGGGCTTCATGATCATGGGGGCAGATAGGATGAAGATTGCTGTGCTAAGTGGCAAAGGTGGCACGGGAAAGACACTTTTATCTGTTAATATGGCAGTTATAGGAGAAAATACAACTTATATTGATTGTGACGTGGAAGAGCCTAACGGACATCTTTTTTTAAAGCCAAAAGAGGTAATAAAAGAAAAAGTAGCGGTTAAAATACCCGTTGTAGATATGGGGCTTTGTAATGGATGCCAAAAATGTGTTGAATTTTGTAAATTTAATGCATTGGCTTATATTAATAATAAGCTCATGGTGTTCGATAATATTTGTCATTCATGCGGTGGGTGTGTGTTGGTCTGTCCGGAAAAAGCGCTGACGGAAAAAGATAAGATAATCGGTGAAGTGCAAAAAGGTGTTTCACAAGGTATTAATGTATTGAGCGGCATTTTAAATATAGGTGAAGCTTCGGGAATTCCTATAATTGATAAGCTTTTAGGTGAAGAACCCAAAAATAGTCAAAAGACAATAATTGATTGCCCTCCGGGAAGCGCATGCATTGTTATGGAAAGTATAAAAGATGCGGATTATTGTGTTTTGATAGCCGAACCTACAGTATTTGGTGTTCATAATCTCAGCATGGTGTATGAACTTGTGAAACTGTTTAATAAACCTCATAGTGTAATACTGAATAAATGCCTAGATGGTAAAAATCCCGCGGAAGAATTTTGCATAGAAAATAATATAAAGATACTGGATAAAATTCCTTTTGATAGCGAACTTGGCACACTAAATTCAAATGCCTTAATAGCTGCAAGAGAAAGTCCAAAATATAAAAAAATGTTCTCAGAAATATTTAAGAAAATAATTGAGGAGGCGCAACATGAAGCAGCTGTTAATCCTTAGCGGTAAAGGCGGTACGGGTAAAACTACTATAGCAAGCGCTTTTATAAAACTTTCTAAAGCCAGAGCTTATGCAGATTGTGATGTAGATGCACCTAATTTACATTTAGTTATGAGTCAGCTTGCCGAACCGGAAGTAAAAGATTACTACGGGTTGGATAAGGCAGTAATAGATACGGATTTATGCACTAAATGTGATTTATGCAGACAGAAATGTCGTTTTAATGCCATTTGTATAGACGGTGCAGATAATAATTATAAGGTAGATTACTTTGGGTGCGAGGGTTGCAGTGTTTGTGAATATGTATGTCCCGTAGATGCAATAACTATGATACCTGCCGTTGCAGGGGAGTTAATGCTGTATAGAGGAGAAAGCATTTTTTCTACTGCTCAATTAAAAATGGGAAGCGGTAACTCGGGATTATTAGTTAGTGATGTTAAAAAGCGCCTTAAATCAGCGGCAGAAGATATTGATTTCGCAATAATTGATGGTTCACCCGGTATAGGTTGTCCTGTTATAGCATCTTTAAGCGGAGTAGATATGGTTTTAATTGTTACAGAGCCGTCTATATCAGGAATAAGCGATATGGAGCGGATAATAAAAACTGCAAATAACTTTCAGGTGAAGATTGCGGTTTGCATCAATAAATATGATA
>Ga0172382_10002125_pt1 | contig 33831 bp, 24 predicted proteins | sample Leawel138RmetaG_FD_122245 | JGI IMG/M metagenome (GOLD analysis project Ga0172382, IMG submission 122245) | Leachate microbial communities from a municipal landfill in Southern Ontario, Canada - Leachate well 138R metaG | ecosystem: Engineered > Solid waste > Landfill > Unclassified | place...
CAACAACCAACCCGTGGAACTGCTGCGCATGATCCAGATCCTCGAAGACGCGCTCGGCGTGAAGGCCGAGAGGAACCTGCTGCCCATGCAGCCCGGCGACGTGCCCGAAACGTACGCCAACGTGATCGCCCTCGCGCAGCACGTAGGGTTCCGCCCCAGCACCTCGCTTGAGAAGGGGCTGGGGCGGTTTGTGGAGTGGTACAGGTGGTATTACGGCTAGGCTGGAGATTACTGAGCTACTTGCCGCCACCGCCTACTCGAACTCTGCCGTCCTCACGCGGGCGTGGAACCGGGGTTGCTTTGAGCGCTGGGCTTGGTGCGGTTGCGGGAACAGCAGGGCTGTGGGCTGGTCCGTGAGCAACCGGGGCTTCGCTGTACTCGTCGTCGCCGGCGAAGATCAGGGCGCGCGCGTCGTCCACCGCAGTAGAGAAGTAAGTCTGGTCTGTAAGTTCCTTGAGCGACGCGACGTTGCTGTAACGCGGATCGCGATAGTCGGTCACCTTACCTGTCTTCAGGGCGTCTAGAACCTGCTCGATGCCTTGCTCGAGCGTCCAATCGGGTTTGAAACCGATGACGTCACGAATACGGTAGAAGGACACCCGGTAGTTGCGGCGGTCACCGTCAAGTCCGGAATCGAGGTACGTGGCGGATGGCACTGCCTTGTTCACCATTCGGCCCACATCACCAAGCGTGGCGTTCTGATCTTCCGAGCCAACGTTGAAAATCTGGCCCGCCACCAGCGGGGTAGGCGCGTTGACTACGGCGGCTACTGCCTTGGCGGCGTCTTGAACGTGCACGAACGGCCGCCACTGGTCACCACCGAAGACGGTTATCACGCCATCCACGTGGGCCTTGGCGGTCAGTAGGTTGACCACCAAGTCGAAGCGAGTTCGACCAGAGAAGCCGTAGATAGTGCCGAACCGCAGGATCGTAACAGCAAACTCTGGCGACATAAGGCGCTGTAAGACTCGCTCGGAACCGATCTTGCTGCGCGCGTAAAGCGACACGGGGTTTAGCGGGGACTCCTCGTCAAGCACCTCGTCGCTGGCGCCGTAAACGGAGCAGGTGCTTGCGAAGACAAAGCGCTTGATACCGCTTGCCTTTGCGACCTCGGCGATTACGCGTGTGAACGTTAGGTTCACTTCCACTGTAAGTGCTTCGTTCCATGCACACGCTGGGTCACCTACAAGCCCGCCCAGGTGGATAATGGTATCCACTCCCTGCATAGCAGAAACCAACTGCTCGAGCTTACGGTAATCGGTCTCGATGATTTCTAGCTTGGGGTGGTCAAGATAAGGCGCAATAGTCTCGCGTCCATACATGAAGACGTCGAGGATCTTGACCTTGTCGTGAGTGTCCAAAAGGTGCGGCAAGAGGGCGGAGCCGATGTAGCCAGCGCCGCCGATGACGAGCACGGTGCCTGTCTTACTGTCATCTACTCCGGCCGCCAACAACTTTTCTGCAGAACGGCGCCTTGAGGCGAGGTCCTGCCAATACTCCGCACCCTTTACGTCTAGTCGGTAAGCCCATGACCACCAGCGCGAGACTGGGAGAATCAACACCGTCAGGAGTCCAGCTGCGATTAGATCACTAGTCGGAACCGCAGAACCCGCTAATGGCGAACGCAACAGAAGGGCGCTAATCGCAACGCCGGTTAGAGTACTCAGCGCCAGCATGCCTATTTTTGTCGTGAGTGGCAGGCTGCGCTGACGGCCGTAGACACCAGCGATAACGTTGACCGCCATTACGCAGACCACAAGTGCAGATGCGAGCAGGGCACCGAACGAGGTAAGTCCGTCCGTTGCTTGAGCCCATGAGTTCTGGGCGCCAGAAGTGAAGAGCGCAAGCAGGAACTGCGAGAGGACAACGGCGCCGACAATCAGTCCCGAGTCGCCAATTACCCGACTAAGCACGCCAATCGGCGCAAGCCGAGGATCGTACTTATCGCCACGCCGACGAAGTGGCGGATCGTTAGCAACTATCTTTGCGTTCGCTAAGCTCATTTGCTCGGCCTCCAGAGCAAGCCGGAATGCTTCGGGGCGCTGCCTCCCCCTCTAACGTCTCAAAACTGCCGCAATTCTATGTGTATACCTCTTACAGAAAAAGCACTGTATTTGCGTCACGGCCTAGGCTGTCCTTCTGAGAGCTGCCTCGAACGAATGCGGTGCTGCAATAGCCGATAGTTTCATTACATATGTGAGATTAGCAGTAGAACGCTGAGCTTCGGCGTCAGGCGCAACACGCGGCCTTTAGAGTTCTCGTAAACGATGCTCTCGTCACTTCAAATTTGCACGCTCGGCGATGTACTCACCAATCGCAAGTCCTGCAGTGGCCGCGGGCGAGGGCGCGTTAAGGACGTTGAGTCCGCCCTCATAAGCCTGGATGACAAAATCATCCACCAGTTTGCCGCCCGCGTCCACGGCTTGGGCCCTAACCCCTGCGGAGCCTCTAACGAGGTCCTCTGCATTTATGGCAGGAACTAGCTTTCTCAGAGACCTTACGAACTCCGACTTGCTCAGCGACCTGAGCACTTCGAACGCTCCGACCCGCCAGTACTTCCGGGCCAGCCTCCAGAAACCAGGGTAGCCGGCCATGTCAGCTACATCCGTCAGGTTCACGTGGGTGTGTGAATACCCTTCGCGCGCCAATGCCAAGACGGCATTAGGGCCCGCTTCGACCCCGCCACTCACCATCCTCGTGAAATGCACGCCGAGAAAAGGCATGGTGGGATCGGGCACCGGGTAAATGAGGCCCCGGACCAAATGCTCGCTGGAGGGTCGCAGCATGTAGTACTCACCACGGAAAGGCACAATCCTTACGCTTGGTTCAGTGCCTGCAAGCATCGCAACTCGATCGGAATGAAGCCCGGCGCAGTTCACAAGGTAGTTGGTGGAGTAAGCGAAGTCGGCGCCCTGTACTGTCGACACGCCTCCACGCCTCTCGATTCGTTGGACGTTGCGACCCAAGTGGACTTCGGTGCCGCGCGCCACCAGCGCTTCAACGATCTTCTGGCATACTCCCACGAAGTCCACGATGGCGGTGGTCGGCGAGTGAAGCGCCATAACCCCGACGGCGTTGGGTTCGATCTCTTTGAGCTCCTCCCCACTCAAGAGCCGAAGCCCGGGCACACCGTTCTGAACACCGCGCTCGTGTAACTGCTCCAGCCTGGCTACTTCTGAACTGTCGGTAGCTACAATTACTTTGCCGCACTCCTCATACGCAACGCTGTGCTCGTCGCAAAAGGTGCGCAAGGTCGCTACGCTCTTCCTGGTCAGCTCCGCTTTGAGCGAGCCTGGTGCGTAGTAGATACCCGAATGAACTACGCCGCTGTTGTGGCCCGTTTGGTGGGCGCCCACTTTGTGCTCTTTGTCGAGTACCAGGATCTTCTTACCTGGGTACCGATCCGTGAGTGCCAGCGCTGTAGCCAGGCCAACGATGCCAGCACCTACGACTATCACGTCGTAGGTGTGGCCCTCGGTTGCGTCATCTACCGTTCCAGTGTTGGCGCTCCGAGGTTCCAATATTTCAGGCGTCGCCTTCTGCCAATGTCACCGGTACCGCGTGAAGGTACTGACTCACGCGCCTCTTTGCGGCAATGTCCTTGAAAACGCGCTCGACCTGTTCCTCAGTAAGCTCCAGCGCCTTCGCCACATCCGCAGCCAGCACACCATTATCCACGGCGTACAAGCAGAGATCCATGCTGTGGTAGGGCAGCGAGAAGTAGAACTCCTCTTGGCTCTGTGGCATGGAGTATGTGTCGGTTGTGGGCGGCCGCGAGCTTATCTCAGCGGGCACGCCCAAAGCGGCGGCCAGTTGGTAGACCTGCGACTTGTAGAGATGAGCGATCGGCTTAATGTCGGCCGAGCCGTCGCCGTTCTTGACGAAGAATCCCTGGTCATACTCAAGGCGGTTCGGCGTTCCTAGCACCACGTAGTTCAGGCGGTCTGCGTGGTAGTACTCAAGCATCTTGCGAGTTCGCTGCTTGAAGTTAGTGGCGGCCACCACCTGTAAGTACTCCTCCAGCGGCAAGCGTTCCTTAACGGTGGTTCCGTCCGGACCTTGTGCAACAACTGAGAAGATGCGGTACGCATCAGACTCAAGAACGCTAGGCAGTACAATCTTGGCCTTCCAACCGGGTCCGTAAGCTGGGATAACGCGCTTGAACGCTTCGTCGCGGCGGCGGTAGCAGCCCGCGGCGTCCAGAATTGGCGTGATTTCCTCCAGCGCTGTCTCGATGCCTTGGCTCTCGGCCGCCAAGCGGCTGAGCATTAGCGTGTCGTCCGAGGAATCGGCTTCTGGCATCAGCACGCCCAGAACGTTGCCGGGCCCGAACGCGCGGGCCGCTAGGGCGGCCACCACGCTGGAGTCGATGCCGCCAGAGAGCCCCAGGACTGCGCCTTTTCGCCGGAACGCGCGCGCTTCCGCACGCATCCCGTTGGCGATACTATCTATGGTCGCTTCAGGGTCGGCGAGCTCTAGCACATTGTGTCCGAAGGCCTCAGCCACTAGACTCGACCCCCAGGCGCCCGCTAACGTACGCCACTATGCGCGCCACGCTGTCGAGGTTCTCGGGCAACGTGTCCTCATCGGGAATGGTGAGACCGTACTGCTGCTCAATGAACATGATTAGTTCGAGCACGCCCATTGAGTCGAGCACACCCGCCTGCGTAAGCGACGCGTCGGCGGCTAGGCCGGCACCGTCGTCGTCAAGGATGAAATTCTCAGCGAGGAAATGCCGCACTTCGGTATCTATCGTTTCCACTCTTACTGCCATTTCTATCAGGACTCCTTATCATTACCGAAGCTTATTGCGGCTCCGGCATCAGTAGGTTTACGCGTTCGCGGCCTCTTCCACTAGGCTCTTCTTCCTTACCTTGCCAGTGGCCGTCTTTGGTAGTTCGCTCACGAATCTGACGTCTCGGGGCACCATGAAGCTCTCAAGGCGCGCCATAGCCTCACGCTTGAAGGCCTGCTCCGTTATGGACTGGCCCGGATCCATCACCACGTAAGCGCACACCGCCTGCCCTAGCACCTCGTCGGGCACGCCAATAACGGCGACCTCACTTACACCTGGAATGGCAGACAGGGCGTTCTCCACCTCAACCGGACTTACCTTCTCGCCCCTGCTCTTGATGATGTCGTCGCTACGACCCATGAAGTACAAGAAGCCGTCGGAGTCCTTACGGAAGAAGTCGTGCGTGCATAGCACCCGTTCTCCTGGGAACTTGCCTGGCTTCAGCATGTGGTCTGTTTGCTGCGGCAAGTTCCAATAGCCCATCATCACGTGGGGCCCACGCACGTACAAGGTTCCCGTTTGGCCCGCGACAACCGGTTCGCCGTCCTCACCTAGCAAGTATGCCTCTGTTCCGGGTATCGCTTTGCCAACGGAGGATGGCTTGCTGAGCACCAGCTCGGGCTCGAGGTAGCACACGCGTTTGCACTCGGTGAGCCCGTACATCTTGTAAACGAGGGCGCCCGGGCTCATCTCTAGTAGCCCTGGCACGTACTCGTCCGGCAGGTGCGCTGCGGTGTTGGTGTAGCGGCGCACCGAGGGCATGCTAATCGGGCTATTGCGGTGCTGCGTAAGCAATGTTGCGAACACGGTCGGCACGCCGGGGAAGACAGTTACACCTTCGTCCTGCACTCGCTTGACGATTGCCGCCGGGAAAGCGAAGGTGCGCTCCAGCACCAGCGTGGCGCCGAGATGCACTGCCATCAGGGCCTGATACAAGCCGTAGTCGAATGCCAGAGGTAGGAGGTTGAGAATGATGTCGTTGGAAGATAGCCGCAGGTACTCTACTAGGCTGCCTTGTGCGAACACCATGTTCTGGTGGCTGAGCATGACGCCCTTGGGGTTGCCGGTGCTGCCGGAGGTGTAAACAAGGGCGGCAAGGTCTAGGGGAATCGTGCCTGGGTTTTCAAGCGTTCCCGTGCTCTCGCTGCCATCGCCGTTGAGGCTCACAGCCCTGAAAGCGTTGTCTGGCAAAAGATTGTGAGGGTCTGTTACGTCTGCGCTCTTACTCGCCGTTCGATCAGCAGTTACAAGCACTTGCAGCGCCGAGGTTTCGCCGGCGCCGTTCATGCTTTGCTTGACCAGCCTCGCCAACCTGCCCTCGCTCAGCACGGCTTTTGCACCCGAGTCATCAAGTATGTACCGAAGCTTGTCTTCCTTCGTCTGCGGGTTGACGACCATGAAGGCGGCGCCCGCGTACAGGGCGCCGTAGATTCCCACGACGGTATCTACGGAGTTCTCTAGAAAGATCGCCACGCGGTCGCCGCGCTCTACGCCGTACCCGCGCAGAAGGACGGCGAATCGTTCGGCGCGCTGCAGAAGCTGCGCGTAAGTAACGCGCTCGTCTGCAGTTATTACCGCAACCTTGTTAGGGTGTTCCGCCGCGCTTATCGCTAGGCTGTCGTGCAGCAACCTCGAGTATCGGGGTTTCATAGACACAAGACCTTCCGCCCGCATTCTTCAAGTGGTCTCACGGCCGGAGTGTAAGCCACCACCGTTCCCGCACCACCGAGTTTAGCCACCACCTATAACGAGAGCCTTACTCCACCGTCGACCTCGACGGTGCCGCCCGTTACTACCCGGTTAGGTACTGCGGGCTGCGCCAGATTCGGTTCGGTCACTAGCGCATCGTCCAGAAGCATGGTTGAGAGCACCCCTACGAGGCCCATCTCATCGCTCTCGGAGAACCCTACGTCGGCGTAGCGGCTCGCTTTTTGGGCGAGTTTGGTGACGTTGCCCGCGTTGAAGAGCCCAGTGCGTTGCAGGCGCTCCTCGCTGAGGAGCTCACTCACGTAACCTGGTGCACCCGGGCCGAAGAACGCTCTTAGAATTGGGGCTCTGTACGGTCGCTTAGGGCGCTTGTTCACTTCATCTGGCAAGACATTGGCCAGCGACCTGCGCAGAAGGTACTTCTCGTGAAGATCGCGCAGCCGTAGCCGCTCCGGCAACGCCGCAGCGAACTCGGCCACGTTAACGTCGAGGAACGGGAACCTGCCTTCGACAGAGTTGGCCATCAACATGCGGTCGCCCTGTGAGTGCAACAGGAACCCTGTTAGGAACGTCGCTATCTCAAGGTACTGCGCTTGGCCCAACGGGCCCATGGTTGCGAAGCCAGCAGGAAGCCGCTCGATTACGCGCTGCTCTGGGTCGCCGACCTCGGCGCGGGTTGCCAAGGTTTCAGGCGCCAGAAATCGCAGGTTTCTAGCAGTGGTGCGGAAACGCGGTCGGTGGCTGTAAAGGGGGTCGTCGAGTTCCTGCATCCCCGCACGGAAGAACTCCGCCATGAAGCCGCCGCCTTGTTGCAGATCCCTGGAAAGGTACGGATAGAGCCGTCCGAGAAGCTGTGGCCTAAGGCGCGAGTTCGGCTGTCGGGCCCAAAAACGTCGCACCATAGCCTCTTGGAAGATGTTGTAGCCGCCCAGCAACTCGTCGGAGCCCTCGCCAGTAAGCACCACCTTGAAATCGGCTTCGCGCACGAATCGCGAAAGCAGAAGCAGCGGCCCCGGCGCGGTGCGAAGCATTGGCTTCTCGGCATGCCGGACTACCTCGGGAAAGGCCTTCGCAACGTCGGCATCCGAAACTTTGATGCTCCTGAGTGTTACGCCGAGTTCGTCAGCCATTCGCTGCTGGAAAGGCGACTCGTCGAAGCGCGGATCCTCGAATGCCACGCTGAACGCTTCTAGAGGACCGCGCGTGTGGCGCCTGGCCAACGCGGTCGTGGCGCTGGAGTCCAGTCCGCCGCTCAGGTACACCCCCACTGGCACGTCTGCTCGCAGGCGGATGCGCGTGGCGTCATCCAGCACCGCGAGTAGTTCTTCCTGCAGTTCCTCAATAGGAGTCTGGCGCGTACCCTCGCGCGGACCGAAGCTGACATCCCACCACCGCACGGGTTGCGAATGGAGATCTTGCTCAATCCACATGTAATGGCCGGCGGGCAGCTCACTGATACCCGGGAATGCGCTCCTGTCGGGCTGAGGCGCCCAAAGAGTGAACGTCTCAACCAGGGCAAACGGGTCTATGCGCCGCTCAGCGTCCGGGTGCCTGAGGAGCGCTTTGGCTTCCGAGGCGAACTGAAAGCCGCCGCCGAACCTAGAAAGGAACAGCGGTCGAATCCCGAAGCGGTCACGCCCTAGGAAGAGTCTCTTTGTGACGCGGTCGTAGATGGCTACGGCGAACTCGCCATTCAACTTATGAAGGCTTGCTTCGCCCCACTCCTCGAAGGCGTGCACGATCACTTCTGTGTCAGAGCGCGTGCGGAACCTGTGGCCAAGTGCCTCTAGTTCTAAGGTCAGTTCAGGGTAGTTGTAGATCTCGCCGTTCTGCATAATCCAGTAGCGGCCGTCTTCGTTCGAGAGCGGCTGGTCGCCACCACCGAGGTCGATGATCGACAGGCGCGTGTTTACCATTCCGAACGCTCCGTCCGAGTAGAGCCCCACGCCGTCCGGCCCCCGGTGTGCGAGCTCACCGGCCATCTCTAGCAACAACTCGCGGTTAGCGCCCTGTCGTGCGGGTGCGAATTGACCGGCGATGCCGCACATTTGCACGCGCTCCCTTCATGGTGAGGCCACTAGCGACACCTAATTGCACTCTTGACGGGCGCCCGATGCGCCACCGATGCATACTACACGCCGTGAGCAACACTGCGGCCTCGAACTACCGTTATGTCAATCCCGAAGCCGCAGCTTTCCAAGGAAGCCAAGTGGTTGAAGCAGCTTAAAATTGGTGTCGCTCACTCAGGATTGCCAACAGCCCCTCCCGCGGCGTGATCTCCGGATGCCAAGCGAGCTCCCGTATTAGCTTGGACGCGTTGGCTAGAGAGTGTCGCACGTCGCCCTTCCGTGGAGGTGCGTGGTTAATGTGCAGCGGTGTCAGAGCGCCAGGGAGGGAACCGACGAGTTCAAGTAAGTTGACTAGCGACAAACTCTCTCCGCGAGCAACGTTATAGATTGGCATCTCATCGGCTCGGCCCCCGAACTCAAGGGCCGCAATTAGGGCCGCTACCACGTCCCCTACATAAACGAAATCGCGTGTTTGCTGACCGTCCCCGAAGACAGTTATTGGATCGCCTTTGAGTGCCCTATCCAGGAAAATGCTAATCACACCGGAATATTGGCTATTGGGGTTCTGGCGCGGTCCGAAAACATTGAAGAACCTGAAGGCGGTAGCGTCCAATGCACCGGTGCGATGGTAGAACGCGAGATACTGCTCTCCAGCAGCTTTGTCGATGGCGTACGGGGTGAGGGGTCGTAGTTTTGCGGTTTCGGAAATGGGTAGGTCCTCAGTATCACCATACACCGCCGCGGATGACGCGTAGATTGCCCGCCGAACACCACTAATTTGAGCTGCCTCGAACAGTTGAATACTTCCATGCAAATTCGTTCGGTGCGTTCTCAACGGATCAATAACCGACTGCTCCACTGACGCTATTGCCGCTAGATGGACGAAGGCGGCGCAACCAACCAAGGCAGAATCTACCGCACTCGGGTCGGTAAGATCACCAACGTGAAGCCGCAAGCGCGGTGATTTAGGGAGGTTCTCGACCTTGCCTGTAGACAGGTTGTCTAGGACAACCACGTCATAGTTCTTGCTTAGCAGAGCGTCCACCAAATGTGAGCCTATGAAGCCTGCCCCGCCTGTAACGAGGACCTTCATGGGAACACAATCCGATACCAAGTCAAAGCACGCTCATTGGCTATAAATGCCCATTTTGGAACCGCATCCGCCAGAAATCGGAGGTCGGCGACCCGCTCATTGCCTGAGAGTCTGGGAAGATGGCTTGCATCAGAACCAACCACAAAGCCCCTACCAACCCCCCCAACACCCTTCCACTCCAGTTCATCAGGAATTCCGCTACGGTCGTCGATTAAGGTGTCCTGCACTCCTGGGTAGCGACCGTGGCGGTCACTCTGGGGTTGTCCAGCGACTAGATGGTCTATCGTCGAAAGATGGAAGATGACCACGTCACCACCTAAGCCGCGCGCAACGCCGTCAGAATTGCGGCAAGTAAACTCACCAGCTTTAGGCGGCACCCGTTCAAGATTGTACGATTCCATTGCGCAATCAGGGCCCAACATAGGTCAACGTGTCATCGGGTTGCTTCGCTAACGATTTCAGCAACGATTTCGCCAGCTTCATGCAATGCACCGGAGGTAATTCCCGGATGAACTTGAAACATTAGTGCTGTCTCACCTAGCTCCTTCGCACGTGGTAGCCGCTCCACGGGGCCGATGCCGCGCTTCGTGAACGCCGCTTCTCGGTATACCTCGCTGCAACTCCCTGACGAAACAGGAATACCTGTCTTCTCGATTGTCATTTGCAGCCTATCGCGTGTCCAATCGCTTTTGAGGACTTCAGGCCTTACGTAGACGTAGAACTTGTAATAAGCGTGTCGGTCGCCATCATCGACTACTGGAATCCTAAGCGCGTCTAGCTCTCGCAGATGCTCATGCCAGACTGCCGCATTCCTGTTGCGCACTGAAACGCTTTCATCCAAGTGAGTCAGCTGGTAGATCCCTGTTGCAGCCTGGATCTCTGTCATGCGCCAATTCGATCCGAAATCGGTATGGAGCCACCTAAAGCCATATGGATGATCAGTTGAAAACGCGCGGTCGTAACTCTTGCCATGGTCCTTGTAAGACCACGCCGCGCTCCACATCGTGGAGTCATTTAGAGCGATCAAGCCACCCTCGCCAGCAGTTGTGATTATTTTGTCCTGACAGAACGAAAAGGCAGCGATGTCCCCAAGCGAGCCTACCGGTTGCCCAGCTACTTGAGCGCCATGCGCTTGTGCGCAATCTTCGATGACGGCAAGTCCCCGGTCCCTGGCCAACTCAACTATCTCCGTCATTCCCGCCGGCCAACCCGCCAAGTGAACGCAGATAATCGCCTTAGTACGAGCATTGATGAGCGGCTCGATTGAATCGGCAGAAATGTTCCCGCTGTCCAGGTCCACGTCAGCAAAAACAGGTGTAGCACCCTGCAAGACAATCGAGCTTGCCGACGCCATGAATGTCCTCGGTGTCGTAATTACTTCGTCACCGGGTCCGACACCAAGCACTTTTAGTGCCAACTCAAGCGCAACGCTGCCGTTCATCACAGCAATGGCGTGGTTCGTACCTAGGTAGCCGGCGTACTGTCGCTCAAAATCTCTCACCCTCTCCCCGGTCCACTGGTTGACTCTACCTCCACGCAAAATGGCTGAAACTTCACTAATTTGGGCTTCGTTGAAGCTTGGCCATGGAGCCCACGCGGAAGTTAACCTCAGTGCCGACTGGGAAGTATTGCTAGTGTCATGTTTCATCAGGCTGACTCACTCTCTCAAAGCGACGCCGCATTGCTTCACCGGCCTCAGTATTGGCATTCTATGCGTCGCGGTGGTCTACAGCGAACAATTAATCGTCGCCCTTGGCGATTGAGCCGAGCTCCGTTCAGGTCACGATCCACAAGCTACTGCGGGTCACGAGATGTTCTCGGCGCGCCAAGCCTGGTACGTGAGCACGTTCCAAAGGAAGTACCTGTGATTCTCGGAGCCTCTAAGGTGCCCGCCCCACGCTCGACGAATGGGTTCGGCATTTAGGCCAGCGGTCACCAAAGCCTCCTCTGCGAGGTGCGCTTCAGCCCATTCACGCATCGGGCCGCGAAGCCACGTATCGAGCGGTACCGCGAAGCCCGCCTTCGGGCGCTCTACCAACTCAGGTGGAACGTATCGGTGGACTAGCCTCCTTAGGGTAAGCTTGTCTTTCCCCTCGAATCTCTTATAGGACAGCGGCAAGCTCCAGGCTAGTTCTGCCACCTTGACGTCAAGAAACGGTGCCCTCGTCTCGAGACCAACACTCATAGCGGCCCTGTCAACCTTAACCAACACATCGTCCGTAAGATAGTCGACGCCGTCTCGGAGCATAAGTGTCTCTTCAATTGTTGGAAGGGCTGGGTATCCGCTCCAGTGAGGCCTAGGGGGCTCACGACTCGATAGCAGCAATGGTTCATCCGACTTCCAGGAAGTCATGAACTTGTCGTATAGGTCAGTAGGAGTAGCGGCGGGTATCAGAGAAGTAACCTTGTGTATGCGATCGCCAGTCAGGTGCCTTCTCCAGTTCGTTGGTAAGGGTCGGAAAAGTCGATCCCATGCTGATGGCGAAAGGAGCCGCGTTGTGGAGGCCAGTGCGCCGCGCACGGGTGCTGGAATCCGATGCAACCGTGTCCATGCTCCGACCGTCCAAGAATACCGGTCGTAACCGCCGAAAAGTTCATCGCCGCCGTCACCCGAAAGCGCGACTGTAACGTCGCGCCTCGTCACCTCCGACAACAACAAGGTGGGGATCTGCGAAACGTCGGCGAACGGTTCATCCCAAATCTGGGGCAACCGTTGAATTCTGTTCAACGCATCAGCTGCGGACAAGACAACTGTAGTATGGTCCGCACCTAGGTGCTTAGCGACGGCTTCCGCATACCCTGATTCGTCGTACTCAGACTCTTCGAAGCCGATTGTGAACGTCTTTACAGCAGGACCATTTCCTGCTTGCATCAGAGCGACGATAGCTGAAGAGTCGATTCCTCCGGAAAGGAAGGCGCCGAGTGGTACGTCCGAAATCATTTGGCGCTGTACCGCTGCAGTGAGCACGCGATTCAGCTCTTCCACAGCGTCAATTTCAGAACCAGCAAACGGGCTGTTCAAACCAGCAATGGCTACGTCTTCTAAGCGCCAGTAGAATTGTCTAAATTCTGCCAAGAAGTCGCCTGAAGGTGGGACCCCTCGAATACTCTCTTCTGAAATAGTTACAAAACTTCCCGGCAAGAGCTTCGAAACTGAACTATAAATGGATGCCGGCGCCTGTATGTACCCATGCCCCAGAAAGAACTCGAGAGCTTTGGAGTCGATTGCGGCGTCGAACCGAGGGAGCCAGGTGAGCGCCTTGAGTTCCGAAGCGAACGCGACACCCCTTCCGATGCGCGCAACGTAGAGAGGCTTTTCACCAAATCGGTCCCGTGCCAATGTGAGAGCTCTAGCTCGATTATCCCAAAGTCCGAATGCAAACATCCCCACAATTGTGGGAAGAGTTGCCTCTATCCCCCATGCGGAAATAGCGGCCAATATTGTTTCTGTATCGGAAGTTCCAAGCCAGCCATCTGCGTGAACGGCGCCTTCCTGCTCTAGGCGGGTACGTATTTCCAGATGGTTATAAATCTCTCCGTTAAACGTGATTACATAGCGCCCGTCTCGGGACATCATTGGCTGCGCGCCGCTCTCAGTCACGTCCAAGACTGAGAGTCGTCTATGACCAAACGCCACGAGCTCATCAGCGGAAGTCCACGTTCCCCCCGCGTCAGGACCACGAGCGATTAGCCGGCAGCTTGCCATGTCGATGAGTTTTCGCTCGCCGACGAGATCCTGCTCAAAGGCCCAGCCAACTATTCCGCACACGTCTAAACATTAGCAGTATCGGACTCAACTGGCGTGGGGATTCGTTCAACGGCTACTCGGAATCGTCCGGGTTAGCGCTTGTGAACTCGGGCGCAGTGGCGTAGCCTTCCGTCGATACGCCGCGTCGCGACAAAACCACCATTACCGTATCAACAACGATTCTAAAGTCGAGCCAGACGCTCCACCTTTCGATGTATTCAACGTCAAGCTCGAATCGGTCCCCCCAAGACAGCGCGTTCCGCCCACGCACCTGAGCTAGCCCGGTAATCCCCGGCTTCGCAGTAAGCCGCCGCGCTTGCCTAACTGAATAGCGCGGAACATAATCCGATATTAGTGGCCTTGGCCCGACTAGGCTCATCTCCCCCTTTAGTACATTCACCAGTTCCGGAAGCTCGTCAATACTGGAACTACGCAGAAATTGACCAAAACGTGGAAGCCTAAGCTCGTCCGGCAGAAGATGGCCCTCTTCATCGCGTTGATCTGTCATCGTTCGGAACTTTATGATTCTGAACGGCACCGCATTCAGACCGGCTCTCGTTTGCCGAAAGAGGACAGGGGCGCCTAGTCGCCATCTTACGAGGATGGCAACTCCTACCAGCAGTGGTGATAGCAGAACGAGTCCTACACTGGCCCCAATGACGTCTATGAGGCGCTTGGATATGGAGCTTGCAACAGGCGGTACGCTCTCGCGTCTGCGATTCACTCACGGACGGTACCATGCACACTGGATTGGCTAATAGCGACCGCCCGCCACTAGATAGAGGTCAGCGTCACCTTGGACCTCCCGAGTGGTCGGGTCGCGACGAGTTGACGTCGCGACCCGAATTTCAGCAATTCAGCCCTCTCAAACTATGAGAACCACGGTTACGGCTCAGTTGGTGGCGCTCGGACGACCCAACCAGGCATAGGCTAAAGAACGGCCTAGTTGCTTCCAACGAGTTGTGCAATTTTGGCGCCAAACTCTAGCGCACCAAGGTCGGGGGCGCCTCCACTGAAGGGGTATCCCGCATTCTCACCTGCGTCAATGGCGGGACTATCCGGCCGTAGGCTCAGGAAGTCGACACTTGCTGGGTCAGTGCTGGCAAATCGCGGGTCGCTTATGCCTAGGTTCCAACTATTACTACGTTGGGTTGATCCGTTCACGGCCAGTGTCCCGCCTACGGAGATGTTGTTTGTGAAGGTCACCTGATCGTGCCCTTGAAAAGCGAAACCGCCATTATTGTAAGCAGTATTATTCACAAAAGTTATCTGGCGGCCACCGTTGTTCGAGAATCCGACTGCCCGATTGTTATAAGCGATGGAATTGCGAACGATGGTGAAGTTGTCGATTGCGCCCCCAGCCTTGATTCCGTTCCCGTTGCCGTTGCTACCGCGGCCGTTGCTATGCGAAACCGTGTACTCAATAATCGTGTTCGTTGACTTCCAAGCATCGATTCCATCGTCTGAGTTGCGGTAGCTCAACACATGGCTGATTACGTTGCTATCGCCAGATGAGACGCTGATTCCGTCGGCGTCCTCGCCCGGGAGGCCCCTAGTGTTGAACTCATCAAAGTTGTCATAAACGGAGAGGAACTCAAAGCGGTTACGGTTACCGTTGTGAATCATGATTCCAGAACCGTGATGCCCGTGCACAAGTAACCCCGTGAATAGGTTGTCGTGACCGCCAGACACGTGTATACCCGACTGCGGCCCATTGCGGACTTCAAGGTTAGCGAACACGTTATGACTTGCGCCGGATACAGTCATTCGGTGGGAATCTACCCCTTTGGCGTGGCTTGATCCGTCAAGAACAGCCCATTCCCCGGGATACGATGCCCACACGATTGGACTGGATGCAGTGCCCGACGTGTTGAATCGGACCTGAATCGGATACGTGCCACCGCGGATATAAACAACGTCGCCAGGTTGCACGATTTCCGCAGCCCTAGTGAGGGTACGCAGAGGAACGCCTTCGCTGCGTCCACTATTGCTATCACTTCCGGCGGTTGACACGAATAGGGTAGGCGGAGGAAGCACGAACCCGCTGCTCGGCGGTTGCGGCTGAGCAGGGTTACCGGGTTCGGGCGTCGGGTTTGGTAAGGGAGTAGGAGTTGGCTCCGGCGCTGGTTCGGGATCCGGTGTAACAACTGCGACAGGTACATACGCGACATTGCTGAACCGAGCCGTGGCCAACGAACCACGCGCATGTGCTGTTACGGCCATCCCAATTTTGACATCGTCGCCCAGCTCCATTTCGTACCGTCCGACTTCGGACCAGGTGCTTCCATCAATAGACAACTCGCCAACGATCGTTCCGGCGTTCCGACTAAGGCGGATCCAGCTTGGCGCCCGGGCATCGGGCTGCGCTCCCGCACTATTGACTGTGTATGCTCCGGTGGCCAAGCGCGCCTGGAACACCGCGCCGTTCGACCGGCTCACGTGCAACATGGCGTTCGCCGCGTCTGGCTCGAGGCCATCACGAATCATTACACCCGCCTTGCTCCAGCCATCTGCCGCTGACAGCTCATCTAGTCTAACGGTAAGCGTACCGTCACCACTTAACTCCGTGAATGTATAGCGAAACTCGTCCCACGTACCCCAAATATCGGCGCCTGACGCAACTATCTCTAGACTCGCGTCCATAGTTGCCAGACCGTCCACTTGACTCTCAGCGTCCTCGTATCCGATTGCCCTACTGGTCCATTCAACGCCAACCGGATCTACAGGATTGGGCCCCTTACCCGGTGTAAGCTCATTGTCAGGCTGACTACATGCAGCTAATACTGCCAACAAAAGTGAGGCTACGAGCGTTGCCACGACGGTTCTTCCATTGAACCGCCGATTCCGTGATTTTCCGGCAACTCGTGCCCGGAAATCGTGCGATTGGTTTAGCATTTCCAGCTCCTCAAGCAAAGACGTCTACGGCACTTCGTTTTCTGCCGAAAGCATCTGCGGCTCCGGAACCCCTTACGATGTCCAACTGACTCCAAGGGCGATCCGGTTTCAAGCCAAGGCACGTCAAGCTATTGACGTCAAACGCGTGGGCGCTTACCGGGACTTGGAGCAGGCAAAGAAAAAATCGACCGGTTGCGCTACTGGCTCCGTATGCACCAAGCGCCCACATTGCGGTACATACATCTTCGCCTTCGAGGGGTAGAAGCGGCCTACAGCCGCAACTGAGTAGAGATTATCCCGCCATAATGAGAACGTGATGGGAAAACGTGCATCCATCACAGACAGCTCCGAATCCAGGCTCCTGCGGCCCAAGCGCTCACGTCACGCCGGCAGGCGACGGGAAGTGGAGCGCCCCTCCTGTCGACCTTCTAGAATGATGCTCCGATAGGTAAGGAGGCGGCAGCGGTAACCATTGAATTCTGCCTCCATCCAAGGCGGCTTCAGTGCTAGGCTCTGGATGTCACGCGCAAACGGTGTGTCGAGACAGATGCAGCAACCCAGCTGTAGGCAGGGTTCTCAGAGCCCTGAGAAGCACGGGTCGCACACTGAGGAGGCGGCAACGAACGACGCACACGAAACCTCGAATCCACCCCTAGTGACGGTGATGATTCCAACTTTCAACCAGGCGCGGGTATTGCCCCGGGCAATAGAAAGCGCGTTGGCTCAGGATCACAATAACTTGGAAGTAGTGATCTCGGACGATGCGTCGCCTGATGAGACGGCGAAGGTGGTAGCAACCTACGCGTCGGATACTCGTGTCCGATACCACCGGAACGAACATAATTTGGGCCGCGTCGGCAACTACCGACACACGCTTTCGAGGCTTGCGAAGGGCGACTATGCTCTGAACCTCGATGGGGACGATTGGCTGTGCGATTCGACTTTCATAAGTCAAGCGACATCTTTGATGGACCATCGACCGGACGTGTCTCTCGTCTTCGGCAACGCCTGGTACTACCAGGAAAAGAACAACTCGTTCCACAAGCCTGAAGGCTACAACCTGAACCTGCTCCCCATAAATGATGGAAACGAGCTGTTCTTAAAATATGCCACCGAGGAAGTGTGGATTCCGCACCTCGCCGCCGTCTATCGCCGTCAACTTGCGCTTGACCTTGGATTTTATAGTCTGGACATAATCGGATCCGACTCGGACGCCATCCTCAGAGCGCTCCTCGGTCAGAAAGTGGGCTTCATCGACAACTACGTTGCCGCATGGCGTCTACACGAAGTCAACGCAACCAAGAGCCTCAGTGTGTCTCAAAGGCTCGATAACCTGCTGAGCGTTGAGTCTCCTTATCTCGCCGCCCGTAAGAAAGGCCAGATAGATAAGCGCAAACTCGACAGGTGGAGAAAGAGGATGCTCACACGGCTAACTAACGAGTTCGTCCGGATGGCCATATTCAACGGTTCGTATCTGGCCGCAATCCATTTCCTTATGACGGTGTCGCTGAAGAGCCCGGCCGTGGGAGCGACCGTCGTCAGTGACACGGCGAATCGTGCGGTCGACCTGTTCCAACAACGATTGCGTAGGAAGACAAGGGGCTCGAAGTGAACGAGGGCCGGGCGCTTTACGCTCTCGCCATTCGCCACCGACACATGACTGTGGCAGACGGCCGCTTCCCTCTCATCCATTACACTAGAGTCTGAGTTCTCAAGACTCGTCGTTCCTAACGCTCGTAACCGGAGGCTCTCTGAGTGGAACACATTGACGAAATTTCCTTACGGTCGTCTACTCAGACTGTTGGCTTTAGAGACGTGATACGCGCCTTGATGCGCGGCGCGCCAATTGCGATAGGGATTGCGTTGATGTCTGGCTTAATCGCCTTAGTCAATTCGAGCCGTCAGCCAGCGCAGTACCGCGCTAGTGTCAGCCTAGTGGCGGCACAACCTTACGGTAGTTACGGCAGCCTAGAACTTGTGCGGCCTCCTCAGGTTGCGCCGCGGGTATATCAGGCAGCATTGCTCGATGGTGCAATATTGCACGATGCCGCCGAGGCAGTTATGGGTCACCCGCTCTCCGGAGAAGAGATGGTCGCTCTTCGGAAGCGGGTAAGGACAAGTGTGGAGAACCAAGGCACTATATCGGGAATTGTAAGAGTTGAAGTAACTCATGAGGACGCCCGGTTAGCCGCCGCCTTCGCGAACGCGATTTCACAAGAACTGACGGAGTGGGATCGAGGGCGTTCGCGTCAGGTCGTATCTAGCTCAATTGCGGCCCTGGAAGACAACATCGCTCAGTTGGACCGTGAGATTTCAGCAGCGACCGAGGCGGACGATTCTCCAGAAGTCCAATTGCGACAGGTGCAGTTAGCTACACTGCGATTGCAGAGGGCCCAGGAGTTGGAGAGCGCCCGCGCTCGCGGTGCACTTGCGGTTCCTGTGGGTGCCATCGAGATCCTCAGCCCTGCAGTCGTTCCCGAGATCCCGGTCGGCCCCAGAGTACTCTTCAACACATTCGTGGCCCTAGTTGTGGGCGCCATCCTGGGATACCTAGCGCAGTTCTTGGCTTGGGCGCTTCGGGCCGAGGTTGGCAATCGGGGCGTGCTCGAACGCGTCACAGGACTCCCGGTACTCAGTGAGTTCCCGAAGTCGGCGAGGTTCACTAGAAGGTTCGTCGGCGATGCCGGGAGTTACTTGAGGGTGAACGTCACCAAGGCGGCTCCGGACGCGGCGCCGCTCGTCATTGGCGTAACGAGTCCAACCTCTTACAAGGAGAAGCAACACATCGCTGAGGTCCTTGCTCAGAAGTTCTCTGCCAGTGGGCAACGGACCCTCTTGATAGATGGCGACCTCCAGAAGCAAGGTCCGGGAATTGGCAAAGCCGCGGCTAGATCTCAAGTAGTAGGATTCGACGCCTATCTCTCAGAGGTGGATCGACCTCTACGGCCCTTAGTGGTTGAAGTGAACTCGTCGGGTTCCTTCCATTTCATCCCAAGTAACAGGCCCCTCACGGAGTCGAGTGAACTCATCATCTTCGGACTCCAGCGGTTCGTCCGCGGGCTCGCCAACAGGTACGACGTAGTAATCGTGGACCTCCCCCCGATAACCGCTCAAGCAGACGCCGTCGCGGCGTCCGACTCATGCACGGGGCTCATCGTCTGCGTTAGGCCGACAACCGACCGTAATTCCCTCCATGAAGCACTGCAAGCCCTGCGTCTTGCGAGTGCAAAGGTTTTCGGAACCGTGCTGGTTGGATCGCCTCGAACTACCCTTCTGCAGAGTAGGAGCCGATTAGCAGCTAGCAGACCAAGACCCGAAGACGCTGAAGCATCTCAAGTAGGCAAAGGCGTTGCTCAAGCGGTGGCTCGCGTGAAGACGCGAGCCTGACAAGCGGAGATAAGGCGCCCGGATGTGTGGTCTTGAGCCTCGACCCACTGTTATCCACGGCTACAGTTCCGCAGATGGTTTTCTTTGCCGGGGCGTAAATGGAGCCTGACCTCGCGGCAAGGGGAACCCAAGGATTCCGCCGCATTAGCACCTTCGGCGTAGGCGGGGTTGCAGTTGGCATCTATTGGGTCGTCTTTGCCGTCAAGAGCATAATCTTCAGCGACATCGTCATCTCGGGACTCTTCTATCCCTTCTATCTGGGCTTCCTACTGATAATCGCGGTGAACCTCTTGGGAGGGCGACAGAGGGTCGAACCCTTGCCGTTTTGGGTGATGGCGGTATTCCTCGCGGTGATTGCCGCGTCCTTCATCGGCTTCGACGAACCTGTCGATCAGAGCGTCATTCAGGGTGTAATCGTTCCCTTAATGTGCCCGCTTGTGTTCCTGAGCATCCAGTCGGGCAGAGGTATCAGGACAACGGCAACCCTGTCCCTTGTAGCTGGCCTAGCTATATCGATTTGGATAATCGTCAATTCTGCTCTAAGTGGTTTCCAATATCGAGGCGATGTGGACATCAATCAGAACGTGGCGGCGTTCGTGGTTGGGTTGAGCCTGATTGTGGGAATCAGTCTCCTACTGACACCCCACAAGAACGATGGGCCCCTGCGACAGGTAGCGCTAGTCCTGGTAACGGGCGCTATGGGCTATGCGATTCTCCTACTGGCCTCGAGGGGAATGACCATAGCCCTCGTAGTCGCTCTGTTCACAACGCTTGCTTCCATACTAACGTGGCATAGGGGAGCTCTTCGCACAGCACTGTTCGCCTTACTAGCGCTCAGTGCAACACTGCTCTTGCCGGGTGGAACCGGCTTGTTCGAGAGGTTCGAGGGAGAATCCGTGGACTCTGCTGGCGACCGTATCCCAATCTGGCTAGCGGTGGTGGAAGATGCGAAGGATGGGAGTCTTCGTGAGTTGGCATTCGGGCACGGCTTTCGGGCCAGCAGGCCGATTGTACGGTCGGCCACAGGCGTCCTAGAGTCGACGCACAATGCATACTTGGCGCTGCTGTATGAGTACGGCACTTTCGGTCTGTCCGTCTTCTTAGCGCTCCACGGCGCCATTGCAGCGATGGCTCTGTCCCGACCCAATCGGTACTCGTCTATGGCATTCGGGATCGTGTGCTTCCTACTAGTAGCGAACGTTTCATCGACCGACCACGAAGACTTCATGTACTGGCTGGCGCTGGGGTTCGCGGTGGCGTGCGTTACGTTCGGCTGGCAGGCGGCGGGGCGCACGCCTCCTATGAACATAGAGAGATGTAATCCGTGACCCGGTCCAAGGCAGGCGATACCGAAGGCGCCAAGGGAACGATCACCTTCCTGATCACGAGCCTCTATCGAGGTGGCGCTGAAACGCAGGTCGTGCGAGTAGCAATCGGGATGAAGCAGCGGGGTTGGCTGACCCGGATTGTCACAGTGATGGATCACAACGACTTCGAAACGGCTCTTGCAAGCGCGGGAATACCTGTAGAAAGCCTGTCGATCCCCAGGGGTCGATACGACCCTCGAAGCCTTACTCGGCTGGTCCGGATATTGCGGAACCATCACCCTGACGTCATCTGTACCTTCATGTACCACGCGAATGTGCTCGGGCGGATTGCGGCGCGCTTGGTCGGCATACCCATAGTTGTCAGCTCAATCCGCAACCTCTTGTTTGGGGGACGGCTATCAGAGAGGTTGATGTCGGCCACCGACCGCTTGGCGAATGTAACGACCACTAACTCTGTTCAAGTTGCTCAACAACTCGTACAGAAGGGGATCGTTGACCCACGCAGGATGTTGGTAATCCCTAACGCGATCCAGACTTCAGCCCTATCGGTACCACAGCCAACTCGCGCTGAACTTGTCGGGCCGGGCCTTGAAGACAGGTGGTTATGGCTTTCGGTAGGACGGCTCGAGCCGCAAAAGGCGCATCACGTGTTGCTAAAAGCTCTCGCGCTACTCAGAAGTGATGGCAGGGATGTGCACCTCGCCCTAGTAGGAGCCGGGTCCCTAGAGCGCGACCTTTTGGCGCTGAGTGAGCGCCTAGGGCTGTCGGGCAACGTCACGTTCCTCGGATACCGGAACGATGTAAGGGACCTGATGGCTGTTGCCGATGGGTTCGTCCTCGCCTCGGGCTGGGAGGGCCTTCCCAACGCGGTCATCGAAGCATGTCTCGCGCGCCTGCCCGTTGTAGCTACCGACGTTGGTGGCGTCAGCGAGATCGTAGAGGACGCGACATCTGGCATCGTCGTTACGCCCAACGACCCCATGAGCCTGTTCAGGGGGATGAGAACCCTCATCACCTTGCCGCGCGAAGATAGGGAGACGATGGTCGAGAAAGCCTATGAGGACGTGTCCCTAAAGTTCGCGTCAACGCATGTGATGGCAAGGTGGGATGCCCTGTTCAGCAGCTTAGTGGGCGCCGGACTCCCCGGGCGTCCTGACGCACGAAACTGACTCCGTGACGATAGATCTCATGCCTCCAGCCCAGCACGGTATAGATCACCTTAGAGGGCCCATAGCGCTTTTCATCCCGAACCTCATGGGTGGCGGCGCGGAGCGCATAACCATCAACCTGGCGCGAAGCTTCGCGGACCGGGGCCTGGAAGTAGATCTCGTCTTAGCTGACCACTCAGGTGAACTGAAGGATCACGTCGCACCTTCCGTGCGTGTCGTCGACCTTGCCCAGACCCGTACCGTGACGGCCCTCCCCCACCTTGCTCGGTACCTTCGTCGGAGAAGGCCGGTCGCCCTACTTAGCGCCTTGGGACATGCGAACTTGGCCGCGCTTTGGGCGGCGAAGTTGGCTAGTTTTAGAAAACCGGTAGTTGTTGTGGAACACGCTCAACTCCAGATCGGCCATTCCTTATCCAAGAGCGCATGGTTCGCTCGCGCGGTCGGACTAACTTACGGGCAAGCACATGGCGTGGTCGCAGTGTCTCATGGAACGAAACGAAGTCTGCTCGAGTACGCTGGGCTTCGGGATGACCAGGTGGTCGTGATTTACAATCCTGTGTTAGCCAACGACTTTCACAGTGCTCATGCGTTCTCGATTACTAGACCTGAGCCCTTGGGGCGGCCTGGGACTAAGGTACTCCTGGGCATCGGACGACTGTCCGCCGAGAAGAACTTCTCACTTCTAATCCGTGCGTTCAAGAGCGTTCGGGAGCGTGAACCGTCCCGCCTGGTGATACTTGGTGAGGGGGCGGAGCGGGAGTCGTTACAGGAGTTGGTATCCGACCTCGAGTTGACAGGTGACGTTCTTATGCCGGGTTTCGTACAGGACCCAAACGCCTACTTGGAGCACAGCGACGTCTTCGTCATGTCGTCGAACTACGAAGCGCTCCCTACTGCCATGATCGAAGCTCTATCTATAGGAATACCGATAGTTAGCACCGACTGCCCGACTGGGCCCCGGGAGGTGCTCAAGGGAGGTGAGTACGGGGATCTGATCCCACTAGGCGATGTTTCGGCCCTCGCGGATGCGATGCTCAAGGCTCTTAGGAAGGGTCGCCGAGCTCCCCCTGTTGATTGGCTTACGCAGTTCACCGAAGCCGTGGCGACCGACGCTTACCTGACGGTGCTGGGTTTGAGAGGGCACCGATCATAGACGCCTTGCAGGAACGGCGCCACGTGGGTCAGCCTGAGCTGAAGAGCGTAGCGAAATGTCGAGAGCAGGTTCGATCATGAAACGAAACGCAGACCGAAACCAGATTGTCTTCGTGCTTTCGCAGTACGCCGTTGGCGGAGCCGAAAAACAACTTGCGAACTTGATCCGTCACCGCCCACCTAACGCCAGAAACATGAAGATAACAACCGTTACGTTCCTTCCCACTGCTTCCACCGAGGTGGAGGGGATGTTCGAAGCTGCCAGAGCTGTGAACGTACTCGTGAACCGGAGGGATCGAACGTTCCCTGGGTTCTTCCTCGAGCTCATGAGGGTCCTCAGAAGGGTAAACCCCGTGATAGTGAGCACGATTCTTGACTCCTCGGTAGGGGCCTGGGGACGCTTAGCGGCCGTCTTGGCTGGAGTCCCGACAATCGTCCATTCGGACCGATTATTGAACGCGGAAGGCACCCGCGCACACTACCTGCTCAGGCCGTTCTTAGACAGGCGAACTGCGAGATTCCTCCCGAACGCAAAGGCGATCGCAGAGCGCCTGATGGAAGATGGCGTGCCGGGTTCCAAGATTGTGGTCATGCCCAACGGAGTAGACCTGAAACTGTTCGATCCAGAAGCCGCCGTTAGTAGTAGGTCTACATGGGAACTCCCTAGTGACGCGACGATTCTCGGCTATCTTGGACGGTTCGCGCCGCAGAAGAGAGTGGATCTACTGCTCCAAGCGCTTCTCAAGCTTCCCCCCCAAGAGCGGCCAGACTACGTGATTTTGGGTGGTGACGGTCCTACGATGCCACTGGCGCGAAGCATAGTCGCTAGCGATCCCTGGCTCACAGAGAGGACACGGTTTCTTGGCACCATCAACGATACACCCAACTTCCTTGCTGGCGTGGACTACTTGGTACTACCGACGGAATCCGAAGGGTTGCCAAACGTCGTACTTGAGGCGATGGCGATGGGTGTACCCGTAGTTTCAACCGATGTGTCGGACATTCCTACATTAGTCGGTAACACAGGGTTCATCGCTCGCCCGTCGGATGTGGACTCTATCGCCGAGTCGATCCTCGCCATGCAACGGCTAGATGTACAGGGGCGACGACAACTTTCCATTGCTGCGCGCGAGAGGATAGTAGCCCACTACTCTCTGGAAGCTGCCGCGGAGCGCTTCTGGAACGCGCATTTGGAACTTCTGGAATCGTTCCAGTAAGGTAGAACGTCGCGCGGCAGGTAGATCGCAGTCTATGGATCACGCTCCGAGGAACCTAGTCCAGGAATCAAGTGTGTTACGGCGGAGCGTTGCGTAAGGTCGGCGATTACGCTCCCGTACTCCAACGCCCCTAGATCCGGAGACCCTCCCTGGAACGGATAGCCCGCATCCACGCCAGCATCGATGGCGGGGCTATCCGAACGCAAACTCAGGAAACCTGGGTCCCCTGGTGCGGCACTCACTAACCTTGGATCACTGATGCCGATGTTCCAATTGTTGTGCTTTTGAACCGATCCTCCAACGGCAAGCAGGCCGTTTACGGAGAGATTGTTCGTGAACGTCACGCCTTCATGACCCTCGAAGTCGGGGCCCAGGTTGTAGATTGCTGTGTTGTTCACGAACATGACGTTGATGCCTCCATTGTTCGTGAATCCAGCCGACCTGTTGCCATACGCGATGGAGTTCCTAACAGTGGTGTGGTTGTCGATTCCTCCTCCGGCTTTGAAGCCGTTGCCGTTGCCATGCGAACCCGCTCCATTGTTATGCGACACAGAGTACTCAATCAGGGTGTTCGTGGACTTCCATGCATCGATACCATCATCAGAGTTCCGGAAGCTTAGAACGTAACTAATCACGTTGCCGTCACCGGAGGAGACGCTAATCCCGTCCGCGTCCTGGCCAGGCTCACCTCTGGTATTGAGCTCATCGAAGTTGTCGTATACCGCCAGGTGTTCGAACCTGTTCCGGTTTCCGTTGTGGACCATGATGCCGGAACCGTGGTGGCCATGAACGAGGAGGCCAGTGAACAAGTTGTCGTGCCCACCGGACACGTGTATGCCGACTTGCGGTCCGTGCCGTACCTCAAGGTTGGCGATGACGTTGAAGCTTGCTCCGGCTAACGTTACGCGGTCCGAGTCCTGCGCCCTAGTCTGGGACGAGCCGTCGAGAATCGCCCATTCGCCTGGGTAAGAAGCCCAGACTATAGGGCTCTCTACCGTGCCAGATGCGATGAACCTTACCTGTATCGGGTATACACCACCACGCAGGTACACCACGTCGCCAGGCCGCACCAAGCTCGCTGCCCGAGCTAGCGTCCTTAGTGGGGCGCTCTCGCTCCGCCCAGAGTTGCCGTCATTCCCGTTCGTAGCAACGTACATGGTCGCTGGAGGCAACTCGAATGTCTTCGGGGGTGCAACCGGTTCGTATGGATCAGGCGCAGGTGTGGAAGGTAGGTTTGGTACCGGGCCTTCTATTAGCGACACGTTGCTGAACGATGCCCTCGCCATGCCATACGTGGAGTGGGCAGTAACAGCCATTCCGATCTGGAGTTGGCTTGCTAGGTCTATCTCATAACGACCGACCTCGCTCCAACTGCGCCCGTCGCCAGAGAGCTCACCTCTTACCTCACTACCCAAGCGCGTTAGCCTGATCCACATTGGTGCCCGCGCGTTGGGTTCAGTCCCAGCACTATTCACTGTATTCTGGCCGGCGGCCAACCGCGCCTGGAACACCGCTCCATTGTCACGGCTAACGTGAATCAAGGCGTTTACCGCGTCGGGCGCGAGTCCATCACGAATCATCACTCCCGCCTTACTCCAGCCATCCTCTGCACTAAGGTCGTCTAACCGGACGGTCAGTGAGCCGTTACCGCGCAGGGTCGTGTACATGAAACGAAACTCGTCCCCCGTACCCCAAATGTCCTTGCCAGCTCCAGTCAGCTCAATCATGCTGCTCGCTGTGGTCTCGACTGCCGGGGTGGAGACTTCGTCGTATCCGATAGCAACGCTGATCCAAGTCAACGAACCCGGGTCTGCGTCGCCTATCTGGCCACACGCTACTAGCAGAATGCTGAAAGCAGTCGTGAGAAGCATCATCCACGCTAGCCTATGGCGATTTCGTAGCCTTTGGCCCTCCAAAATACCGAAGCCCATCAGCCTGTTCGACGACGCTCGCCGAATTACGAATGAACACGTATGGCTTTGCATGCGGTAATGCGCCCACTTTCGAAATACATTCGGGTGAACCCGCATCAGACCTGAATACGCTCCGCAATCACCTGGGTGTAAGTGGGCACTCATTGCCACCAATTGCACAAACAAGTCATTGAATTACTCGGCCGGTTGCGCAACCAGCTCCGTACGCGCTAAGCACCCACTTGTTAGCACGTACCTCATAGCGCTCAATCTGACGGCGTTGTCGTCGTCCGCAATGAATGTAACAAGCTCGGATGAGAGTGAAATGGGAGAATGTGCACTTGTCACAGACGGCTTGTACTGGTGACCAATTGCGCCGGGATGCCTACCTACTTCTGCCGTCTACCGAAAAGGGCGCAATGGGGCGTTGAGTTTCGCCAGCCTGCCGACCGAAATTCGCACTTAGTGTCGGCGTCGCGTGTAGTATCGATAGGTGAGGGATTAACTCGTGCATCTGTAGTTCTAGGTCTACTCAGACAGGTTACCAAGGAGCGTGGTGTCTGAACTCAAGTTGATAATAGTTGGTGCTGGCGGACTTGGTCGAGAAGTTCGGGCGTATGCCCAAGAAGCTCTAGGCCTTGAAAGCTATGAACTCATGGGCTTCCTCGACGATAAACCCCCTCCAGAGGATGCCGCCCCACTGCTGGCTGCGCCATGGCTTGGCCCGATACGCTCACATACACCAAACGAGTTCGAACGCTTCATCGTAGCGATCGGCGAGCCGCGGAGCCGCGAGGCAGTGGTCGACGCTTTGCGGAGCAGAGGAGCAACGTTCGTTACGATTCGCCACCCGACCGCGTACGTGGCAGGCAACGCCACCATCGCAGAGGGCGTGGTTCTGGCACCGTTCTCCACAGTTGGTGCTGGTGCGAGAATCGGCGCGTTCGCCCACTTACACTTTTATGCGTCTGCAGCACATGACACGCGTCTCCACGACTACGCGACCTTGTCACCTTACGCAGTGGCCAACGGTGGCTCGGTGATAGGCCAGGCCGCCTTCCTTGGTTCGCGCGCTACCGTAAACCCGGTTACAACAGTTGGGAGGTATTCTAAAGTTACAGCGGGTTCAGTAGTTTACCAAGACATCCCGGCCAACTCCATCGCGCATGGGAACCCAGCTAAAGCTCGTCCGCAGCTGGAGAGTTACTGACACGGTTTCGGCACTCAGTGATACAGTACATGCACGCTCTCGAGTGTGTGATCGACGATTGTGAACGAAAGCCTAGCAGCGGGCGCTGCCCCGCCTAAAGAGACAAGGATTGGAGTTGCAAATGAAACGCATTCCTAGGTCGTTCCTCGTCATTGCCAGTTTGGCAGTGGCGCTGATTCTTGGCGCCTGTAACATGGGCGCCCCACAGGTTCGCCAGCCGGGCCCGTTCGGGTTCGTTGCGCAGACCGACGTAGAGCCGGGCGCAGTAGTCGAGAGCAACGTGGTGCAACTCCGCTCAAGCAACGTACCACTGCCCGCGAGCGTAGAAGGCGGCGACGCCGTCCTGCTCATCAACGGTGAAGTGGCTGGTGACGACGCAACGGCAGCCCCTGGTGCTGAACTGCAAGTGCGCCTCACCGCAAGCACAGAGTTCAATGGCACTGTGACGGCCACCGTAACGGTCGGTGAGGTGTCCGCCCTGTTCTCCGTTACCACCCGTGCGGCCAGCACGACTCCGAACGAGTTCAGCTTCGAGGCCGTAACCGATGCCGAGCCGGATAGCGAAGTTACCAGCGCTGACGTGGAACTCACCGGCTTCGACGGCGTCGCCGAAGCGACCGTAGAAGGCAACGGTGTACTCATCGTGAACGGCGCCCTAGTGGCTGGTGCCGATCCGGTCGAGGTCAGGTCAGGTGACCTGATAGCTGTCAGGGTCACTACCAGCCCAATGCACTCGACGGCAGTAGAAGTGATCGTCACGGTTGGAGGCGTAAGCGCCCCCTTCACGGTCACCACACGCGCACCTAGCACGACCCCGAATGAGTTCACTTTCGACCCAGTAACGGACGCCGCCTTGGCCACCGAAGTGACAAGTAACACAGTGGAGCTAACCGGTTTTGATGGCGTCGCCAGCGCTTCGATAGCGGGCGTCGGGACTCTTGTCTTGAACGGTACCGACGTAATCGGCAGTGGTCCGGTAGACGTGGAGGCCGGCGACAACATCGCGGTTAGGGTTACTTCGGCCGCTGATTTCGAGGTCACGGTTCAGACCACAGTCACCGTAGGCGGCGTGAACGCCGATTTCGTGGTGACCACACGCGCCTCTGTGGACCCCGAGATTACCGCATTCGCCTCTGACACGGACACCCCTGAGCCGGGGCAAGAAGTAACGCTCTCGTGGATCGTCACGGGTGACTATGACGAGTTGATTCTCACAAATGACCTTGACCCAGCAGCTGAAGTTGTCCTCGGCCTCATGGATACCTCCACAATCGTTACCCTTCCTACTAGCGCGCCCAGTATCTCCTACACCCTGAGCGCGTCCCGCGCGGGCACGCTTGAGGACACCGCGTCCGTAGCCTTGAACATAGAGCTTTGGGTCTGCTCACTTTCGGGAACCCAATACCCGATTGAGATTCCTGATCTTGAGCTACGCGCTGCTATCGTGACAGAACTCGGTGTTGCGTATGAGGACCTGGACTGCGTCGATATGCAGGCCTTGGTGGACCTGGCAACCGGTAACTTCGATGGTAACGAAGGCACAATCAGCTCACTTGTTGGCGTTCAGCACGCCACGAACTTGGAAACGCTCCACGTGGAGTGGAACCAGATCTCTGACTTGGCGCCGATCGCTAACCTGACCACCCTCACAGAGCTCAACCTCGACAGGAACTACGTTGAAGACGTCTCCCACCTCAGCGGGCTCACCAACCTCACCCTGCTGGGCCTGTGGGATAACGGGCCTGTCTACGAGACATGGGAAGACGGCTTGACCGATTTGAGTCCCATCGCAGGGTTAACCCAGCTGCAGACCCTCTTCATAAGCTGGAACAACTTAGATGACCTTGCTGCCATAACCGATATGGAGGAGTTGCGCACGCTGTACGCCAACGTGAACAACATCACGGACTTGGCTCCGCTGGCGAACAAGCCGAACCTTGTGGAGTTGCAGCTAAGCTATCAGCGCACGCAGTTGACGCTGAACCAGGACGCTTTAGCTGGCCTGTCAGCTCTGGAGATCCTGAGGCTGGAAGGGCACGATCTCACCGATACGGACATGCTCACTGGACTTGCGAGCCTCAACGATGTCGACCTGACCGCGAACTTGCTCACATCAGTTAACGGTCTAGCGGAAAACTTGGACTTCGCCGCCGGAGACCGCTTGGTCATAACAGATAACTGCCTTGGCCCAGATGCAGACGCAGACATCACCACGATGGTCACCCGCGGGGTTACCGTTGTCAACGATAGCCAAGCCGCGTGCGCAGCAGGCTTCTCGTCCATTGAACGGATGCAGCAGCGGGAAGCGTTGCGGCAAGAGTACCTCCGCCAAGGGAACCAACGGTAGGGAACCTCAAGCCCCAGAAGGGGCCCCGTAACCGTTGTTGATCGCTGGTCCGCTGACGTGTAACTGTCAGCGGACCAGATTTTTCTCGCGGCAGACTAAGCGCTAGACCGAGTCGCGTCTAGACGCTAAGAAGGGCACAACTTCATCCCGGAGCCTGAGGGGCTTGTGTAACATCAACTTCGCAGTAGTGTAGGCCATGTTTTAGAAGTGCCCGTAAGTGATTCGTCTTTGAGGGCCTCCGCTAGGTGCTGACCTACATTGCGGCCACGAACGGGATTTCGGATGCGAGACGGAAGGTCTGGTAACTGTGGGATATAACAAGACTTCAGGAATGTCCAAGCCTCGCTCCGAACCTCACCCGGAGCGGTTGAGCGCGCACGACCAGCTGCCCGGAGTCGGAAGGGGATTCGAGAACGACTTGACCCCAAGTACCGAAAGGGAGAGTACGGTATCGTCCCTGGGAGAGGCCATCCGTACGCTGTTCTGGCACCTGAGCCGTAGACGGCGCCGCGCTCTCCTTCCGCTATTTGTTCTCATGCTGATCGGGGCAGTTGCTGAGGTAGCTACGCTTGGCGCCCTTCTACCCTTCCTCGGGGTCATCACTGCGCCAGAGAGCTCAGGGGTGCTAGAGAGGTTGAGGCCGCTCTTAGCAACCGTCAACGCTTCCGAACCCCCTCAAGCGATCTATGTCCTTACAGCCCTCTTTGCGACGGCCGCCCTGATATCTGCAGGACTACGCCTCCTTCTTCTACGAATGAGTAGCGGATACGCCAACAGCGTTGTGTACGAGTTGGCTGTTAAGCTCTACGACAAGGTCCTTCACGAACCGTATTCGTTCCATATACGTCGGAACTCCAGTGAGGTGATTGCAGGCGTCAATAAGGTCGAGTTCTTACTGAGCAACCTTCTGATGCCGCTCCTAAATGGGGCGGTAGCCGTTGTCATCTCTATCTTCATCATCGTCGGGCTAGTAGTCATAGATGCAGGTGTTGCGCTCGCAGCTGGAATCGGATTCTCCACAATCTACCTGCTAGCAACTTGGCTCACTCGCAACAGGCTCAGGCACAATAGCCGTATCTCCGCCGCAGCTCACGATCAACGGGTAAAGGTGATGCAAGAAGGTCTAGGGGGCATTCGGGATGTGCTCATCAGTCAACTGCAGCCGGTGTTCCTAGAGACCTTCGATAGAGCTGTTTCGGGCCTTCGACGTGCCCGCACATTGAACACTTTCTATGAGGGAGCGCCGCGCTATCTAGTCGAGGGCTTAGGAATGGTTCTAATCGCCGGAGTGGCAGTCGTTCTTACCGGTCGGCCAGGTGGAGTCGTTGAAGCCATCCCTATTCTGGGAGCGCTCGCGCTCGGCGCGCTTAGGTTGTTACCACTCATCCAGATGGTCTATAGCGGTTGGGCATCGATAACTGGCTCTCAGCAGTTGGTGTTTGACGTTGTGAACCTGCTGGGTCCGCCTAAGCAGCTCCAAACGAAGCCCAAACATTACGGCGACAAGTTGCCGCTGCGCGAAGCGATATCGTTCGAGAGCGTCTCGTTCGCTTACGCGCCAAACACTGCCCCCGTTCTGAAAGAGTTCAGTCTGACGATTCCGCAGGGCGCGCGCGTTGGCATAGTCGGCAAGACCGGTAGCGGAAAATCTACTTTGGCAGACCTACTGCTTGGGCTGTTAATGCCTACTAGTGGAAGGATAACCATAGATGGCACCGAGTTGGATGCAGATGGGATCTCCAGATGGCAAGAGAATGTTGCGCATGTTCCACAATCGCTCTTCCTGGCTGATGCCAGCATCGCTGAGAACATCGCTTTCGGTCAGAGATATGAGGAAATTGATCACGAGCTGGTGCGCCACGCTGCCAAACAAGCTGAACTGACGGACGTCATCTCCAAACTTCCTGATGGTTACGAGACACGCGTTGGCGAACGTGGAGTTCAGCTTTCCGGAGGTCAGCGCCAACGGATTGGAATCGCGCGGGCCCTCTACAGGCAGGCGAAGGTCCTAGTATTCGACGAAGCTACGAGTGCGCTCGACAACGATACCGAGGCCGCTGTAATGACAGCCATCGAGGGGTTAGATCGTAGTCTGACGATAGTCATTATCGCCCACCGGCTCTCCACGCTTACCGGGTGCGATACGGTTATCCACCTTGAAGAGGGTCGGGGAGCCCAGAGAAGCCTAATTAGCCTCAACAGGTCTGGCTAAGTCGACTTCGTGGGTGGGTAGGGCAGGTCCTAGGAGCGTCTAGGTGCCCCAGGAGGCGGGGGCTCGTCTACGCTGAACAGTGCTCGGCTGTAGACTTCCTCGTAGGCCTCAAGCACTTGCGCAATCGAGAATCGTTCCACCCGCCGTCTAGCGACATCAACCATTGCGTGCCGCTCAGCGGGAGAGTCAAGCAACCTAATTAACGCCTGCGCCAAGCTCCTACTATCACGCGGGGGGATGAGCACGCCCGCACCGTCTACTAGCAGATCTTCTACCCCCCGTATCTTGGTCCCGATGGCAGGTAACCCTGCTGCCATGGCCTCCATGATGCTCCGCGGTAGGCCCTCCCGATCGGATGCCAATACAAGGACGTCCGCCATTTTCATCAGGCCGGGGACATCTCGTCGAAATCCGAGAAAGCGAACCCTGTCCGCGATCCCTGTGCTAGTGGCGCGCTGGACGACAGTCTCCATGGTGGGACCGACGCCAGCGAGCACAAGCCGCACTTCCACGCCCGCGGCCTGCACGGCGGCCACCGCATCAATAACATCTACATGGCGCTTGTTTGGTGTGAACTCTGCCACCATGAGGATCACGCGTTCGTTTGTTGCAATTCCCAGCTCTCGCCGGTAAGTGGCGCGATCCTTGGCTTCGACCGCCGCCTTCCGGAATGCATCCGAGTCCATCCCGATCCCCGGAACGTGGCGCAACTTGTGTTGCGGAACGAGGCCGAACTTGGTAGCAGAACGCTCATCCTCGCTGTTGATGACCACGAGTTGGTCCGTCCAGGGACCAGCTACTCGCTCTAAGACCTTATACGCAAGCTGCGGTAGTGAGTTGTCGTCCTCAAAGAAATGAAAGCCATGGGCTGTGTAGACAACAGCTGGTCGACCGCGCGTTCGGCGAAGAGCCGCTCGAGTCACGAACGATGCCACGGGTGTATGAACGTGCACTATGTCAAACCCGTAGTTGTCAACAATAGCCCGAACTCGGCGGCCAGCTAGGAGATTCTTGAACGCAAGGGGGTTTCTTGACCACGGTACATCATGAGATCCATCAAATTCAGCGGCACAGATCTCACTTTGGGTGACGTCAGCGGCGGCACAATGAACTTCCCAGCCAATCTTTCGGAAGTGTCGGGCGAATGGGACCAGGAAGGCCTCCAATGCAGCCGCCACGGTTGAAACTTGGAGAAGTCGCATAGCGGATTCTAGTCTAACTTCCAAGTGAAACCGGCTCTTGCTAGCTATGCCCGCCACCTTCTATGCCGACAACTCGCGTTGCGTTGCGCCTTGGGCCACCCGCTCTCGTTTCACATCACTACCTTGCGCTAGTTTCACAACCAGGTCGGAGAAGTGGCGGCAACGGATTCCTCACCCTTACGGCGCGCAGCTACGGTATTGTCTGCGCCTCCGTGGCGCCACATCATCCAGATCAGCTACCTAGAAAGGGGGCCCACGAAATCGCGGGCGCCCGCGTTGAACGCGGGCGCCCTTCCCGGCGTGAACCGGGCAGCTAGGTTACGAAGTTTTAGTAGCGCGAAGCGGCGTTAGTAACGCGCACGTCGGCAGCCTGAAGGCCCTTCTGGC
>Ga0172382_10002126_pt1 | contig 33801 bp, 33 predicted proteins | sample Leawel138RmetaG_FD_122245 | JGI IMG/M metagenome (GOLD analysis project Ga0172382, IMG submission 122245) | Leachate microbial communities from a municipal landfill in Southern Ontario, Canada - Leachate well 138R metaG | ecosystem: Engineered > Solid waste > Landfill > Unclassified | place...
GTCGGGCACGAGGCCATTCCCGCAAGCGCGAGGTCCCCGTGTTCCTGCAGTGAGGTGGCTCAACCGAACAGTCGGCTCGCGTAGCCGCCAGCCCGGCGGATGTGATCGCGCAGTTGCTGTGCGAAGTCCTCCACCACCGACTTCTTCAATGACGGGCGCGACAGCAGCACCTGCTGCCATGCCTGCAGGTTGGGCAGGCCATCGAGCAGCCTGAGGGCATGCCATTGCTCCAGCAGGTCGAGGCGCTGGAAGAAGGGCGCGAAGGCCGCATCCACCAGGGCGAACCCGCTGCCGTTGAAGAAGGGACCGCGCACGTGCGGTTCCAGGCGTGCCAGATCGGCGGCCAGCGCGCTGCGCTGCCGTTCGAACTCCTCCTCGTCACGCGCCATGCTGAGACGGTACTGCGTGCCCAGCAGGTTGGAGGCGAATTCGGTCCATGCGCGATTCTTCGCGCGCAGCAGCGGATCGGCGGGTTGCAGCGACGGCGGGTTGGTTTCATCCAGGTATTCCATGATCACCGCCGATTCAAACAACACCACTTCGCCCACGCGCAGCAGAGGTACCTTGCCCATGGGCGAAATGACCCGGAACCATGGAGGCGGCGCGGCCAGATCGATGTAGGTAATGTCGAAGTCGATTTCCTTTTCGCGCAACACGATCACGGAGCGCTGCACGAAAGGGCAGAGCACGAAACTCACCAATTCGGGACGTTGCATGGCGTTACCCCGGCGGCCAGGCGAGATAGCGGCCTGCAAGCACGTGCAGGTGCATGTGGAACACGGTCTGGCCCGCATCCTGGTTGGTGTTCATCACCAGCCGGAAGCCGTTCTCCGCGAAGCCCTGTTCGGCGGCCAGGCGGCGGGCAGTGAGCAGCAGCTTGCCGGCCAGCAACGCATCCTGCTCCTCGAGTGCGTTCACCGAAGCGATGTGCTTGCGGGGGATGACCAGCATATGCACGGGCGCCACCGGATTGATGTCGCGGAATGCGACCACGTCCTCGTCCTCGTACACGATGTTCGCAGGCAGGCTGCCATCGGCGATCCTGCAAAAGATGCAATCCATGAGGTCTCCTCTTCGGGTTCATTTCAGGCGGCGTGCCGGGGCGCGGACAGGTAAAATGTCAGCCCCGAATGAACGCCGCGATGGATAACCTTACTTCATGAGCCGCCCAGTTCCCAAGGTGGGATTCGTCAGCCTCGGCTGCCCGAAGGCCACGGTGGATGCGGAACGCATCCTGACGCAGTTGCGCGCCGAGGGCTATGCCATGGTGCCGGACTTCCAGGAGGCCGACCTGGTGGTGGTCAACACCTGTGGTTTCATCGATGCCGCCGTGGAGGAATCCCTGGACGCCATCGGCGAGGCCTTGGTCGAGAACGGCCGCGTGGTGGTGACGGGTTGCCTGGGTGCCAAGGAGGAGGTGATCCGTGCCAGCCACCCTCAGGTGCTGGCCGTCACCGGGCCCAACCAGTTGGAGGCCGTGATGGAGGCCGTCCATGCCCATCTGCCTCCGGAGCATGACCCGTTCGTGGACCTGGTGCCGCCGGGCGGTGTCAAGCTCACACCCCGCCACTATGCCTACGTGAAGATTGCCGAAGGCTGTAACCAATCCTGCAGCTTTTGCATCATCCCCTCCATGCGCGGACGCCTGACCAGCCGGTCGGCGGGCGAGGTACTGGCCGAGGCCGAGCGCCTGGTGTCGGCAGGGGTGCAGGAACTGTTGGTAGTATCACAGGACACGGGTGCCTATGGCGTGGATCTGAAATACCGCACCAGTTTCTGGAACGGCCGTCCGGTGCGCACCCGCATCACCGAACTGGCGCGCGAACTGGGCCGCCTGGGTGTGTGGGTACGGCTGCATTACCTCTATCCCTACCCCCACGTGGATGAGATCCTGCCACTCATGGCCGAGGGTCTGGTGTTGCCCTACCTGGATGTACCGCTGCAGCACGCGAGCCCTGCCATCCTGCGCGCCATGCGTCGCCCCGGCGATGTGGAAGGGACGCTCAGGCGCATCGAGCAGTGGCGGAGTGAGTGTCCCGACCTCACCCTGCGCAGTACCTTCATCGTAGGCTTCCCCGGCGAGACGGAGGAGGATTTTGAACGTCTGCTGGAATTTCTCCAGGAAGCGCGGCTTGACCGTGTGGGCGCCTTTGCCTATTCGCCCGTGGCCGGTGCGGCGGCCAACGCGCTACCGGGCGCGGTGCCGGAGGAACTCAAGGAGGAGCGCCTGGAGCGGTTCATGGAACTGCAGGCGGCGATCAGCGCGGACCGCCTGCAGGATCGGGTCGGCCGCATCGAGACCGTGCTGGTGGATGAGGTGTTCGAGGACGGTGTCGCGGCACGTTCGCGCGGCGATGCGCCCGAGGTGGACGGCAATGTCTTCATCGAGACCGATGTGGCACTGGAACCGGGGCAGTTCGTGCGGGTACGCATCACCGCCGCGGGTGAGCACGACCTTTACGCTGAACCCGTGTGAGGCCCGAATAACGTTACGGCTTTCACTTATTTCCGGGGTTATGCGGAGTGTCTATACGTTAGGGGCCTTATGGTCATGGGTGGAGGGATATTGTGAATTCCTCAGATACCCTCATCGTTCATCTGGCATGGAAGCATCGCCTGCGGGGTTACCTGGAAGGTGTGTCCGGTGAGACGCTGGATCCGGAGGTGGTGGCGCGTGAGGACTGTTGCGAACTTGGACACTGGATCGCATCCCGGTGCGATGCCCTGTCGGCGGTGCCGGAGTTTATCCAGATGCGTGAGCAGCATGCGGCCTTTCACCGCTGTGCCGGCAACATTGTCCGCTGTCAGCCGGCCGGTGCCGAGTATCTCCTCACTACCGAGTACGCCCGGTTGTCGGCACGGGTGGTTTACGCCATTACGAGGCTCAGCCACGTGCTCGAGAAAGCGGAGTACAGTTGAATCGCTGCCCGTCCGCCGGGCCAGTCACTCCTTGGGTTTGAACAGTGCCTCCAGGGCCGCGTGTGTCTCGTCAGCCGCGGGCTGCGGAGCGGAGGCTTGCCCGCCGAATAGTGCATCCAGTTGTGCGCGAGCCGCTGCATTCGTATCGGTGACCATGCCGCCGAAGGCCTGCGGGCGCGGCTGGAAGTAATCGCAGAAGTTTGCCCGATCCTTCACCCCGGGGGGTTCCGCCCGCTCCTCCGTGCACGCCTCGGCGTGGTGCGGATCATGGAACATGCACATGATGCAGGCATGCAGTTCCGCGCCACACTGGCGGCACGCCTCGAGCCGGGAAAAACGGCCCCTGATTTCGAGGCTCGTGCCGCATTTCCAGCACACCAGAGCGTCATTCGTGGCCACGAGCTTAACCCCTCCGCATGTCAGGCACGCCAGCGCAACCAGGCGCGGTGCCATGGTTTGAGACTGCCGAACGCGCGCAGCGTTTCCATGCCCATGGCCGGATTGTCGGTGATGACGTTGTCCACGTCCATGGCCAACAGCCGGCGCATGCGCTCACGATCGTTGACGGTCCAGGCGTGCACGGTCATGCCGCGTGCGTGAGCCTCCTGCACCAGTGCGTTGTCGATCGCATGGTGGGCCACGCTCACGAAATCGAACGCTTCGTGCGGCAGGCTGGCAGTCTCCTGTACCAGCCCCACGCGCAGGCCGGGCAGGGTACGTTTCGCCACGGCGGTGAGCGCGGGATTGAAGGAGCATACCAGCGCCTGCGCCGCGAACTCCTGGGCTTGCAACACCTCGGCCACATGCGTGGCCAGTGGGGGGCCGTCGCCGTAGTCCTTCAGTTCGATGTTGAGGCCTATGCGCCCGCGTGCCCTGGCGATGAATTCGGACAGTAGCGGGATCCGGTTGCCGCCGGGCAGGGATGGCAGCTCTGAGAAGGCCAGGTCACGCACCCGACGCGGATCTCCCGTGAGGCGCTGCAGGTCTGCGTCATGGAAGACCACGACCATACCGTCCGCCGTGAGTTGCACATCGATCTCGGCCCACGGCGTACCGAAGGCAATGGACTGGGCCAGTGCCTGCAGGGAATTTTCCGTGCCGAGGGTGGTGCCGGCGCGGTGAGCGGTGATGTCTGGCATGTAGGCAGGGCGCCGCCTGGGGCGCTGATGGCATCTCGGCAGTCAACTGGCGCACCGCGCCCTACGAAAAAGGCCCGCTTGCGCGGGCCTTTCTGCTTCCCGCTGACGCGGTGTTATGCCGCGCGGCTCTTCTGAATCATGTCGTGGATGATGGGGGCCAGGATGATCTCCATGGCAAAGCCCATCTTGCCGCCGGGCACTACGATGGAGTTGCGGCGGGACATGAAGCTGTCCTTGATCATGGAGAGCAGGTAGGGGAAGTCCACGTTGAACTTCTTCGGGTCGCGGAAGCGGATTACGACGAAGCTCTCATCGGGCGTGGGGATGTCACGGGCGATGAAGGGGTTCGAGGTGTCCACCGTGGGCACACGCTGGAAGTTGATGTCCGTACGCGAGAACTGCGGCGTGATGTAGTGGACGTAGTCATCCATGCGGCGCAGGATGGTGTCGACGATCGCCTCAGCCGTATAGCCGCGCTGGGCGTTGTCACGGTGGATTTTCTGGATCCACTCGAGGTTCACGATGGGTACCACGCCGATGAGCAGGTCGGTGAACTTGGACACGTCCACGTCACCGGACACCACGCCGCCGTGCAGGCCTTCATAGAACAGCACATCGGTCTTTTCGGTGATCTCTTCCCAGGGGGTGAACTCGCCTGCCTTCAGGCCCGGATAGGGGCTGGCTTCTTCGTCGGAATGCAGATAGTAGCGGCGCTTGCACACACCCGTTTCACCGTAGGCCTTGAAGGTGTCGGCGATGAGGTCGAAGTGGTTGGCGTCCGGCCCGAAGTGGGACAGGTTCTTGCCCTCTTTGGCGAAGCGGGCAATGGCCTCTTTCATCTCGGCACGGTTGTAGCGGTGGAAGCTGTCGCCCTCGATGACCAGAGGCTTGATCTTCTCGCGGAAAAAGATGTGTTCGAAGGCGTTCTTGACGGTCGTGGTGCCGGCGCCGGACGAACCGGTGACGGCAATGACCGGATGCTTCTGGGACATGGCATGTGCTCCCTAAGTTGTAATGTTTGTATTTTCTAAAAATCGAATGTTCCGATTGTAGCCGCCAATGGCCGAATAGCGCCTATCCCCTGTGGGGGATAACGCTCAAGTGACTGTTTTTGTTTGGGCCGAGGTCTCAGGCGGTACAATCCGGGCGGCACCGGGGCCTGCAGTGGGCCCGGTGGCCGCCCGATGGCCCGAGTATAACGAGGGTAGCGCCCGCTGCCTAACGGCCGCCACGCTCGCGCGCCACGGCACGATAACCGATATCGCGGCGGTACTGGATGCCGTCCCAGTGGATGCGGCCTGCGAGGGCATAGGCGCGCTGCTGGGCCTCGGCGACCGTGGTGCCCAGGGCCGTGGCGCACAGTACGCGGCCACCGGCGGTGACGACCTGGCCATCCTGCAGCGCGGTGCCCGCGTGGAACACCTTGGCCTCGGCACTGTCACTGCCGTCCAGGCCGGCGATGACATCGCCTTTGCGGTAGGCGCCCGGGTAGCCCTGCGCCGCCAGCACCACACCCAAGGCGGCGCGGCTGTCCCATTCCGCCCCGGTTTGATCCAGACGCCCATCGAGGGCCGCCTCGCACAGCGCCACCAGGTCGGACTGCAGGCGCATCATGATGGGCTGGGTTTCCGGATCGCCGAAGCGGCAGTTGAACTCGATGACGCGGGGGGTACCGTCCTGATCGATCATCAACCCGGCGTAGAGAAAGCCGGTGTAGGGGGTGCCTTCGGCGGCCATGCCGCGCACGGTGGGCTCGATCACCTCCCGCATGATGCGGGCATGTACCTCGGGCGTGACCACCGGCGCCGGTGAATAGGCACCCATGCCGCCGGTATTCTGGCCGGTATCGCCGTCGCCCACGCGTTTGTGATCCTGGCTGGTGGCCATGGGTATGACGTGTTCGCCATCTACCATGACGATGAAGCTGGCCTCCTCACCTTCCAGGAACTGCTCGACGACCACGCGATGGCCGGCGCTGCCGAAGGCATTGCCCGCGAGCATGTCGCGCACGGCGGCCTCGGCCTCGGCCAAGGTCATGGCCACGATCACACCCTTACCGGCGGCGAGCCCGTCGGCCTTCACCACGATGGGCGCACCCTGGCGACGTACGTAGGCGAGCGCCTCGTCCACGTCGGTGAAGTTGGCGTAGGCCGCTGTGGGGATCTGGTGGCGTGCAAGGAAATCCTTGGTGAATGCCTTGGAGCCCTCCAACTGTGCCGCGGCCTGGGTGGGACCGAAGCAGCGCAGGCCTGCCGCGCGAAAGGCATCCACCACGCCCATCACCAGCGGGGCTTCGGGGCCGACGATGCTGAGGGCCACATCGTTCTGCTGCACGAAGGCGATGAGTGCCGGGATGTCGGTGGCATCGATGGCCGCATTTTCGAGCCGCGGCTCGCGCGCCGTGCCGGCGTTGCCCGGGGCCACGTACACCTTGCTCACCTTGGGCGATTGCGCCGCCTTCCATGCGAGGGCGTGTTCGCGCCCGCCGCTGCCGATGACGAGAACCTTCATTGTCTGGCCAATCCTCAGGAAAAAAATACCGTGCTCAACGCGTCATTGCTTGGGCTGCGTGCTCAACGGTCGGCGGCTGATTGCTCAGCGACCCGCGTCTCGCGGCCGTTGTGGTGCAGCATGTATTTCGCGGTCTCGTACAGTGCGAGGGCGAGACCGCGCATGTGTGCCGCGCGCTCGGGCTCGCGCGCGGCGAAGTCCTCCCGCACGTCGTCGTGGTCGAGGCGATAGAGCCGGGCTTCGCCGCTCTCCGTGTGCATGCGCAGCAGATGGTGCTCGCCGACGACGCCGATTTCGCGCCGACCGTGATTGATGATGAATGCGTAATCTTCCTCGTCACGCCTGGCATCGAGCAGGTCGCGGCCGAGGGTACGGATGCGATAGGACTGACCGGCAAGATGCGCCACGGTGGGCAACACATCCAACTGGCTGGCGACACGGCTGTCAATGCGCGGTGCCACCCGTCCGGGTGCGTGGATGACCAAGGGTACGCGATGGGCGTTGAGGCCGAGTTGCGTCTCGGCGGCACCGGCGTGGCGACCGGCATCACCGCCCAGGCCGTGATCACCGAAGAACACGAAGATGGTATTGGCGAAATAAGGTTCACGGCGCGCTGCTTCCATGAACCAGCCGACGGCGTGGTCGAGGAAACGGAAAGAGTTGAATTCGGCCTCGGAGATGAAGCCGTACTCCTGCACGCGATCGTCACCCGGATGTTCGGTGCGGAAGCCGCGGTTGTCCTCGGGGATGGTGTACGGCCGGTGCCCGCCCGAGGTCTGGATATAGGCTACGAACGGCCGGTCGAGACCGCGCAGTACGTTGTTGGCTTCCTCGAACAATGACAGGTCGGAGATGCCCCACACGTCCACGCGCGGGCTCTCGTAGCTGCCTTCCTCGTAGATGTGCAGGCCCGGGATATTGTGTGAGAGCAGGCCGCGGATGTTGCCCCAGCTGGCGCTCCCGCCCAGGAAATAGAACTTTTCGTAGCCGTCGAACTCGTCCAGCAGGGTGTGCTGGTTGACGATGACGGGATTGCGTGAGGACGTGCCGTTCAGCTCCACATCGGGTGTGCCTGTGGTGGTGGCGAATACCGCGCGCGCCGTGCCGGTGTGTGGTACGAAGAAATTGGGGAAGTACAGGCCCTCATGGGCCAGCGCCGCGAAATGCGGCGTGGGGTCCAGGGGATTGCCCGAAAGTGAGGTCTTGTAGCTGGCGAAGGATTCCAGTTGCACGATGACCACGTTGGGCCGGGTCACTTCCGTCGGGGTAAACCTGCGTTCGAAGCGCAGTGCATCGCGGTCGGCATCGGCGATTCCGAGATACGCGGCCACGGTGTCGTAGTGCGCGCGCACCTTCTTCTCGCTATAGCGCACACCACCGTTCTTGCGCGTATCCAGGAAGTAATGCACCGGGTTCACCGCCACGGCGGCAGCGAAGGGATGGGGGCTGAAATAGGCATCACTCCAGCGCAGCGGATACCAGGAGAATTTGCCGTAGATGGCGGCCAGTATCACGAAGAAGCTGCATACGCCCACGGCGATGCGTGCCGGCCAGCGCAACTCAGGCGCGCTTTGGTGTGCACAGCGCAGCAACAAGCGGTGCGTACCCGATGCCGCGGCCAGCGTGAATACCGCCAGCCCGAGGGTGATCCACATCACCGGGTAGGATTCCCACACCATGGTGAAGGAGATATCGGCATTGTCCAGGAAACGCAGCACGGTGTTGTCCACGCGTGTGGCCAGATAGGCGTAATGACCGAAATCCACCACGTGGAAGAAACCCACTGCGAGTGCCGCCAGGGTCAGGTACGCGCTCCAGAAAACGCGTGCCCAGGGGCGCACGAACGGGTTCAGGGGCGGTAGCCAGCCAAGCAATGCGAGCGGCAGCAGCAGCACCAGAACCACGCGCAGGTCGAACTTCAGTCCCAGGTAGAACGCCTGCACAAGGTCGGCCGCAGGGATGGGGTCCGCCGCGTTGTTGTAGGCGAGGAAGAAGGCGAGCCTCAGCAGCGAAAGCAGTGTGACGCCGGCCAGGCTGGCGACGAGCAGAAAGCGCGGGAGGCGGGGGATTCGATGCATGCAGGTGGTGCCGGAGAAAAACGGCGGGAGTATATCACAGGCCCGCCCGACGGACTTCCATGGGGCGGGTGCATGGGACAGAATACGTGCCGGTTCCGGAGTACACCATGTCCCTCAAACTGCCTCGCCGGCGCGCCTTGCGCGCTGTGCTCTACTTCACACTTTTTCTCGCATTCGTCGGTGCGGGCCGCTTGGCACAGAAGACCTACGACAGCTATTGGTGGTTCGGCGATCGTGGACCGTATCTGCAGATGCCGGCCCCCACGGCCATGAACGTGCGCTGGGAAACCGCCCAACCGGGCACCGGGCGTGTGCGCTACGGACTTGCCCAGGATCGCCTGGAACACGTGGTCGCAGGCGCGCCCGAGGCCTACGTGCACGAGGTGCGCCTCGAAGGCCTGCAGCCGGATACGCGTTATTACTACCAGGTCGAGGTGGAGGGGCGCGATTTCATGGCCGAGCCTGCATGGTTCATTACGCCCCCTGCCGCAGGCAGCGATGTGCCCACGCGCCTGTGGGCAATAGGCGACTCCGGGTTGCCCGGCAAGGGCCAGGACCGTATGCGTGATGCCGCGCTGGCATGGATGGCAGCCAATCCTCGCAGCACACGTCCGCTCATGGACATCTGGCTCGCTCTGGGCGACAACGCCTATACCTCCGGGCGTAACCGGGAGTTCCAGGTTGCGCTCTTCCAGCCCTTCGCGGGCGTATTGCGTCACGTACCGTTGTGGGCCGTCTACGGTAATCATGACGCGCGCCGCTGGGTGCATTACGACATCTTCAGCCTGCCCGAAAACGCCGAGTCAGGTGGCGTAGCCTCGGGAACGGAAAGCTGGTATTCCTTCGACCACGGGCCGGTACATGTCGCGGTGCTGGATTCGGAGGCGCATGCGGATTCCGACGCCATGTTGCGTTGGCTGGAGCAGGACCTCGCCGCAGATCGCTCAGCCTGGCGCATCGTGGCGCTGCATCACCCGGCCTACAGCCGGGGTGGGCATGACTCGGATGATCGCTGGGACAGTGGCGGACGCATGTTCGATGTGCGCGAACGCATCCTGCCGGTGCTGGAGGCCGCGGGCGTGGATGTCGTGCTTGCGGGCCACAGCCACGTCTACCAGCGTTCGCATCTGCTGGCCTGCCATTACGGGCGCTCGGCGGAGCTCGCCGACGGGATGATTCTTGGGCGCGGTAGGCTTGGTGCCGTTTTCCAGAAACATGCACCTGGCCCCGTCGCTCATGACGGCGCGGTGCATGTGGTGATGGGCTCATCCTCCAAGCTGGACGGCGGCCCGCTGGATCACCCGGCCCATGCGGTATCGCTGCGGGAGTTGGGGTCCGTGATCATCGACGTGGTCGGACAGCGCCTCGATGCGCGCTTCATCAACGCCGACGGTGAGGTGCGCGACCACTTCACCATCGTGAAAGGTGCCGGCAAGCCGCGCACCGGCACCTGCGCGCGACAGACCACTTCCTGAGGGGGTTATGTTCGGCTGAGCGCGGGGGCGTGCGTCGGTGCGCCTCACCAGCGCTCGCCGCAAACCGCCCCTGCGCCCCCGTAGCGCCGGATCAATGCCGGAAATGCCGCATGCCGGTGAACACCATGGCCATGCCATGCTCGTCGGCGGCAGCGATGACCTCGTCGTCACGCATGGAGCCGCCGGGCTGAATCACCGCGGAGATGCCTGCATTGGCGGCGGCGTCGATGCCGTCCCGGAAAGGGAAGAAGGCATCGGAGGCCATCACCGAACCGCGTACCTCGAGGCCTGCGTATTCGGCCTTGATGGCGGCGATGCGCGCCGAATTCACGCGGCTCATCTGGCCGGCGCCAACGCCATAGGTCTGCTCGCCCTTGGCGTAGACGATAGCGTTGGACTTCACGAACTTGGCCACGCGCCAGGCGAACAGGAGATCACGCATTTCCTGCTCGCTGGGGACGCGCTTGCTGACCACCTTCAGTTCGCCGTGCAGGGCGAGGTCGGCGTCCTGCACCAGCAGGCCGCCGGTGACCTTCTTGTAATCCAGGCGTTTGCCCGGCGTCGCGGGCCATTGGCCGCATGCCAACAGGCGCACGTTCTTCTTGGCGGCGACCACCTCGCTGGCGGCGGCGGACACCGCTGGCGCGATGATCACCTCCACGAACTGGCGCTCGACGATGGCCTGCGCGGTTTCGGCGTCCAGCTCACGATTGAAGGCGATGATGCCGCCGAAGGCAGACTCCGGATCGGTCTGGTAGGCGCGCTCATAGGCCTCGATCAGGCTGGCACCCACAGCGACGCCGCAGGGATTGGCGTGCTTGACGATCACGCAGGCCGGGGTCTCGTCGAACTGCTTCACGCACTCCAGCGCCGCGTCGGTGTCGGCGATGTTGTTGAACGAGAGTTCCTTGCCTTGCAATTGGCGCGCCGTGGACACGGAGACCTCGCGGGCGCCGGCACTCACATAGAACGCGGCCTGCTGGTGCGGATTCTCGCCATAGCGCATGCCCTGAGCCTTCACGAACTGCACGTTGAAGGTGCGGGGGAAACCCTCGGCCTTGCCGTTGTCCACGATGGCGCCCAGGTAATTGGCGATCATGCCGTCGTATTGGGCCGTATGTTCGAAGGTCTTTACCGCCAGGTCGAAGCGGGTGGCGTCGGAGACGGCACCGCCGTTGGTACGCATCTCCCCCAGCACGCGGGCGTAGTCGCTCGCATCCACAACCACCGTGACGTCACGATGATTCTTGGCCGCCGCGCGCAGCATGGTCGGGCCGCCGATGTCGATGTTCTCGATGGCGTCTTCCAGGGTGCAGCCTTCCTTCGCCACGGTTTGCGCGAAGGGATAGAGGTTCACCACGATGAGGTCGATGCCGCCGATGCCGTGCTGCGCCATCACGCCATCATCCTGTCCGCGCCGCCCGAGGATGCCGCCGTGGATCTTCGGGTGGAGCGTCTTCACCCGACCATCCATCATTTCGGGAAAGCCGGTGTAATCGGATACCTCGGTGACCTGAACGCCCTGCTCGGCGAGCAGCTTCGCCGTACCTCCGGTCGAGAGGATCTCCATTCCCATGGCCGCGAGTTCACGGGCGAATTCGACGACCCCGGTCTTGTCCGAGACGCTGATCAGCGCACGCTGGATCTTGTTCATTGCATTTCCTTCTTTTCAATTTGTGTAACGCAGAGAACGCGGAGGCGCGGAGGACGCAGAGAAAACAGCATCATTTGCCTTTCTCCGCGTGCTCCGCGCCTCCGCGACCTTCGCGTTTCAAACCTTGGCCGTGTTCATTGGTCCAGCCCGTACTGCTGGAGTTTCTTGCGCAGCGTGCCGCGGTTGATGCCGAGGACTTCTGCCGCGCGGGTTTGATTGCCGCCGGTGTGGGCCAACACGGTTTCGAGCAAGGGCCGCTCGACTTCGCCGAGCAACAAGGCGTACAGGTTGTCGGGTGCGTGTCCGTCCAGATCAGCAAAATAGCGCTCCAGCGCCGCCCGTACGTGGCCGTTCAGGCCGATACCCTCCGTCGGATTCCCTCTGGTCATGCCGCCAACTCCTCCCCTTCGATAATCCGATCGAAAAATGCTTTGACCATCGCAATCTGCTGTGCCGTGGTTTCCACCTGGTTCACCGCGTGGCGGAATACGGCGCCTTCGCGCTGCCCCTTGCTGTACCACGCGATGTGCTTGCGGGCCACCAACAGCCCGGTGCGCTCCCCGTAGAACGCGTACAGGTTGTCGAGATGGCCAAGCAGAATGTCGCGGATCTCCGCCACGTCCGGCTCGGGCGGTTTTTCCCCGGTCCTGAGGTAATGTTCTGTTTCCCTGAAAATCCATGGCCGGCCTTGGGCGGCACGGCCAATCATCACACCGTCCGCACCGGTGGCGTCGAGCACCTGCCGCGCCTTTTCGGGCGTGGTGATGTCGCCGTTGGCGATGACGGGGATGAAATGCTTTGTTTTACCGCACGGATGGTGTCGTACTCGGCCGCACCACTGTAGCCGTCGGCCCGTGTCCTGCCGTGCACGGCCAGGCACTGGATGCCGGCATTTTCGGCAATGCGCGCGACGGCGACCGCGTTGCGGCTCTGGCCATCCCAGCCGGTACGGATCTTGAGGGTGACCGGCACGTCCACGGCTGCCACGACGGCGTCGAGGATGCGCGCGACCAGGGTCTCGTCGCGCAACAGCGCAGAACCGGCCATCACATTGCACACCTTCTTGGCGGGGCAACCCATGTTGATGTCGATGATCTGGGCCCCGTTGGCCGCGTTGTAGCGCGCGGCTTCGGCCATCATGGCCGGGTCGGCGCCCATGATCTGTACCGAGCGCGGCTCCGGCTCACCCGTGTGATCGGCGCGACGGCGGGTCTTGTCACTGCCATAGAGCAGCGAGTTGGATGACACCATTTCCGATACCGCCAGGCCTGCGCCCATGGCGCGGCACAGCAGCCGGAACGGGCGATCCGTCACGCCTGCCATAGGTGCAAGCACCAGGTTGTTCCTGAGCTGGTACGGACCGATGCGCATTGCAGAAGGAGATGCCCGGGGAAAAAACAGGGCCGCTAATGATAATCCAGAGCGGCGCGCACTCAAAATCGAATCGCCCCTGCGGTGGTATTACACCTGTCTCGGGCAAAGCAATCTTTCTTCCACCCGAGCACCGTTTTTCACGTCACCAGCGCCTTTGCATCATCCGGCATTGGCCGGACTGTCCCCATGCACACCCTATCGAAAAGTGAATTCGTAACCGAAGGCGCGCGCACCGGGATCCATGATTTCCAGCACGGCCTGGGCCTCGGCACCGGCATGCAATGGGCCGGAGGGGGCCTTGGGCAGGTATTCACCGGGTGTGAAGCGCCGGCTGGCGATGGGACGCTCTTCCGTGTCGAGGAACGTCACGATGAGATCCGGATAGGGTTGGGCGGCGAACCCGTGATTGACGAATGTCGCGGCGACGAGCAGCGCGTCCGCGAGCACGGGATGGCTTTGTACGTTACGTGTTGTGATTTCCAGGGCCGCAAGGTCGCGCCAGGGTGGCAGCTCACACCGGGCGACGGCACAGAGCAGTTCGATTCCGGGGCGCAGGGCGGGCTGGGCGGCGAACCGTTCCCGGTGGTGGTAGGCGTACTGACCTGCAAGCAGGACCATCAAGGCGAGATTGACAACGGTCCAGCCCACGGTGGAGCGGGGGCGTGCTGGAGCGGCGGCGGCCGGCGCGTCGACCGGCGTGCGGTTATGGCGTGGCGCATCGCTGGCCTGAGCGGGCGCACCGTCGAGGTGCGCGGCGCAGGCGTCGAAAACCGCTTGGCAGGCGCCGCAACGGACCTTGCCCCGCGCGGCGGTGAGCTGTTCGGGCTGCACGCGAAACACCGTGCCGCACTGCGGACAGCGGGTCTGCGTGGCCTTCCCGGTGTTCAGCGTCGGCGGCCCTCCAGCCGCACCCAATCCTCCAGTACGGTGGTTGGGGCCATGTCGAACCAGGGTTCATAGGCGGCGCGGACCTCGTCCGCCTGCTCGCGCAGGATGCCCGAGAGCACGACGGTACCGCCTGGCTTCACCAATCCCGCGAAGCGCTCCGCCAATACGACCAGGGGACCGGCGAGAATGTTGGCAAGCAGCACGTCCGCTGGCGTAGCGGGACCCTGCTCGGGCAGCGTGGTTGCGAGGGTGGTGCCCACGTCGTTGCGCGCGGCGTTCTCGCGGGTCGCGAGCAGCGCCTGGGGATCATTGTCCGTGGCCCACACGGAAACCGCACCCAGTCGCGCGGCGGCAATGGCGAGGATGCCCGAGCCGCAGCCGTAATCGATCACCTGGAGGCCGGCGGGCGCATGGGCATCCAGCCATTCCAGACACAGGCGCGTGGTCGGGTGCGTCCCGGTTCCAAACGCCAGGCCCGGGTCCAGCAGGATGTTGACCGCATGCGGGTCATGGGGCTGGTGCCAACTGGGCACAATCCACAGCCGTTGGCCGAAGCGCATGGGCTGAAAACGGTCCATCCAGGCACGGTTCCAGTCCTGGTCCTCCAGACGCTCGATACGGTAGGGCGGCAGGGGAACGGGTGCCAGACGCCGGGCCAGCTCGGCCACCACCGTATCCATATCGGTTTCAGCACTGAACAAGCCGTTGACGCGGGTACGATCCCACAGCGGCGTGGTGCCGAGTGCCGGTTCGAAAATGGGCTGGTCCGCGGCGTCGAGCAGTGTCACGGCCTCGGCACCGGCATCGGCCAGCAGGTCGGAGAGCAGGTCGCCTTGGGCGGCATTGCATTCGAGAAGCAGTTGGTTCCAGGGCATGGGCGTGGGGACGCTTTTAGCGTTGCGGAGTTTATTGAAACACGGGGGATTTATCGGTGGCTCCGAAAACCCATCGAGGATCTCCCCATGTCCCCCGTGTTCAGAAACTTTGTCACCGCACGTAGCCGGAGCCACGCGTCACAGGCCAAGCTTCTTGTGCAGGTAATGGATGTTGGTGCCACCGGCCGCGAAGGCTGCATCGCTGAGCAGTTCCTGGTGTAGCGGCGTGTTGGTCTTGATGCCTTCGACGATGATCTCGTCCAGGGCCGAGCGCATGCGCGCCATGGCGCTTTCACGCGTCTCGCCCCAGGCGATGAGCTTGCCGATCATGGAGTCGTAGTTGGGCGGTACGGTGTAGCCGTTGTAGATGTGCGAGTCCCAACGGATACCGGGCCCCCCCGGCACATGCAGACCGGTGATCTTGCCGGGCGACGGCATGAAGCTCTTCGGGTCCTCGGCATTGATGCGGCATTCGATGGCGTGGCCGCGCAGCGTGATCTGATCCTGGGTGTAAGACAGCTTCTCGCCGGCGGCGATGAGGATCTGCTCCTTCACGATGTCCACGCCGGTGATCATCTCGGTGACCGGATGCTCCACCTGCACGCGGGTGTTCATTTCGATGAAATAGAATTCGCCGTTTTCGTACAGGAACTCGAAGGTGCCGGCGCCGCGATAGCCGATTTCACGGCAGGCCTGGGCACAACGCTCGCCGATGCGGCGGCGCTGTTCCTCGGTGATGCCCGGGGCGGGCGCCTCCTCGATGACCTTCTGGTGGCGGCGCTGCATGGAGCAGTCGCGCTCGCCCAGGTAGATGGCATTGCCGTGGGTATCGGCGAGTACCTGGATCTCCACATGACGTGGATTTTCCAGGTATTTTTCCATGTACACCGTGCTGTTACCGAAGGCCGCGCCGGCCTCGCCGCGGGTGAGACCGACGGCGTTGAGCAGATGCGCTTCGCTGTGCACCACGCGCATGCCGCGTCCACCGCCGCCACCGGCGGCTTTGATGATGACGGGATAGCCGATCTCGCGGGCGAGACGCAGGGTCTCGTCGTCGTCATCCCCGATGGGGCCATCGGAACCGGGCACGCAGGGCACGTTGGCCCGTTTCATCGCATCCTTGGCCGAGACCTTGTCGCCCATGAGGCGGATGGTGTCGGCGCGTGGCCCGATGAACACGAAGCCGCTTCGCTCCACGCGTTCGGCAAAATCGGCGTTCTCGGAGAGAAAGCCGTAGCCCGGATGGATGGCCACCGCGTCGGAGACTTCAGCCGCGCTGATCAGCGCCGGCACATTGAGGTAGCTCTGCGCCGAGGGCGCAGGACCGATGCAGATGGATTCGTCGGCGAGCTTCACGTGCTTCAGGTCGCGATCCACCGTGGAATGGACAGCAACAGTACGAATGCCGAGTTCCTTGCACGCCCGAAGTACGCGCAGGGCGATCTCGCCGCGATTGGCTATGACGACCTTTTCAAACATTTACGTCTGCCCTTTCGCGGCCTATTCGATGATGAACAGCGGCTGACCGAACTCGATGGGATCGCCGTTGTCTGCCAGAACCGCCTTCACGACGCCCGCCTTGTCGGCCTCGATCTGGTTCATGATCTTCATGGCCTCGATGATACACAGCGTGTCGCCCACGTTGACGCGCTGGCCCACGTCCGCGAACGGCTTGGCGCCTGGTGAAGCGGCGCGATAGAAGGTGCCCACGATGGGCGAGGTTACGTGATGCCCGGCAGGCGTGGCGGCCGATGGTGCGGCGGTTTCCGCGGGGGCCGCTGCGGGGGCGGCCGCAGGGGCCGCTGCCGGCGCCGGCGCGGCGGCAAAGTAATTCTGCTGCGGCATCACCTGACTGGTGCGGCTGATGCGCACCGATTCCTCGCCTTCTTTGATCTCGATCTCGGCGATGCCGGATTCCTCAAGCAGTTCGATCAGTTTTTTGACTTTACGGATGTCCATGTTCTTAAGCCTGCCTCGTAATGGTTTGGTCTCCCAGCCGCATCAGGACGGCGGAGAGTGCGAGTTCATAGCCCACCGCCCCGAGGCCGCTGATGACGCCCAGGGCGATGTCCGAGAAGTACGAGTGCCGCCGGAACGGTTCCCGGGCGTGCACGTTGGAGAGATGCACCTCGAGGAAGGGGATGGCCACCGCCGCCAGCGCATCGCGCAGGGCCACGCTGGTGTGAGTGAACGCGGCGGGATTGATGATGATGAAGGCTACCCCTTCCGTGCGTGCCGCATGCACCCTGTCCACCAGTTCGTGCTCGGCGTTGCTCTGGAAGGTTTCGAGGACATGGCCCCGGGCCGCGGCCAGTTGCACCAGCCGGGCATCGATGTCAGCCAGGGTGGTACTGCCGTAGACCTGGGGTTCCCGGGTGCCAAGCAGATTGAGGTTGGGGCCGTTGAGCACCAGCAGTCGGGCCATGGACCTTCCTACGACGTTTTGCGACGTTATTGGAGTTATCAGCCCGTTCAGAGCCGGTTACGGAGATTCGCACCGGGCGGGGCCGTGCAAGTAGCCATTGTGCACGAAGGGTCTAACCATGTCCATATGTGCCCAAGTTGAACGAACTTGGGCGCACTTTCAAGCAAGTTTATGCATTATTTTCGTGAGCGGGTTCACAGCAGAGGGGTGACGGCGGCCTCGGCTTCCGGCAGGGAGAGTTCACCGGAATGGGTGTAGCTGATGCGGCCTTCGCGGTCCACCACCGCCGTGAACGGCAGCCCGTCCTTGGTGTTGCCGAAGCGGCGAGCCAAGGCGATGCCGGTGTCGTCGGCGATGAGCAGAGGGTAGTCGATGTCGCTGGCGGCGGCGAAGTCACGGGCGTTCTGCGCCGTGTCTACGGTGATGCCCACCACCACCAATCCACGCTCGGCGTATTGGCGCTGCAGCCGCATCAGCTCCGGGATCTCCCGGCGGCAGGGCGGGCACCAGGGCGCCCAGAAATTGACCACCCGCACCTGTCCGGCCCAGTCGTCCAGGGATCGGGACTGGCCCTGCAGATCGGGCAAGCGGAAATCCGCGGGCGCCTGCGCCACCGAGCGCGCACTGAAGTGGAAATACCCCGCAGTGGCACCGCCGGCCAGGGCGGCAAAGGCCAGGAAGACAGCGACGCTTTTTCTCATTTCACCGCCAAAAAGATTGAACACGGGGACACGGGGAAATCGATTCTCTTGCAGGAGCGGCTTTGCCCGAAGGGTGCTCAGGCCACGATCACGCAGCAATGCCTGGCCAATCGCGCCTTCGGCCGTTCCTACAGCCAGGGTGATCCTTGCTGAATTTCCCGTGTCCCCCGTTGTTAATGCCTTTCCGTCAACGCCGGAAAGCCGCCTCCACCTGCGGCCGGAACTGCTCCGGTTTCATGAATCCCACCACGCGGTAGTTCTTGCGCTCCTCGCCAGCCGTGTCGAAGAACAGGATGGCCGGCGGGCCGATGAGGCCGAAACGCCTGAGCAGGGCCTGGTCGGCGTCGTCGTTGGCGGTGACATCGGCCTGCAACAGCACCGTGCCCTGCAGGGCCGCGATCACGTCCGGGTCCGAGAAGGTGTATTTCTCGAATTCCTTGCAGGACACGCACCAGTCCGCATAGAAGTCCAGCAGCACCGGGCGGCCGCCCGCGGCGGCCAGCTCGCGGTCCAGATCAGCCGCGGTCTTGATGGTCTTGAACTGCAGGTGCGCCTGCGCGGCCGTGCCACCTCCTGCGAAACGCAGGTGGTCGAGCGGCGCGAGCGGGTCGCGGCCGCCGCTGGCGGTGCCGATGAGCAGCAGGGCGCCGTATACCAGCAGCACTACGCCCAGGCCCTTCCACAGCTTCTGCCAGCCGCCCTTTCCGGCGATGGGGTCGAGGGCGCCCATGTACACGGCGGGCACGATGAACAGCAAGGCCCACAGCACCATGGTGACCGCCGCCGGCAGGATGCGCTCCAGCATCCACACGGCCACCGCCAGCATGAGCACACCGAACACCGCCTTCACCGTATCCATCCAGCCGCCGGCGCGGGGCAGGAATTTGCCCGCCGACACGCCCACCGCCAGCAGCGGTGCACCCATGCCCAGGCTCAGGGCGAACAGGGCGGCACCACCCAGCATGGCGTCGCCGGTCTGGCCGATGTAGATGAGCGCGCCCATGAGGGGCGGCGCCACGCAGGGGCCGACGATGAGCGCCGAGAGCAGGCCCATCACCGCCACGCCGGTGAGGTTGCCGCCCTGCTGACGGTTGGAGAGTGCGGTGATGCGGCTTTGCAGGCTCGATGGCAGTTGCAGTTCGAAGAAGCCGAACATCGACAGCGCCAGGGCCACGAACACGGCGGCGAAGGCGCCCAGGATCCACGGGTTCTGGAAGGTGGCCTGCAGGTTGGCGCCGAACAGGCCGGCGACGACGCCGGCCACCGTGTAGGTGAGCGCCATGGCCAGCACGTATACCAGGGACAGGGTGAAGGCGCGCCGTGTGGTGATGCTCGTGCCCTGGCCGACGATGATGCTCGACAGGATGGGGATCATCGGGAACACGCAGGGCGTGAAGGCGAGCAGCAGGCCCAGGCCGAAGAAGGTGAGCACGGTCATGGCCGTGTTGCCACTGGCCAGGGAGGCGGCCAGGCTGTCCTGTTCCGAGAGCGGCTCGGCGGGCGCGGTCGGCGTGATGCGGGCGGCCACTGGCGTGGCGTCACCCGGGCCGCCGGCAGGGAGGTCCAGGGTGAAGGTCTTCTTTTGCGGCGGATAGCAGATACCCGCCTCGGCGCAGCCCTGATAACCGATCACCATTTCCACGCTGCGGGTTGCGGCGCTCTGGCGTGCTACGGGGACACGCACCTCCATGCCGTCGTGGAATACCTGGATGCGGCCGAAGAACTCGTCGTCCTTCTCTTCACCCGGCGGGATCTCGGGGCTGCCCAGTGCCACACCGTCGGCCTCCTTGAGGCTGAAGGTGAGCTTGTCACGGTAGAGATAATGCTTTGGGGCGATCTCGAAGCGGGCCAGGATGGTATTGCCGTCCAGGGCATCCGCAGTGACGCGGAAGGCCACTTCCGGGTCGAGCACCTCGTCGTCCTGGGGGCCGAAGGCGGGCAGGAGGTTGCCAAGGGGCGCCGCCTTCATGGTGGGCTGGGCCGGTGTACTCGCCGCCGCCTGGGCCGGCAGTTTGATGGCGACGGTATGGCGATGGGGCGGATAGCACACGCCCATGTCGGCACAGCCTTGGGAATGGGCGACCAGGCTCAGTTCACGCGCGGTGCCGGTACGGCGCAGGGGCAGGTCCACACGGACCTTGCCACGGTAGATCTCCACCTCGCCGAAGAACTCGTCCTGTTTCTTCTTGCCGGCCGGGAAGGCGGGCTCCCCGAGTTCGATGCCGGCAGTGTCCGTGGTGAAGCGCAGTTTGTTGCGGTAGAGGTAGTAACCGTCCGCCACGGACCATTCGGCGCGCACCGTGTCGGCGTCCAGCGCCCGGGCGGTGAAGCGGAAGGCCTGATCGGGTGGCAGCAGGTCTTCCTCGGCGGCAAGGCCCAGCAAGGGCAGGAACAGCAGCAGCGTGAATGCAATTTTTCTCATTGTGTGTTGTCCAGAACCGAATTGAGCCAGCTGAGGTAATCCGTTGAACCCTGCGCGATAGGGACCATGATCACTTCCGGAAGTTCATAGGGATGATTGGCCCGGATGGCGGCTTCCAGTCGTGGGTAGGTGTCGCTTCGGGTCTTGGCGAGCAGCAGGTGCTCGTGGTCGGTTACCAGTTCCCCTTGCCACTGGTAGACAGACCGGATCCCCGGCACGATGTTCACGCAGGCGGTGAGCCGGGCCTCGACCAGGTGGCGGGCGAGATTTCCGGCGGTTTCCCCATCGGGGCAGGTGGTGATGACCAGGCAGTAATCCATGATTGAATGCACGCCGGCGGCACAGGCCGGCTTATACTCTACCTTTTCCGGTGAAACGCATGCGACTTCTCCATTGGCTGGTGTTCGGCATCCTGGTCACTCCCCTCGTTGAGCTTTACTTCCTTATTAAAGTGGGACAAGTGGTCGGCCCTATTCCAACCATCGTACTGGTGGTGCTCATTGCGCTGGCGGGCGCCGCCCTCATGCGTCATCAGGGTTTCTCCACGCTCGTGCGGGTGCGGCTGGCGGCCGCGCGCGGGGAAGTGCCGGCGCTGGAGATGATGGAGGGTGCCGTCATCCTCTTTTGCGGCATGCTGCTGCTGTTCCCGGGCTTCATCTCCGATGTCTTCGGCCTGCTCGGCCTCATTCCCCCCGTGCGCCGGGCCATCATCGGGCTTGTCTTGTCCCGGGCCATGGTTCGCATGCATCCCGTGCAGCGCCCGGGCCAACAGCGCCACATCATTGACGGTGAATTCCGCCGCGAGGACGATTGAGCCGCCCTCTGCACCCTGCCGGGCCGGATGGAAGCCGGTCTGCGCCGTCCCGCCACCTGCCATGGGCGCCACAGTTCCTCCCTTCGTCCGCCTTGATTTTCGGCGCTTGGCACTTATTATTAGCACTCGCGAACTGCGAGTGCTAACAAGGCCGCCGCGGCCCCGGCACCGATTCAACCGTCCATTCAATCAGTTAGGAGAGCAACAAGAATGAACATCCGTCCGTTGCATGATCGCGTGATCGTTCGCCGCCTGGAAGAAGAGCGCACCACCGCCGCCGGCATCGTGATCCCCGACACGGCAACCGAAAAGCCCAATCGCGGCAAAGTCATCGCGGTGGGCAAGGGCAAGGCCAACGACAAGGGTGAGGTCCGCCCCATGGAAGTGAAGGTGGGTGACGTGGTGCTGTTCGGCCAGTACGCCGGCTCCAAGGTCAAGATCGACGGCGAAGAACTGCTGGTCATGAGCGAAGACGACCTGATGGCCGTCCTCGAAGGCTAATCCCCGCACTCAACCGGATCGAAGAGGAACAGAGAAAAATGGCAGCCAAAGAAGTGAAGTTTTCCGCCGATGCCCGCCACTCCATGCTGCGCGGTGTCAACATCCTGGCCAACGCCGTCAAGGTGACCCTGGGCCCCAAGGGCCGTAACGTGGTGCTCGAGAAGTCCTTCGGCGCCCCCACCATCACCAAGGACGGCGTGTCCGTGGCCAAGGAGATCGAACTGGAAGACAAGTTCGAGAACATGGGTGCCCAGATGGTGAAGGAAGTCTCCTCGCAGACCTCCGACGTGGCCGGCGACGGTACCACGACCGCCACCGTGCTGGCCCAGTCCATCCTCACCGAAGGCATGAAGTCGGTGGCCGCCGGCATGAACCCCATGGACCTGAAGCGCGGCATCGACAAGGCCGTGGCCGCCACCGTGGAAGAGCTGAGGACGCAGTCCCAGCCCTGCACCGATGACAAGGCCATCGCGCAGGTGGGCACCATCTCCGCCAACTCCGATGAGTCCATCGGCCGCATCATCGCCGATGCCATGGGCAAGGTCGGCAAGGAAGGCGTCATCACCGTCGAGGAAGGCACCTCCTTGGAGAACCAGCTGGACGTGGTCGAAGGCATGCAGTTCGACCGCGGCTACATCTCGCCCTACTTCGTCAACAACCAGCAGAACATGAGTGCCGAGCTCGATGACCCGTTCATCCTGCTGTGCGACAAGAAGATCTCCAACATCCGCGAGATGCTGCCGGTGCTCGAAGGCGTGGCCAAGGCGGGCAAACCCCTGCTGATCATCGCCGAGGACGTGGAAGGCGAGGCCCTCGCCACCCTGGTGGTGAACACCATCCGCGGCATCGTGAAGGTGGCCGCCGTGAAGGCGCCGGGCTTCGGTGACCGCCGCAAGGCCATGCTGCAGGACATCGCCATCCTCACCGGTGGCCAGGTGATCTCCGAAGAAGTGGGCCTGACCCTCGAGAAGGCCACCCTGAACGACCTGGGCTCCGCCAAGAAGATCCAGGTCACCAAGGAGAACACCACCATCATCGATGGTGCCGGGCAGAAGGCCGACATCGAGGCGCGTGTGAAGCAGATCCGCGCCCAGATTGAGGAGACCACCTCCGACTACGACCGTGAGAAGCTGCAGGAACGTGTGGCCAAGCTGGCCGGCGGCGTGGCCGTGATCAAGGTCGGTGCCGCCACGGAAGTGGAAATGAAGGAAAAGAAGGCCCGCGTGGAAGACGCCCTGCACGCCACCCGTGCGGCGGTGGAAGAAGGCGTGGTCCCCGGCGGCGGCGTGGCCCTCATCCGCGCGCTCGGCGCCATCCAGGATCTCAAGGGTGACAACCATGACCAGGACGTGGGCATCGCCATCGCCCGTCGCGCCATGGAAGAGCCCCTGCGCCAGATCGTGGCCAATGCCGGCGAAGAGCCCTCCGTCATCGTCAACAAGGTGAAGGAAGGCAAGGGCGCATACGGTTACAACGCCTCCAACGGCGAGTTCGGCGACATGATCTCCATGGGCATCCTGGACCCCACCAAGGTGACCCGCACCGCGCTGCAGAACGCCGCTTCCGTGGCCGGTCTCATGATCACCACCGAAGCCATGGTGGCCGAGCTGCCGAAGGAAGAGAAGGGCGGCATGCCCGCCGGTATGGGCGGCGGCATGGGCGGCATGGACATGATGTAAGTCCAGGCCGGAGTTAGCCGTCCGACAAGAAAGGCCCCGCTGGCAACGGCGGGGCTTTTTTTTGTGCCCACGAGGCATCTCAAAGAAAAAGCATTAACCACGGGGGACACGGGGAACACGGGGGGAATGCGTCTGTTTCAGGAGCGGCTTTATGCCCGAAGGGTGCTCAGGCCGCGATGGCGGTATCCGACGACAATCGTGGCCTGAGCCGCTCCTGCAGGTAGGGGTAATCCTTGAGGGATTTTTCCCCGTGTTCCCCGTGTCCCCCGTGGTTAAAGCTTTTCTCTTCGCTTCACTTGTCTCGGGCAAGTCCTGCGCTCGAATCGTTACAATGGGTCTCGGTCAAGCCATGGTGTCTTCGTGAACGACTCTTTCCTGCCCTCCTCCGAACTGGCCGCCCTCCCGCCCTTGCTGCGCGAGAGCACGGAGCGGCACTGGCAACGCTTCCTTGAGGCGGGTGGGGTCGTGCCCGATGCCCTGTTGGCCGAGGTCGTGCGGGTGTTCGCCTGCAGCCATTTCATCGCCGAGGTCTGCAGCCGTCATGCCGATGTGATCTCCGACCTGGTCGCGAGCGGCGATCTGGAGCGCAACCATGATCATGCGCGTTATGCAGCAGCGCTGGCGGCACGGCTGGAAGCGGTTACCAGTGAGACGGAACTGTTACAGGTGCTGCGGCGTTTCCGGCAACGCGAGATGGTGCGTATCGCCTGGCGTGACCTGGCCGGCCGCGCCGGTCTGAGCGAGACCCTCGAAGACCTGTCGGCCCTGGCCGATGTCTGCGTGGATGGGGCACTCGAGTGGCTTCACCGGGACCACACCGTGGTGTGGGGTACGCCCACGGATGCTGACGGAAATCCCCTGCGGCTGGTGGTGTTCGGCATGGGCAAGCTGGGCGGGCGCGAGCTGAATTTCTCCTCCGATATCGACCTCATCTTCTGTTATCCCGGCGAAGGTGAAACCCAGGGCGGGCGCCGTTCGGTGACGCACCAGGAGTTCTTCGTGCGCCTCGGGCAGCGGCTCATCCATGCCCTGGACCGCACCACGGCCGACGGCTTCGTGTTCCGCGTGGACATGCGCCTGCGCCCCTTCGGCGAGGCCGCCGCCCTGGCGATCAGCTTCGATGCCATGGAGGAGTATTACCAGACCCATGGGCGCGAGTGGGAACGTTACGCCCTCATCAAGGCTCGTCCCGTGGCCGGCGACCTGGCCGCGGGCGAGCGCCTGCTGGCGGCGCTGCGTCCGTTCGTGTATCGCCGCTACGTGGACTACGGTGCCTTCGAGTCCCTGCGTGACATGAAGGCGCTCATCGAACAGGAGGTGCGGCGCAAGGGCATGGCGCACAACGTCAAGCTGGGCGCCGGCGGTATCCGTGAGGTGGAGTTCATCGGCCAGGCCTTCCAACTCATCCGGGGCGGGCGCGACCCCGGCCTGCAGCAGCGCTCCATCCTCCCCGTGCTCGACACGGTGCGCGAGCGTCAACTGCTGCCCGGTTACGTCGTGGACGAACTGGTGGAGGCCTATGCATTGCTGCGCAATGTGGAAAACCGCATCCAGATGGTCGGCGATGAGCAGCGTCACACCTTGCCCGAGGGGGCGGAGGAGCGTGCCCGGCTCGCGTTCGCGCTCGGCTACGCCGACTGGGCCACGTTCGACGAGGCGCTGAGCGCCTGCCGAAGGCGGGTGCACGAGCATTTCGAACAGGTGTTCGCCGCCCCCCAGAACCAGGCATCGGCCCAGGGCAGCGAAGACCTCGCCGCGCTCTGGGTCGGAGCCCTGGACGAGCGACAGGCGGAGGCGGTGCTGGAAAATCGTGGCTATCAGGTGACTGCGGACGCCTTGCGGCTCATCACCCTCACCCGTGATTCCCATGCCCTGCGTAATCTGAGCGAGCGGGGTCACGGGCGTCTCGATCGCCTCATGCCCCTGCTCATTGCCGCGGTGGGGCAACGCCGCGAGCCGGATCGCACCCTGCAACATGTGCTGCGGCTGGTGGAGGCCATCGCACGACGCACGGCCTATTTGGCGTTACTGGTGGAAAACCCCATGGCCCTGTCCCAACTGGTGCAGCTCTGCTCGGCCAGTCCCTGGATTGCCGCGCTGTTGACCCGCCACCCGGTCCTGCTGGACGAGCTGCTCGATCCCCGCTCCCTCTATTACCCGCCGCGGCGTGATGCCATGCGCGAGGAATTGGCCGGACGCCTTGCCGGCGTGCAGCCGGATGACGAAGAGCAGCAACTGGAGGTCTTGCGCCAGTTCAAGCAGGCCAACACCCTGCGGGTCGCCGCGGCCGATATCGCGGAGGCGGTGCCGCTGATGGTGGTGAGCGATCACCTGACCGAACTGGCCGAGACCATCCTCGCCGCGTCGATTCAACTGGCTTGGCGCCACCTGGCCGCCCGCCATGGCAGTCCCGTGGTTCCGGGGGCCGGGTCGGGATTTGCCATCGTGGGCTACGGCAAGCTAGGTGGTATCGAGCTGGGCTACGGCTCCGACCTGGACCTGGTGTTCCTGCACGCTGGCGAACCCGGGGAGAACACCGCCGGCCCGCGGCCGGTCGCCAACGCGGTTTTTTATACCCGCCTCGCCCAGCGTCTCATCCATGTCCTGACCGCACACACCCCATCGGGCGTGTTGTACGAGGTGGACACGCGCCTGCGCCCCAGTGGCGCCTCGGGGCTGCTGGTGAGCGCCTTGCCCGCCTTTGCCGAATACCAGCTCAGCCAGGCCTGGACCTGGGAGCATCAGGCGCTGGTACGGGCGCGGGTGGTGGCCGGCGATCCGGCCGTGGCGCAGGCGTTCGAGGCGGTGCGTCGCGAGGTGCTCGGTAAGGAGCGCGATCTGGACGTCCTGCGCCGCGAGGTGCGCGAAATGCGCGAACGCATGCGCAGCGAACTGTCCCGCTCGGCCGGGCGTGAATTCGATCTCAAGCAGGGTGCCGGCGGTATCGCAGACATCGAATTTGTGGTGCAATATGGCGTCCTGGCCTGGGCCCACCGCTTCCCCGACCTGCTGGAATTCACCGACAACATTCGCCAGATAGATGCCCTTGCGCGCAATGGTCTGGTGAGCGCCGACGAGGCGACGTTGCTGGCAGATGCCTATCGCGCCTACCGGGCGCGGGTCCACCGGCTCACCCTGCGCGATCTTCCCGCGTTGGCGCCGGCGGACGAGTTCACCGCACAGCGTGCGGGCGTGCAACGTGTGTGGGACCGGCTGCTGGGTTCGGGCAATTAAATCGAGAGCGAGAGGCGAGGAAAACAACATGTCGATGGCAGACCGTGACGGCGTGATCTGGCTGGACGGTAAACTGGTTCCCTGGCGCGAGGCCAAGACCCACGTGCTGACCCACACCCTGCATTACGGCATGGGCGTCTTCGAAGGTGTGCGCGCCTACAAGGCCGAGCAGGGCACGGCCATTTTCCGCCTCAAGGAGCACACCGATCGCCTGTTCCGCTCGGCACACATCCTGGCCATGCCCATGCCTTTCGACAAGGCCGCGGTGAACGAGGCCCAGCGTACGGTGGTGCGCGAAAACAAGCTCGAATCCGCCTACATCCGCCCCATGTGTTTCTACGGCTCCGAGGGCATGGGTCTGCGTGCCGACAACCTCAAGGTGCATGTGATGATTGCGGCCTGGTCCTGGGGGGCCTACCTGGGCGCCGACGCCATGGAGCAAGGTATCCGTATCCGCACCTCGTCCTACACGCGCCATCATGTGAACATCCACATGAGCAAGGCCAAGGCCAACGGCAATTACCTGAATTCCATGCTCGCACTGCGCGAGGCCATCCAGAGCGGCGCCGATGAGGCCCTGTTGCTCGACACCGAGGGCTACGTCTCGGAGGGCTCGGGCGAGAACTTCTTCATGGTGCGAGACGGCGTGCTTTACACGCCGGAGACCACCGCGGCACTGGAAGGCATCACCCGCGACTCCGTGATGCGCATCGCCGGCGAACTGGGCATCCCGGTGCGCGAGAAGCGCATCACCCGCGACGAGGTCTACATCGCCGACGAGGCCTTCTTCACCGGCACCGCGGCCGAAGTGACGCCGATCCGTGAACTGGACGGCCGCCAGATCGGCACGGGACGCCGTGGGCCCATCACTGAAAAGCTGCAGAGCGCCTACTTCGACCAGGTGCATGGCCGCCGCGACGCCCATCCGGACTGGCTGGCCTACGTGGCGGACTGAGCGGAGAGCCGATATGGAGCAACGCGCGGATGTTCACTCCGGCATACGGCTGCGGTATGAGATCAGCCGCAAGGATCTGCCCGTGTATTGTCCCCGCGCCGGCGCGGAACTATGGAGCGCACATCCGCGCGTATACCTGCCCCTTGGCAGGAACGGCCAGGCGCGCTGCCCTTATTGCGGCGCGTTGTACGTCCTGAAGGACTGACGTCTTCGCACGTAATGCAGGTGTTCGTCTGGACCGCGCGTGGTTGACATGTTCCGGGAACATACGTGCGTGCTGCCTGGCGTGTGTGGCAGGCGGTCAGGCAGTAACCGGACCGCCGTGCGCCGCCATGCAAGCCGATCCCACACCGGGTCATAGACCAGCATGAAAGTGAACCTCCCTGATTTTTCCCGCGCCCGTGTTCTCGTGGTCGGCGATCTCATGCTCGATCGCTATTGGCACGGCGACACCTCGCGCATCTCACCGGAGGCGCCTGTGCCTGTGGTGCTGGTGGGGGATGCCGAACAGCGTCCAGGCGGGGCAGGCAACGTCGCGTTGAACGTGGCAGCCCTTGGGGCACGCCCCACGCTCATCGGCCTCACCGGTTGCGATGAGGCGGCGGACGCATTGGAGCATGCCTTGCAAAGCACGGGCGTGACGTGCAGCTTTGAGCGCCTGCAAGGCTATCCCACCATCACCAAGCTGCGCGTGATAAGCCGCCATCAGCAGCTCATCCGCCTCGACTTCGAGGACGGTTTCCCGGCCGCCGAGGCGGAGCGGCTCATGGCACGCTTCCAGCGGGAAGTGATGAATACGGACGTGGTGGTGCTTTCCGACTACGGCAAGGGCACGCTGCGGCACGTGACGAAGCTCATCGCCATCGCCCGCGCGGCCGGCAAGCCCGTGCTCATCGATCCCAAGGGCAAGGACTTCGCCAAGTACGCGGGCGCGACCCTCATCACGCCCAACATGCTCGAGTTCGAGGCGGTGGCGGGGCCGTGCCCCGACGAGGCCGAACTGGAGGCCCGTGCGGAGGAATTGCGGCAGCGGCACGCCCTCGATGCACTGCTGATCACGCGCAGCGAAAAAGGCATGAGCCTGTTCCGGCCGGACCATGCTCCGGTGCACCTGCCGACCCACGCGCGCGAGGTCTACGACGTCACCGGCGCCGGCGACACGGTGATTTCCACCCTTGCGACCGCACTCGCCGCAGGTGAAGACCTGCACGCGGCCATGACGCTGTCCAATGTCGCCGCAGGTGTGGTGGTGGGCAAGCTGGGCACGGCGACGGTGAGTGTGACGGAGCTGCGCCAGGCCCTGCGCCAGCAGCAGCTCATTGCGCGCGGCGTGGTGGATGAGGACCGGCTGGTGGCCCTGGTTCAGGAAGCGCGTGCCAACGGTGAGCGCGTGGTCATGACCAATGGCTGTTTCGACATCCTGCACGCAGGACACGTGACCTATCTGGCGCAGGCCGCGGAGCTGGGCGACCGTCTCATCGTCGCCGTCAACGACGATGCCTCGGTGGCGCGCCTGAAGGGCCCCGAACGGCCCATCAATCCGGTCGATCAGCGCATGACCGTGCTCGCGGCCCTGCAAAGCGTGGACTGGGTGGTGCCGTTCTCCGAAGATACCCCCGAGCGACTCATCTGCAAGGTATTGCCCGATATTCTGGTAAAGGGCGGCGACTACAAGCCCGAGCAGATTGCGGGTGGGACGTGTGTGACCGACGCGGGCGGCGAGATCGTCGTGCTCGGTTTCGTGGAAGGCTGTTCCACCTCGCGCATCGTCGAGGTGATCCGCAGCAAGCCATCGAATTGAGAGAGAGGATTCCGTAGGTCACGTTGCCGCGCAGCGGCTACGTGACAAACACGGCATCGGACACAAGACATCGTCGCTTCGCAACGCGACCGACGAATCACAGCGGTAACAAAGGACGCGAACCATGATCATCGTAACCGGTGGTGCCGGCTTCATCGGCAGCAACATCGCCAAGGCCCTCAACGAGCGCGGCCGCACCGACATCCTGGTGGTTGACGACCTCACGGATGGCACCAAGCTCAAGAACATCGCGGACTGTGAAATCCAGGATTACCTGGACAAGGACGAATTCCTCGCACGCGTGAAGAAGGGCGACGGGTTCGGCAAGGTGGAGGCCGTCTTCCATGAAGGTGCCTGCTCCTCGACCACCGAGTGGGACGGTCGCTTCGTCATGGACGTGAACTACGAATACTCCAAGGCCCTGCTGCACTGGTGTCTGGAAAAAGGCGCGTCCTACCTGTATGCCTCCTCCGCCTCCGTGTACGGCGGCGGCAGCGTCTTCAAGGAAGAGCGCGAGTACGAACAGCCGCTGAACATGTACGGCTACTCCAAATTCCTGTTCGACCAGTACGTACGCCGCGTGTTGCCCACCGCGCACAGCCAGATCGCCGGCTTCCGCTACTTCAACGTGTACGGCCCGCGCGAGCAGCACAAGGGCTCCATGGCGAGCGTCGCCTTTCATCACAACAACCAGATCAAGGAATCCGGCAAGGTACGCCTGTTCGAAGGTTGCGATGGCTACGACAACGGCGAGCAGCGCCGCGACTTCATCTATGTGGGTGACGTGGTGGCAGTGAACCTGTGGTTCATGGACCACCGCGAAAAATCCGGCATTTTCAATCTGGGCACCGGCCGCTCGCAGAGCTTCAACGACGTAGCGCGCGCGGTGATCGCCCACCACGGCAAGGGCGAGATCGAATACATCCCCTTCCCCGAGCATTTGAAGGGTCGCTACCAGAGCTTCACCGAGGCGGACATGGGCAAGCTGCGGGCCGCCGGCTACGATGCGCCCTTCAAGACCGTGGAAGAGGGCGTCGGCCTTTACATGCAGTGGCTGAACGGCCGCTGATACCCGCGTGACGCAGCCACATCGCGTGCTTGTCGCCGGTCCCGCATGGGTCGGCGACATGGTCATGGCCCAGAGCCTGTTCAAGGTGCTGCACGCGCGCACGCCCGACACGGTGGTGGATGTGCTCGCGCCCGCCTGGTCCCTGCCGCTGCTTTCACGCATGGACGAGGTCCGCCGTGGCATCGCCCTTCCCACTGGCCATGGTGAACTGGCGCTCCCGGCGCGCCGCGAACTGGGACGTGCGCTGCGTGCGGAAGGCTACGACCAGGCCATCGTACTGCCGCGCTCGTTGAAGGCGGCGCTGGTGCCGTTCTTCGCACGCATTCCCCGCCGTACCGGCTATCGCGGTGAATGGCGTTACGGCCTCATCAATGACATGCGTCCGCTGGACAAGCGCGTGCTGCACCAGACGGTGCAGCGTTTCGCCGCGCTGGGCTTGCCGCCCGAGTCACCGCTGCCGCCGCCTATTCCCAGACCGCAACTGCGCGTCGACCATGAGAATCAGGCGCGCCTGGTGCGCGAGCTTGGGCTCGACCTGTCCCGCCCGGCCGTAGCCTTCATGCCGGGCGCGGAATACGGTCCGGCCAAGCGCTGGCCCGCCATCTACTACGGCGATGTTGGCGCGCGTCTGGTGGAACAGGGCTACCAGGTGTGGCTGCTGGGCTCCGCCAAGGACCGTGAGGCCGTGGACTGGGTCATGCGCTCGACGCGCACTGAATTCGTCGATCTGTGCGGCCGCACGCGTCTCGAAGATGCCATCGACCTGCTCGGACTCGCCAGCGCCGCCCTGACCAACGATTCGGGCCTGATGCACGTCGCCGCCGCCGTGGGTACGCCACTGGTGGCGATCTATGGCTCATCCACGCCGGACTACACGCCGCCGCTTACCGAGCGCGCCATCGTTCTCTACGACCGCTTGTCCTGCAGCCCGTGTTTCAAGCGCACCTGCCCCAGGCGCAACACCCAGTGCCTCACCCATATCGGTCCCGATCGTGTCTGGGATGTGCTGTCCAGCCTGATTTCCAACGAGCAGGTCGCATGATTACCGGCACCATCATCACCCTCAATGAGGAGGCGAACATCGCCGATTGCATCGCCTCGCTGCGGCGCGTGTGCGACGAAATCATCGTGGTGGATTCGGAAAGCACCGATCGGACCGTGGAGATCGCCAGGGAGCTGGGGGCGAAGGTGGTCGTGCAGAAATACCTGGGCGACGGCCCGCAAAAGGCCTTCGGCGTACAGTTTGCGAGCAACGACTGGATTTTCAGCCTCGATGCCGACGAGCGCCTGGACGACGATGCCGTGGCGGCCGTGAAGGCACTCGATCTGGCCTCCACCGACAAGGACGCCTTCGCGTTCCGCCGCAAGAATTTCGCGGGCAGCCATTGGGTGAGAGCGGCGGGTTTCTATCCCGACTGGGTGACGCGCCTCTATCACAAGTCCCGTGCCGGCTATCTGCCCAAACGCGCCCATTCCAGCGTCAAGGCCGAGCGTATCCACAGGCTCGACGCCCACCTGGTGCACTTCACCTACGAGAACTACGCCCACTGGGTACAGCGCATCAACCAGCTTTCATCCCGCGATGCCTGGGCCATGTACGAACGCGGCGTGAAACCGTCCCGCTTCGCACCCGGCCTGCATGCGTTTTCGGCCTTCGTGCGCAAGTACATCCTCAAGGGCGGTTGCCTCCAGGGGCTGGACGGTGTCACGGTCACCATCACCACGGTGTTCCATGCCTACATGAAATACCTGAAGCTCATCGAATTGCACGAGCAGATGGGGACGCCGGAGAAGAAACCGTGAAGATCCTGGAACTCTGCCTCTCGACCGATCTGGGCGGTCTGGAACTGTACATGCTGCGCTGCGTCCAGAAGCTCGCTGAGACGGATTCCGTGCTCGCCGTCGTCGCCCCGGGTGGCAAACCTGCGGAATACCTCACCAGGGCGGGCACCGGTTTCCTCGCGCTGAAGCCACGCATGCGTGCCCTGCCGTTGGGCACGGCCCGGCAACTGGCACGTATCATCGACCGCGAGCGGATCGACGTCCTGCACATGCACTGGGGCAAGGACCTGCCGCTGGCCGCCTTGGCCAAGGCCTTGTCCCGGCGTAAACCCGCGCTGGTGTACACGCGCCAGATGCAGATGACCCGCCCCAAGCAGGACTTCTACCACCGCTTTCTGTATCGCCAGGTGGATCGCCTCACCGGCATCACCCGCGTACTGGCGGAGGACATGCGGCGCTTCATCCCCGCGATCGCCCATCGCATCGACTACCTCTACTACGGGGTGGCCGCCCCGACGACCACGCTGACAGCGGAGCAACGCAGGGCGCGGCGGCGGGAGCTGGGGGTGCCCGAAGACGTGTTCCTGGTGGGCCTGTTCGGACGCATCAAGCGCTACAAGGGCCAGCATCTGCTGGTGGAGGCGCTGGCGCGCGCCCAGGCGGAACACATCCCCATGCACGGCCTCATTGTGGGCCGCGCCATGGAGCAGGATTATCTGGATGACCTGAAGGCGCGCAGCGCCCGCGAGCACCTGCCCGTCACGTTCAAGGATTTCGTGGAAGGCCCCCAGGCGCTGATGCAGGCCTGCGACTGCGTGATCCTCACAACGGTGGAGGAGACCTTCGGCCTGGTGCTGGTGGAGGCCATGCGCGTCGGCGTGCCGGTGATCGGCAGCGACCGCGGCGGCGTGCCGGAGATCATCGAACATGGAGAGACCGGTTTGCTGTTCCGCTCCGGCGACGGCGACGATCTCTACGCCCAGTTGCTGCGCCTGCAGCAGGATGCGGTGCTTCGCCAGCGGCTGGGCGCGCAGGGCAAGGCCAAGGCCGACAGTCAGTTCGCCGACGACGCCCACTTCCCCGAACTGCGTCGCCGCCTGCAGGCCCTGGTCAGCGCAGGAAACGCCGGCTGATTTCCGCCGCGGCCGCGGCGATGTCGATTGCGCCCATGTCGTGCTCCTCGGCGCTTTCAGGCGGCGAGAACGCGAGCCGCCGCTCGGGCGAATTGAGGGTCTGCCAGCGCAGCGCCGTGGCGGAGCGGCGGCGCGGATAGAATGCCGCCGTGTGCACATCCAGTGCCCCCGCAATGTGCAATGGTCCGGTAGAGCCGCTGATGAACAGATCGGCAACGGCAATGTGCCGCGCGAAGTCGGTCAAACTGCCCTCGGAGGCATGGACGACGGCGTGCATGCCGATCAGCAGGCGTGCCAATTCTTCAGCCCGCGCGCCTTCCCCGGGTCCGGCGGAGATGACGAAGGCCAGTGGCGAGGTGGCGGAAAGCGCAC
>Ga0172382_10002127_pt1 | contig 33799 bp, 31 predicted proteins | sample Leawel138RmetaG_FD_122245 | JGI IMG/M metagenome (GOLD analysis project Ga0172382, IMG submission 122245) | Leachate microbial communities from a municipal landfill in Southern Ontario, Canada - Leachate well 138R metaG | ecosystem: Engineered > Solid waste > Landfill > Unclassified | place...
CATCACGGCACGAAACTCCCAGAAATCAAGGCGGATGCGCTATCAGAACGGGAGAAATTATACGCCGGAATGAAGAAAATATCCAGCAAAATCAATGGCTTACGAATAAATCAGGGGCGACGACATAGGGTTGTCTTCATGTTGCCCTTTGAAAGGGTGCAGAGCCTTGGCAGGGAGAGATGCGACCGTTCATAGTTGCGTGACGCCCGTTTGATTCCACCTGCAGCCTGGCTGTCCGCTAGCGGGATGACAGGCACGCACTGCTTGCACCAGGAATACATCTGCGCAGCACTCCAGGATCCAAAGGCCAGAGAAGGCGGGAAGCACTGATGTCTCAGCCGCTTCGTCAGTTTCTCCGGAACGAAGCGCGTGCTTCGAATCTTCTTCCCGCAGGAATCTCACTGGTAATGGCGGTGCTGTTTGTCGTTGCTGTCGCTGGCATGCTCGTCATCACTCGAGCGAATCTCTCTGCCAGCGCGCGCAGGAAGTGCGGTCGGGTGTTGCCTTGGAACCTGTCGCGTAAGCGGCTGGGCGCCCCACTCTTGAACCCCGCCAATTGCTGGGCACGATTGCTGTCCATCAACGAACTGATGGACAGCAATGCAGGAGTACAGCAAACAGCGTCGCCGGCGTCACAGTGCCGAGTTCAAGGCCGAAGTGCTGCAGGCGTGCGAGCAGCCGGGTGCCTCTACGGCGGGAGTCGCCCTGGCGTTCGGCTTGAACGCGAACCTGGTGCGCCAGTGGCGTCGCGGTCGTGGTGTGCTGCGGGCGGACCTGACGGTGCCCACCGAGCGTGCTGCTGCCGTCCAGCGGTTCGTCCCCTTAAAGATCGACGAACCGTCACCGCCTGCGCTGGAGCCTGCGTCGCAGCCGTGCGCGGCGGTGGCCATCGACGTCCAGTTGCGCCGCGGCGACTTGGCCGTCACCGTCCGCTGGCCAGCGGGCAACGCTGCCGAATGCGCGCGGCTGCTGCGCGAGTTGCTGCGGTGATCCGCATCGATGCGGTGTGGCTGGCCACCGAGCCGGTGGACATGCGCGCCGGCGCGGACCGCTTGCTGGCTGCGGTGGTCCAGGCGTTCGGGGCCGCGCAGGCGCACCACGGGTACCTGTTCGGAAACGCGCGCGGAACACGCATGAAGCTGCTGGTGCATGACGGCTTCGGCGTGTGGTGCGCTGCCCGCCGGCTGAACGAAGGCCGCTTCAAGTTGCCGGCACCCGGCACGGCGGCGCCCATGGCCCTGAGCCGCCAGCAGTTTGATGCGCTGGTGCTGGGACTGCCCTGGCAGCGCCTGGAGCAGGTGCAGCGCATCACGCACGTGTAGCCGCAGTGCCCACCACGACGGGCAATCGGAACATGCCCCGATGCGGGGCATGCTCGGGCGTGGGCACACTTGGCCCTCAATGGTGGACCCTACGACGCTGCGCCCGCAAGACATCAAGGCCCTGTCGGCCGACGCGGTCACGCAGCTGGCCACCCAGATGCTGGCGCAGCTGGCCTTGCAGGCGCGCCAGATCGAGCAGCAGCAGGAGCTGGCGCAGCGCCGCGAGGCCGAACTCAAGTTCAAGGACGCCAAGCTGGAGAAGGTCACCTTCGAGCTGGCACGGCTGAAGGCCTGGAAGTTCGCCGCCCGCACTGAGCGCATGAGTGCCGCGCAGCGGCAGATGTTCGAGGAGACGGCCGCCGAGGACGAGGCCGACCTCCAGGCGCAGTTGCGGGCCCTGCAGGGCCAGAGCGACGGCCAGCACAGCGGCCAGGCCGGCAAGGCGCCGCGCCAGCCGCGCCGCCAGAAGCTGGCCGAGCACCTGCGGCGCGTGGAGCACCACCACGAGCCGGCCGACACCACCTGCGCCTGCGGCAGGCCCATGGAGCGCGTGGGCGAGGACGTCAGCGAGCGGCTGGACATCGTTCCGGCCGAATTCATCGTGCACCGCCACGTGCGGGGCAAGTGGGCGTGCCGGTGCTGCCAGACGCTGGTGCAGGAGCCGGTGGCACCGCAGGTAGTGGACAAGGGGCAGCCGACGGCCGGCCTGGTGGCGCACACGCTGGTCTCGCGTTTCGTGGACCACGTGCCGTACTACCGCCAGGAGCAGATCAACGCGCGCTCGGGCGTGCACACGCCGCGCTCGACGCTGGCCAGCTGGGCCGGAGCCGGCGGAGCCGCGCTGGCGCCGCTGTACGAGGCGCTGCGCGAGTTCGTACTCAGCGCCAAGGTGCTGCACGCCGACGAGACGCCGGTGTCGATGCTCGAGCCGGGAGCGGGCAAGACCAGGAAGGCCTACGTATGGGCGTACGCACGCGGCGCATTCGACGCGACGCCGGCCGTGGTCTACGACTTCAGCACGGGGCGGGCCGGGCGCTACCCGATCGAGTTCCTGGGGCGCTGGTCGGGAACGCTCACCTGTGACGACTACGCGGGCTACGGTGCGGTGCTCAAGTTGCACGGGCGCATCGAGGCGGGATGCCTGGCGCATGCGCGGCGCAAGTTCGACGAGCTGGCCAAGGTGGGTGCCAGTCCGATCGCGGCGCAGGCGCTGCAGCGCATCGCTTGGCTGTACCGCATCGAGCAGGAGTTGGCGAGCGCCAGCACGACTGAGCGCCTGGCCGAGCGAAGGCGCCGCAGCGTGCCCCTGTGGGACGCGCTGCATGCGTGGCTGCGCCAAGAGCGAGGCAAGGTCCCCGACGGCGGCGGCATCGCCTCGGCCATCGATTACAGCCTGCGACGCTGGGACGCGCTGGGACGCTTCCTGCACGACGGTGACGTGGCCATCGACAACAACCACATCGAGAACCTGATGCGCCCCTGGGCCATGGGCAGGAAGGCATGGCTGTTCGCAGGCAGTGAGCTGGCCGGTCAGCGCGCCGCCATGGTCATGAGCCTGGTGCAGTCGGCCAGGCTGTGCGGCCACGAACCGTGGGCGTACCTGAAGGACGTGCTGGAGCGGCTGCCCGAGCACCCGAACCACCGCATCGACGAACTGCTGCCGCACCGCTGGGAGCCGGCGGGCTGACCTTCCCTGAGCTTACTGAACGACGCGGCGCGTCCGCGTCAATGTGGGATGCCTGGCCGCATACCCTGTCGCTACACAGGGAACGTTCAACTGTAAGGGAACCTCCCAAATGCACACTATCTTCTTCGAACCCGGCTACTTGGGTGACGTCACTTCTCGGTTCGGTCACTTCGCTCCAGCCGAGATAGCGGCTGACGCCGTCGCGCTGCGCGAGCCTGTCTGTGCCCTTGGAAACGTTGTCGACAGCGAGCAAGGCATCACCTGCCCTACCCTCTTTCTATGGCTCCCAGAGATACCGACTAGATGGCTGAGAGCCTTGGCAGAAAGCCAACTGACGGTCTACAACTGTACGACGGCCGACCTGCAGGAGAACATGATGTTTGTGTCGCTCCAGAGCCCCGACCTAGAGGTGAGATGGAACGCATGGGAGGTCGACTTCCCGAGTCGCAGCCCTGATGGACGCTTTCGCATCGTTTGGATATCCGGACGGCACACCGTGATTGCTCTCCACCGCATCAGCGACGACGCCTGGGACATCATGGTTGCGGGGATGCAAGGCTGCGGGATATGCAGCGGGCCAAACTACCGCCCGTATGCGCTATGGTCCGACGAGCAGATGGCTGAGGCCGAAGGTCGGGCAGACAGTCCTGCACCGGGCCAGATGACCGCGAGGCGTATCCCATTGGCGTGAGGTCTTCGGCGGAGCACACACTCGTCGTGCGCTCTGGGGCTTGGCTAGGTAGCCCACCTTGCGCGTCTCTGCGCCGATGCCAGGAGTTGTCGACACAGCACGACTTCTGAGCGACGTGAATGACTAGCCACTCTCGAAGGATGTGTGTGCAGACAGAGAAAAGCCCCGGCATTCGGGGCTTCGGAGCAGGAGGCAGCAGTATCGGGCGCCCAAGTACCAGCCGTGCAAACAGTTCTTGCGATGATGCGCAGCTGATACCCCGCATGGTACCCCGACTCGACGAGCTTCTAGTTTGGTGCATTGCAGCACGCCGGCCGGCAAACGTCAGCGTCGCGCGCGGAGTGGTGCGCGGAAGCCAACTGCACCACGTCGTTGCGAGCGATGATCCGCCGCAGGTCCTGCGAGCGCTTGATCAAAGTGCCAATGGCCGCTGGCCACGTCGATGCCGCACTGGCACCGCACGAATCTCCAATGACTCCGCCGCTCCTGACCACGGCGCTTGCTCTCCGCCGCCACGTTGACGGCAGGCAGCTGGTGGTGCAGGCGCGCGCTGTGTCAGCGCGCCCGATGCCGCCCCGTAGCCATTCGGATGGCGCTGCGCCGCCCGGGGCGCCTGGCGCAGCGCATACGCCTGATCGCGCGAGGTGCACCAAACCCATTCTGGACCACTGCGCAAGCTCATCGAGAATGCCCACCTGAAGAAGCTGCTGTCCAAGGCGCCGTCAGGTGAGGCCCCCTCCACCGAGAACATCCAGGGCGCCGGCGAGCGCGATCCTTGCCCACGCGTCATAGCCCATCGCTGGAGCCCGCGAGTCGCTGGGCACCTCCACGCTGACCTGGATGTCGCGCGGCAGCGCAGCGAACAGCCCGTGCAGGTCCAGGTCGCCCTCACCGGGCAGCATGCGCTCGCAGCGGGCTGCATGGACCAGGCCCTCCACCGTATCCGGACCGGGCACCGGACCATCGCAGATCTGGGCATAGTGCAGCCAGTGCGGGTCCAGCGCGCGGATGTCTTCCAGCGTGCTGCCGCAGCGGGCGAAGTGCAGCGCGTCGACTAGGATGCCGCCATTGGGCTGGGCGGCGCCACCGACGATGCGGGCGGCGGCGCGCACGTCCGGCACCTCGGTCCAGGGCATGAACTCGAGGTCGGCGGTAAGGCCGTGGCGCGCGGCGGCCTCGCACAGGCTGGCGAAGGAGGCGGTCATGCGCGCCACGTCGGGGTCGTCGCCGGCCACCAGGATGTGCCGGGCGCCGAGTTGCTCGCCGACTTCCAGGAAGCGCGCCAGGCGGCGCGCGTCGAAGTCCGGGTCGATGCGAAGCACCTCGAGGTCGAGGACGCGGGCGCCGGTGCCGGCGATCACGGCCAGCGTCTCGCGCAGCATGGCGGGGTCGTCCATCAGCGGGTAGTGCAGGCCGCCCAGGGTCGTGGGCAGCAGGCGGATGCCCGCCGCGGCGCAGCCGGTGTCGGCGGCGAGCTGGACCATCCGGGGCGGGGCATAGGGCAGCGCCATCAGCTGCGCCAGGGCGAGAGGGGGTCGGGTCATGCGGGTACCGGTACACGCGCCTGCCAGGCGCGATCGAACAAGGGAGAGGCGCCGCTGGCGGCGGCAAGGTCGCGCGCGGCCTGCAGCAGGGAAGCCGCCAGCGAGCGCATCTTGGCTTGGGTGAGGCGCACCGACGGCCCGGAGATGGCGAGCACGCCCACCGCCGCACCGTCGGCGCGGACGATGGGCGCCGAGACCGCGGACAGGCCGGCCGTGTAGGTGTCGACCGCCATCGCATAGCCCTGCCGGCGCGCCTTGCGCACGGCGTCCAGCACGGCATCGACGGAGGCCGGGGCATTCGGTCCGAACCGGTCCGCCTGCGGCAGGCCCTGGCGCGTGACCAGCGCCACGGCGTCCGCCTCGGGCAGCGTCGACAGCCACGCGAACCCGGTGGCGGTGCACGACAGCTGCGCATCGATGCCCATGTCGGGGTCGTACCGCAGGCCACTGCGGGCGCCCTGCGCCTTGGCCACCCAGGTCAGGTGGTCCACGTCCACCACGCCGAGCCGGACCAGTTCGCCGCTGGATTGCGCCAGCGCGTCCAGCACCGGCTGGCACAGGTCCACCACGCCGGCGTTCTTCAGGTAGGTGAGGCCCAGCGTCACCAGACGGGTCGTCAGCACGTACTCGCCGCGCTCGCGCGACTGCCGCACGTAGCCGTGCTCCGCCAGTTCCGCCAGCAGCCGGTGGGCCGCGCTCAGCGGCATGCCGAGCCGCTGCGCCAGCGCCGCGATCTGCATGCCGCCGACGTGGTCGGCGAGGCACTCGAGGATCGCCAGCGTCCGCTGCATCACCGCCGCCATCGTGCGCTCCTCCTCACGGCACCACCGGCCGGCCTTCGCGCGCGGCGCGGCCGACGGCCAAGGCGGCCAGCAGCGTGCGCAGCCCGTCCTCCCCCGAGCACACCGGCTGCTCCCGCCCTTCGGCCACCGCGCGCAGGTGCCGCAGCTGCTCTACGTAGGGGTCGCGCCGGTGCAGCATCTCGCGCTGCACGGCGAGCGGCTCGTGCCAGCCGCGCTGGCCGGGATGCCGCCAGAGGTTCAGGCGGGGCAAGGTGAGCGAGCCCTCGGTGCCGCTGATGAAATGGGTGTCCACGTCGACCTGCGCGTAGTGCGGGGCCTCCCCCGCGGCCAGGTCCCAGTTCCACGGCGTGACGGCGGCGTCGCTCACCGACAGCGTGCCCAGCGCGCCGTTGCCGAAGCGCAGGACGACGGCCGCGGTGTCCTCCACCTCGAAGCCGCGCACCGCGCTGGATGCGGCCGCCTGCACGGACTCGATCTCGCCGACCAGGTGCCGCAGCAGGTCGATGTCGTGGATCAGGTTGATCAGCACCGGCCCGCCGCCCGGCTGGCGCCGCCAGGCCAGCTCGAAATAGCCGTCCGGCTTCAGCCAGGTCGCCAGCCCCGTCACGCAGACCGGCCTGCCGATGGCGCCCTGGGACAGCAGTTCCTTCGCGCGCCGGATGATGGGGTTGTGCCGGCGCTGGTGGCCCACCATCAGCGGCACGCCCGCCGCTCGCGCCGCGTCGCACAGGCGGCGTGCCTCCTGCTCCGCGTCCGCGACCGGCTTCTCCACCAGCACGGGCAGACCGCGCTGCACGCAGTCGATGCCGACGTCGGCATGGGTTGCATTCGGCGTGGCCACGATCGCCGCCTGCGCACCTGCCTGGTCCAGCAGCGCACGGTGGTCCGCGAACCAGCGCACGCCGTGCGCCTCGCAGAAGGCGCGGGCGGCCGGCGTCGGGTCGGCGACGGCGGCGACCGCCACGTCGGGGTGGCGCAGCATGCGCTCGATGTGCATGCGGCCGATGCCGCCCGCGCCGATGACGGCCACGGGCATGCGTGAAGGGCTGGTGGTCATGGGTCCCCCGGTTCCGGAAATGATTTCAGGTTCGGGCCATTCTATGCTATGGTCCAACCAATTAGCCCAACTCCCGCGGACATGCTCGACAGCTACAGCGGCGCGACACGCGTCATCTTCATCGCAGGGGACCCGATCGCGCAGGTGAAGTCGCCGGCCGGCGTCACGCGCCTGCTGCGCGCGCGGGGCGCCGACCAGCTGGTCGTGCCCGCGCACGTCCGCGCCGGCGAACTCGGCGCCTTCCTCCCCGTCGCCGGGCGCATGCCGAACGTGGACGGCGTCATCGCCACGGTGCCGCACAAGTTCGAGCTCGCCGCGCTCTGCGCCGACCTCACGCCCCGGGCGCGCTCCATCGGCGCGGCGAACGTCGCCCGCCGGCACCCGGGAGGCGGCTGGTTCGGCGACATGTGCGACGGCGAGGCCTATGTCGCGGGCCTGGCCAAGCACGGGTTCGACCCGCGCGGCAGGCGCGCCCTGCTCGTGGGCGCCGGGGGCGCGGGCAGCGCCCTCGCCCACTCGCTGGTGGACGCCGGCGTCTCGGCGCTCGCGCTGCACGACATCGACATCGCGCGGCGCGACGCGCTGATCGGCAAGATCGCGCGCTACGACGGCACCCGCGCCGAGGCCGGCAGCGCCGACCCGCGCGGCTTCGACCTCGTGATCAACGCCACGCCCGCGGGCATGCGGGCCGACGATCCGGATCCGGTCGAACACGCCGGGCTCGAGGCGGGCATGTTCGTCGGCGACGTGATCACCGCACCCGCCGTCACCCCGCTGCTGGCCGCCGCGCGATCCCGGGGCTGCCGCACCATGACCGGCCTCGACATGTTCGAGGCGGTGGGCGAGCGCATCGCCGCCTTCTACCTGGAGCAGCCATGGACTTCGGCCTGAACGACGAGCAGCGGCTGCTGCTGGACACCGTCCGGCGCTTCATCGCCGAGGAACTGCGGCCGCTGGAGGACGAGGTCGAGCGCAGCGGCGTGCTGGCCGACGACGTGGCCCGGCGCATCCACGCGCGCTCCCGGGCGCTCGGCCTGTATGCGCTGAACATGCCCGAGGCACTGGGCGGCGCCGGCCTGTCCGCCCTCGACTGCATGCTGTGCGAGGAGGAGTTCGGCCACACCACCGACATCCTGATCCGGCGCGCCTTCGGCAACGTGTACGAGGCGCTGCTGGCCTGTCGCGGCGAACAGGTGGAGCGCTGGCTGCGGCCCGCGGTCCGCGGCGAGCGCACCTGCGCCATCGCGATCACCGAGCCGGGCGCCGGCTCCGACGCCCAGGGCATCCGCACGACGGCACGCAGAACGGACCGAGGCTGGGTGCTGAACGGCAGCAAGCACTTCATCAGCGACGGCCTCTGGTCCGACTTCTTCCTGGTGTCGGCACGCACCGGCGACAAGGAGATCTCGCTGTTCCTGGTCGACAAGGACCTGCCCGGCTTCCGCGTCGGCCAGGACCAGCCGATGATGGGCGTGCGCGGCACGCCGCACGTGGAGCTGTTCTTCGACGAGGTGCCGCTCGAGCCGGTGGCCCTGCTCGGCGAACCCGGCCAGGGCTTTCGCCTCGCCATGCAGAACCTCGGCCGCGTGCGCCTGGCGCAGGTGGGCGCGCGGGCCGTCGGCAAGGCGGCGCACGTGCTGGAGCTGATGAATGCCTACGCCGCCGAGCGCCGGCAGTTCGGCCAGCCCATCGCCAACTTCCAGATGGTCCAGCAGATGATCGCCGACAGCGTGATCGAGGTGAACGCCGCCCGCCTGATGGTGCACCGGGCCGCCTGGATGATCGACCAGGGGCAGGACGCCCGCGACTGGATCTCCATGGTGAAGGTGCACGCGGCCGAGACGCTGGGCCGCGTCGTCGACCGCGGCGTGCAGGTGTTCGGCGGCATGGGCTTCTGCAAGGACCTGCCCATCGAGCGCTACTACCGCGACGCGCGCATCTACCGCATCTTCGACGGCACCTCCGAGATCCACCGCACCGTGATCGCGCGCAGCGCGCGCAAGCTCGGCGCGCCCCTGTTCCAGCTCCATCGCTGAGGAACCGCATGCAGGACAAGTTCATGGACGCCGACCGCGCCGCCGCCCTGGTCGGCGACGGCCAGACGGTGGCGCTGATGGGCGGCGGCGGCGGCCTGATGGAGGCGACCTGCCTGTTCCAGGCCATCGAACGCCGCTTCCTCGCCACCCGCCAGCCGCGCGAGCTCACGCTGGTGCACGCCCTGGGCATCGGCGACAAGAAGACGCTGGGCATGAACTGCTTCGCCCACGAGGGCCTGGTGCGCAAGGTGATCGGCGGCCACTGGGTGTGGTCGCCGCGCATGCAGCAGTTGGTGGCCGACGAGAAGATCGAGGCCTACATCCTGCCCGGCGGCGTGTCGTCGCAGCTGCTGCGCGAGATCGGCGCCGGCCGCCCCGGCCTGTTCACGCACGTCGGCCTGGGCACCGTGGTCGACCCGCGGCACGGCGGCGGGCGCATGAACGCCAGCGCCAAGGAAGACCTGAGCGAGGTGCTCACGATCGACGGCCGCGAGGTCCTGCGCTACAAGCCCTACCGGGTGGACGTGGCGCTCGTGCGCGCCTCGGCCGCCGACGAGGACGGCAACATCAGCTTCGAGCACGAGGCCGCCAACCTCGACGCCCAGGCCCTCGCCCTGGCCGCCCGCGCCTGCAAGGGCAAGGTGATCGTCCAGGTCAAGGAGCGCGTCGCCCGCGGCGCGCTCAAGGCGCGCGAGGTGCGGATCCCGGCCGCCTGGGTCGATGCGATCGTCGTCGACCCGCAGCAGAAGTCCAGCTACGCCATCCCCTTCGACCCGCGGCTGTCCGGCGAGATCACCGGCCCGGAGCGCTTCGCGCCCGAGCCCGCGGACGACGAGCCCTTCGGCGAGCGGCAGGCCATCGCCCGCCGCGCCGCCTGCGAGCTGTTCGCCGGCGCGGTCGTCAACTACGGCGTGGGCGTGCCCGACGCCGTCGCCCGGCTGGTGGTGCGGCGCGGCGACCTGCCGCGCATCCACCAGACCATCGAGCACGGCACCTACGGCGGCTCGCTGCTGGTGGGCGAGCTGTTCGGCTACGCGCGCAACCCGTCGGCCATCCTGGACGCGCCGACGCAGTTCGACTTCTACGGCGGCGGCGGGCTCGACATCGCCTTCCTCGGCTTCGGCGAGCTCGATGCGCAGGGCAACGTCAACGTCTCGCGCCTGGCCGGCCGGGCCGTGGGCCCGGGCGGCTTCATCGACATCGCGCAGAACGCGCGCAAGGTCGTCTTCTGCGGCACCTTCGCAGCCCGCGGGGTGGAACTGTCCACCGGCGACGGCCGCATGCGGGTGCTGCGCCAGGGCCAGGTGCGCAAGCTGGTGCGGCAGGTCGAGCAGGTCACCTTCAGCGGCCCGCAGGCCCTGCAACGCGGCCAGCAGGTGCTGTACCTCACCGAGCGCGCGAGCTTCCGGCTGACGCCCGAAGGCCTCGAGCTGTTCGAGATCGCGCCCGGCATCGACCTGCAGGCGGACGTGCTGGACCAGATGGACTTCCGCCCCCGCGTCGCGCCGACGCTGGCCTCCATGGCGGCGTCCCACTTCCACGAACGCGACGACGGCTTCGGCCGGCTCCCATGACGCAGCCTTCCCTTCCCGACGCGGTCGACCTCGTCGTCATCGGCGGCGGCGCCGGCGGCATGACGGCCGCCTTGGCCGGCGCCCTGCACGGCCTGCGCGTGCTGCTGTGCGAAGCCACGCAGCAGGTCGGCGGCACCACCGCGACCTCGGCCGGCACCATCTGGGTGCCGGGCAACACGCCCAGCCGGGAGGCCGGCTACGCGGACTCCTTCGACGCGGCGATGCGCTACCTCGACGGGCTCGTTCCATCGGGCGAGCGCCGCGGCCTGCGCGAGGCCTACCTGCGCAGCGCGCCCGCGGTGATCGACGAGCTGATGCGCCGCTCGCAGGTGCGCTTCACCGCCGCCGGCCCGCACCCCGACTACGTCGACATCCCGGGCTCCAGCACCGCGGGCCGCGCGATGGCCGCCGTGCCCTACGACGGCCGGCTGCTGGGCCGCGACTTCGACCGCATCCGCCCGCCGATGAAGGAGTTCATGGTGCTGGGCGGCATGATGGTCGGCAAGCTGGACATCGGGCACCTGGTCGGCCGGTTCCGCTCCTGGACCAGCTTCCGGCATGCCGCGGGCCTCGTGCTGCGCCATGCGAGCGACCGCCTCCGGTACCCGCGCGGCACGCGCCTCGTGATGGGCAACGCCCTCGTCGCGCGCCTGTTCGCCAGCCTGCAGGACGCGGGCGTGCAGGTCGCCTTCGGGGCGCCACTGCAAGAACTGGTGCTGCAGGATGGCCGCGTCCGCGGCGTGCGCCTGCGGCTGGCGGACGGCACGGTCGCCGAGGTGGCGGCCCGCCGCGGCGTCGTGCTCGCCGCCGGCGGCATGGGCCGGCATCCGCAACTGCGCAAGGAGTTCATGCGGCCCGGCCAGGACGGCTGGCCGTCGCTGGCGGCCGAAGCCAACCAGGGAGCCGGGGTCGCCGCCGCGCGCGCCGCCGGCGCGGCCATCGCGTCCATGCCGGACAGCGCGGGCGTGCTGTACCAGCCGGTGTCGATCACGCGCGACCGCCGGGGGCCCACCGGCGTCTTCCCGCACATCTTCCTGGACCGGGCCAAGCCGGGCTTCATCGCCGTCGACGCGAGCGGCCGGCGCTTCACCAACGAAGGCAGCTCCTACCACTACTTCAGCGACGCGATGGCGCGCCGCCACGCGACGACCCCGGCCGTGCCGGCCTGGGCCGTGTGCGACGCGGCGTTCATCCGCAAGTACGGGCTGGGCGTGATCCACCCGGGCACGACCGACCTGCGGCCGCACGCCGGGACCGGCTACCTGGTCTGCGCGGACACGCTGGAGGAGCTTGCCCGCAAGACCGGCATCGACGCCCAGGGCCTGGCCGACACCGTCGCGCGCAACAACACCTTCGCCCGCACCGGCATCGACACCGACTTCGGCAAGGGCAGCACGCAGGTCAGCCGCTTCAACGGCGATCCCGCCCACCAGCCCAACCCCTGCCTCGGCCCCATCGCCACGCCGCCCTTCTGCGCCATGCAGCTGTGGCCGGCCGACGCGGCGGCCGACGCCGGCCTGGCGACGGACGAACACGCGCGCGTGCTGGACGCCCGCGGCGCCGCCATCGGCGGCCTGTACGCGTGCGGCGGCGACATGGCGTCCATCATGTGCGGAAGCTACCCGGCGCCGGGCGCGACGATCGGCCCGGCCATGGTGTTCGGCTGGCGCGCCGCCGCGCATGCCGCCGGCCGCCCCGTGGACAGCCCGGCCGCGTCCGAGGAACCCGCCGCCGTGCCCGCGTGAGCGGCGGCCCCACTCTGCGATCCATGAACCTTTCCCCGATGCAAGAACCCCGTGCCTCCAACGAGCTGCCCGAGCCGCTGCCCGAGCGCGTCCCCCTGCACCGCCGCCACATCGACCTGCAGGGCTACCGGCGCAGCGACGGCCTCTGGGACATCGAAGGCGAGCTGCTCGACACCAAGGACTATCCGTACGTGAACTCGGAAGGCCTCGCGCACCCCGCCGGCGCCCCGCTGCACCACATGAAGATCCGCCTGACGGTGGACGCCGCGATGACGGTGCGGGCCATCGCCGTGACGATGCCGACCACGCCGTTCCCGGAATGCCAGGGCGGCGCGGCGCCGCTGCAGGCGCTGGTGGGCGCCTCGGTCGGGCGCGGCTGGCGCAAGGCCATCGATGCCGCGGCCGGCGGCGTGGCCGGCTGCACCCACCTGCGCGAGCTGCTGCCGGCCATGGCGACGGCGGCCCACCAGGCGATCTCCCACGACCTCGTGATGCAGAAACGCGCGCGCGGCGAGGACCTCTATACCGGCGACCGTCCGCCGCCGGCGTTCGGCCAGTGCATCGCGTGGGACTTCGACGGCCCGGTGATGAAGCGGGTGGCGCCCAAGTTCGCGGGCTACCGGCGGCCGGCCGAATAGCCCGGGCGCCCGCGCCGCGCGGGCGCCCTCAGGACCCGGGCAGGTGCTGCGCGAACCACTCGCGCGTGAGCTGCGCCACCCGGGGCAGCTGCTCCTCGTACACGCACCAGTGGTTGCCGCTCGGGAAGGTCTCCATCTTCCGGGGCGCCCGCAGCCGCTCGAAGAAGGCGACGGCCTGGTCGTAGGGCACGTTGGTGTCGTCCTCGGCCGCGAACAGGAGCACCGGCACCGCGAGCTTGTGGGCGTGCTCCACCGGCTCGTGCTGCGCCACGTGCCAGGCGGTCTCCATGGTGATGGGCGTCTTCTCGGCGTAGCGCACCAGGCAGCCGGGGTCCGGCACCATGATGTCGAGCCGCTCGGCCAGCGCGATCTCCCCCGTGGCGGCCTTGCGGGCGATCGCCTGCAGCGCCCGCTGCTGGATCTCGCGGAACTCGTGCCAGCGGCTGATGCTGCGCAGCCACTGGCTGCCGGAGGTGACCGGCACCGACATCACCAGCGCCTTCGGCCGCGGGCTGTACAGGGCCGCCATGGCCGCGATGCCGCCGCCGAAGCTGGTGCCGAAGATGCCGATGCGCTCCGGATCGACGCCGGGCACCTGGGTGGCCAGGTACTCGAGCGCGCAGACGGCGTCTTCCACCTGCTCCTGCGGCAGCAGGCGCGCACGCGCGCCCTCGCTGCCGCCGAAGCCGCGGTAGTCGAAGCTCAGCATCGTGTAGCCCGCCTGCGCCAGCAGCGTGCAGAGGCCGACCGGCGTCCATTCCTTGACGCCGCCGAAGCCGACGCAGAACACGCCGCCCGCATGCAGGTCCTGCTCGGGGTCGGGAAGGTAGAGCCGCCCGGCCAGCTTCAGGCCCGGGCCGGAGAAGAAGTGGAAATCCTGGGTGCGCATGGGACGGCCTCAGAAGATGGCGACGCGGATCCACTCCGCCACGAGCGCCGGCCGCTCGCTGCCCTCGATCTCGATGGTGATCGCGTAGGTCAGCTCGCTGCGGCTGCCGTCCTCCCTCGTCTTCGCCTGCAGCAGCGTGAACGCGCCCCGCACCCGGCTGCCCACCGGCACCGGCGCGACGAAGCGCACCTTGTTCAGGCCGTAGTTCATGCCCATCCTGGCCTCCTGCACGCGGGGCAGGACCTCGTAGGCCATGGTGGGAATGAGCGCCAGCGTGAGGAAGCCATGCGCGATGGTGCCGCCGGCCGGCGACTGCGCCGCGCGCTGCGGGTCCACGTGCAGCCAGTTGTGGTCGTTGGTCAGGTCGGCGAAGCGGTCGATGGTCGCCTGGTCGATCTCGAGCCAGCGCGTATGCACCGGGGCGGCGCCGACGCCGGCCACGATCTCCGACAGCGGCGCCGTGGTGAGCGCCGTGCCCAGGGGTCCCAGCGGATCGGTGGCCATCACGCCTCCTCCGCGACGGCGGCGCTGCCATGCACGGCCGCGGGCGCGCCGAAGGCGCCCGCGCGGGCGAGCGCCTGCAGCCGGTCCGCGTCGTACCCCAGCAACTCGCCCAGGACCTGCGTGGTGTGTTCGCCCAGGGCCGGGGCGGCCACCGGATCCACCACCGGCGTCGCGGACAGGCGCGCCGGCGGGGTGAGGTTGGGCACCCAGCCGGCGACCGGATGCGGGATGCGCGTGACGAGGCCGCGGTCCCGCGCTTCCGGCGAATGCAGCGCCTGGGCCAGCGAGCGCACCTCGCCGCTCGGGATCTGCGCGGCTCGGAACTTCGCGCGCCAGTACGCCCAGGGTTGCGCGGCGAAGGCTTCCTCCAGGATGGCGAACAGCGCGTCGCGGTGGCGCATGCGGCCCACCCGGTCGGCGAAGCGCGCATCCGTCGCCAGTCCGGGCATGCCGATGGCGTCGGCCAGCCGCTGGAAGATCCTGTCGTTGCCGCTGTTCACGTAGAACGCCCCGTCGGCGCAGGCGAACACGCCCGAAGGCGAGGTGTCCGGGCTGGTGTTGCCGTTGCGCCTGGGCTCGACGCCGGCGAAGAGGTACTGCATGGGCGCATAGGCGGTCATGGCCACGGCGCAGTCGAACAACGCGACCTCGCAGTACTGCCCCTGGCCGGTGCCGTGCCGTGCCATCAGCGCGGCCAGCACCGTGTTGCACACCATCAGCGAGGTGCCCATGTCCATCACCGGCGCCACCGCCCGCACGCCGTCGCGGTCGGCATAGCCGTTCATGGACAGGAAGCCGCTCTCGGCCTGCACGATCGGGTCGAAGCCCGGGCGGTCGGCGAACTCCCCGGTGCGGCTGTAGGCCGGCACCGAGCAGTAGACGAGCCGCGGGTTGAGCCGGCGGCAGGTCTCCCAGTCCAGGCCGAGGCGCTCCATCACCCCGGAGGAGAAGTTCTCCACCAGCACGTCGCAGTGGGCGACGAGGTCCTTCACCACCGCGATGGCCTGCGGGTTCTTCAGGTCCAGCGCCAGGCTGCGCTTGTTGCGGTTGGCGAAGAAGAAGGACGCGCCCTGCGCCGGCATCGCCGCGTCCACCGGCGGGTAGTGGCGGAAGTCGTCGCCCTTGCCGGGCGCCTCGACCTTCAGCACCTCGGCGCCGAAGTCGGCGAGCATCATCGTGGCGTAGGGCCCGGCGATGAAGTGGCTGAAGTCGAGGACGCGGATGCCCCGCAGGGCGGTCGGCGCCTGCGCGTCGCGCCTCGGCGCCTGCGGGAATTCCCGTGCGAGGTCTTCCAGTCGTGCATACATGGTCGTTCTCCGGTGCTTGTCGATTCGAAGGGTTCAGGCCGCAGCGGGCGCCCGCGCCAGCCGCGCGGCCTGGAAGCTGGCCGCCATCGCCAGCAGCATTCCCGCCAGCGCGGCCCAGTGCAGCAGGTGCCAATGCCCCTGCGCGATCAGCGCGCCGCCGATGGCGGCGCCTATGCCCTGCCCCGCGTAGATCGCCGAGGTGTTCAGCGCGATCGAGGCCGAGGCCAGTGCCGGCGCGATGCCGGCCAGCCGCGCCTGCTGCGCCGAGTTGGACGAGAAGTAGCCGAGCGCCCAGGGCGTGATCACCAGGGCCGCCATGCCGAAGCCGGTGGCGAGCGGCCAGGCCAGCAGCGTGGCCGCGCCCAGCCCGAGCGAGGTCATGACCGAGCGGGCGGGACCGACGCGGTCGATGGTGCGCGACATCAGCGCATTGCCCGCCAGCCCCACGATGCCGAACCACATCAGCAAGGCACTGAACTGCCCCGTGCTCAGGCCCACGCGGTCCTTCAGGAAGGGCGCGAGGTAGGAGTAGAGGGTGAACTGGCCGGAGCCGAACACCAGCGTGACCGCCACGCAACCCATGAGCGCGGGCGAGCGCAGCATCGCGCGCCAGGCCGACAGCGACAGGCCCGGCGGCTTCACGCCATCGGGCATCGTCGCGTAGATCCACGCCGCGTTCACCACGCCCATCGCGCCGACGAACGCGAAGGCGGCCCGCCAGCCGAAGGTGCCGCCGATCCAGGCGCCGACCGGCACGCCGACGACGGAGGCGACCGAGAAGCCGAGGAACACGAAGGTGACCGCGCGCCCGCGCTGCTGCGCCGGCACCAGCAGGCCGACGCAGGCGGCGGCCTGCGGCGTGAAGATGGCGGGCGCCACCATGGCGAGGGCGCGCGCGCCGAGCAGCGACGGCAGGCCCGGCATGGCGGCGCAGGCGAGGTGCAGCGCGCCGTACCAGAGCACGGCCAGCGCCAGCAGGCGGCGCCGGTCCCAGCCGGCGACGACGGCGGCGAACAGCGGCGCGCTCAGCGCCACGACGAACGCCGAGGCCGTGATCAGGACACCCGCGCGGGCCACGGGCACCCCGAGCGAGGCACTGATCTCCGGCAGCGTCGCGGGCAGCACGTTGACGCCGCAGCCCACGACGAAATTGCCGAACAGCAGCGGCCAGAGGACCGGGGGCATCGCCCCGTGGCGTGCCCGCGTCACCGCAGCGGCAGGCTGGCAAGCACCCGGCCGGGCCCCACGGTCAGGCCGGCGTCGGTGCGCGAGTGGATGGCGATCTCCACCAGCCCCAGCCCGCCTTCCATCCACTTGCGCTCCACGCGGGCCTGGACCGTCACGGTCTGTCCCGGCGTGTGGAAGGCCTTCATGGCAAAGCCCGAGAGCGCGCGGATCGAGCCCGCCGGGCCGATGTAGGCGCGCACGCAGCGCTCCCACAGGCCTTGCAGGAAGAAGGTGTTGGCATAGCTGTCGGGCGCCCCGCTGGCGCGCGCGAAGTCGGCATCATGGTGGATCGAGTTGAAGTCGCGGTTGGCCCCGGCCGCCATGACCAGCCGCACGGTGCTGAGCGGACAGGCGACCGGCGCCAGGTCCTCGCCGGCTTGCACCTGGTGCCACAGTCTCTGCGTCATGCCTGGGCCTGCGGGTTGTAGCGGTAGAAGGTGGTGCGCAGCAGCGCGACGGGTTCGCGCCGCTGGTTGATCACCCGCGTCTGCCAGGCGATGAAGGCGCCGCGCCCGAGCCGCGTCTGCTTCGGGTGGCACGACAGGAGCAGCGCGCCGAAGCGGCACAGGCGGTCGCCGGCGACCACCGGCAGCAGGTAGTCCGCCGCGGCATCGACGGCGAAGAAGTGCGTGGTCGGGGGTTCCAGCCCGAACGTGATCCCGCCCACGTGGCTCCGGGTGGGCTGCGCATGGCGGCTCGCCTCGGTGAACAGCGGCGCATCGCCGGGCTGCCACAGCAGCGGCATGGCGAAGCTCGCGATGGCCGTGCTGGGCACCACGACGTCGGCGTAGCCGTGCGCCCGGGCGAAGTCCGGGTCGCTGTGCAGCCGGCAGTCCAGTTCCAGCGGCTCGATGTAGCGGCGCACCATGCTGCGCTCGATCACCTCGCCCCAGACTTCCGGGCGGCCTTCGCCGAAATCGCGCCCGGCGGCTTCGACCATCGGCTGCCATGCGTGCATCCAGGTTTCGCTCACCGCAGCAGGGCCTCCAGTTCGGCGCGGACGATCTTTCCGGTGGTGCTGCGCGGCAGGTCCTGGTCGGCGATGAAGCGCACTTCGCGCGGCAGCTTGTAGCCGGCGATCTGCCCCCGGCACAGCGCCAGCACCTCGTCCGCCGTCAGGCTGGCGTCGCGCGCGGCGACGAAGGCCACCGGCACCTCGCCCCAGCGCGCATCCGGCCGGCGCACCACCGCGGCGTCGGCGATGCGCGGCGAGGCCAGCAGCAGCTGCTCGATCTCCGCGGGATAGATGTTCTCGCCCCCCGACTTGATCAGGTACTTGCGGCGATCGACGAACTGCAGCCGCCCGTCCGCCTGGCGCGTGAACACGTCGCCGGTGTGGAACCAGCCGCCGGCGAAGGCTTCGGCCGTCGCTTCGGGCATGCCCCAGTAGCCGGAAAAGAGCGTCGGGCCGCGCAGCAGCAGTTCCCCCGGTTGGCCGGGCGCGACGTCCTCGCCTTCCTCGTCCACCAGGCGCACGCGGCACAGCGCGCTCTGGTTCTTCGCCAGGTCCGTCGGCACGACACCCACCGGGACGCGGCCGCCGCTGCCCGGCGCCGGGCCGGTCTCCGTGGAACCGAAGGTGTTGCGGAAGGGACCGCCGAACAGGCGGGTCACTTCGGCGATCTGCGGGCGCGGGACGAGGTCCGCCATGCAGCCGACGGAGTCCACCGGCTGCGGCCGGGTGCCGCGCCGCCGGTACTCGTCGAGCACCTTGTCGATCATGCCGGGCATGAGGACGAACCAGCCGACGTTGTCCTCGCGCTCGCCGGCGTCGCACAAGGCCTCGACCTGCAGGCCGTCCATCACCACGACCTTGCCGCCGCCGACCAGCGTGACCAGCACGTTGTCGGCGGACGCCATGTGGAACATGGGCGGCCAGGCGATGAAGGTGCTGCCGCGCCGCGCCCCGCCGTCCATCGCCGCCACCGCGCTGCGGGCCAGCAGGGCCCGGTGGCTGATCAGCGCGGCCTTCGGCTTGCCGGTGGTGCCGCTGGTGTAGAGGATGTAGAGCCCGTCCTCGGGTTCCACCGGCGCCGCCGCGGCTGGCGGCTGCGCGGCGGCCAGCGCCGCGTCGAACGGCTCGCCCAGCGGCATGACGGGGATGTCGCCGAACAGCGACCGGTGCCGCGCGTGCCGGGGCGACACCAGGGCGAGCCGCGGCGTGACGAGCGCGATGCAATGCGACAGCTCCGCGGGCTCCTGCCGCCAGTTCATGCAGGCGACGATGGCGCCCACCCTCGCCGCGGCCAGCAGGGTCAACGCGAATTCGCGCCGGTTTTCCGAGAGGATCGCGACCCGGTCGCCGCGCCGCACGCCCTGCGCCTGCAGCCATCCGGCCAGGCGCAGGACCTGGTCACCCAGCTGCGCATAGGTCCAGTCGCCCTGGGGCGACTGGACCGCCGGCGCGTGCGGCCGCAGCGCGACCTGCTCCTCGAACAGGTCGCCGACCGTCAGCCGGGCCGCCGCCTCAACCGACCCGGATGTCATTGGCCTTCACCGCGTCGCCCCACGCGCGGATGTCCGAGCGGATGTAGTCGGCGAAGCGCTCGCCGGTCAGGACCGTCGAATGGTAGGCATTGGCGAACAGCTTGGCCTTGAACGCCTCCGAGCCGGCGATCTTCGCGATCTCGGCCATCAGCAGGTCCGCCACCGGCTGGGGCAGCCCCGCCGGCGCCAGCACGCCGGCCAGCGAGGGCAGGACCATGCCGGTGTAGCCGGACTCGGCGAAGGTCGGCACCTGCGGGAAGCTCGGGTGCCGCTCCTTGCCGGCCAGGCCGATCACCTTCAGCTTGCCCGCGGCGATGTGCGGCGCGAAGTTCTGCAGGCCCGCCCAGGCCGCCGGGATGTGCCCCGCGATGAGGTCCGACACCGCGGGGGTCGCTCCCTTGTAGCCCACGTGCGTCATCTCGATGCCGGCGGCGCGCTTGAGGATCTCGCCCAGCACGTGGCCGGTGGAGCCGTTGCCGAACGAGCCGTACGACACCGCCCCGCGCTGGCTGCGCACCTTCTCCACGAACGCGGGGATCGTGTCCACCCCCATCGAGGGATGCACGGCCAGGGCCGTGGACACGGTGCCCACCATCGCCAGCGGCTGGATCTGCGCCAGCTGGTACGGCTTGTTCGGCTGGAAGATCTCGTTGGTGACCACGGCGCTGTGCGTCACGCACAGGGTGTAGCCGTCCGGCGCGGCCCTGGTGAGGGCCTGCAGGGCGATCATCCCGTTGGCGGCCGGCTGCGGCTCCACGGCGACGGGCTGCCCGAGGGCGTCGGTGAGGCCCGCGCCCACCATGCGGGCGATCATGTCCGAGGCGCCGCCGGCGGCGTTGGTCACGATGATCCGGATCGGGCGGTTGGGAAAGCTGTCCTGCGCCCAGGCGCGCGGCAGGAGCGCGCCGCCGGCGATGGCAGCCAGGGTGAGGCGTCGATTCGCTTGCATTCTCATTGCCCGTACTTCATGCCGGTGGTCTCCATCACCGTCTTGATGTTCTGCGCCTCGCGTTTGGCGATGCGGGTGACCTCGTCGCCGCCGGCCGGCCGCAGCGTGGTGCCCATGTCGTGGAACCGCTCGGCCATCCCGGGTTCGGCGGCCGCCTTCTTCACCGCGGCGCTCAGCTTCTGCACCACGTCCCGCGGTGTCCCGGCGGGTGCCCAGATGGCGAAGTTGATGTCCTGCACGTAGCCCGGCACGAACTTGCTGATCGGCACGCCGCCGGGAACCAGGGGCGTCGGCTCGGCGGAGGTCACGCCCAGCACCTTCAGCCGGCCCTGCTTGACGAACTCCGTCATCTGGGCCGAGGGCGTGTTGAAGAAGATCTTGGTCTGTCCCGCCAGCGTGGCCTGCAGGGCCGGCGCACCGCCGCGGAAGTTGATGTTCACGATCTTGATCTTGGCATCGCGCGCCAGCAGGGCGGTCGACACCTCGAGCGTCGGTCCCGAAACCGCCATGTCGACACCCGCCTCCTGCTTGCGGGCCCACTCGACGAAGGAGGGGAAGTCGTTGGCGGGAACGCTGGGGTGCGCCAGCAGCACGAGCGGCGTGACCGACACGTTTGCGATGGGCACCATCCCGGTGATCGGGTCGAAGCTCGTGTCCTTGGTCACCAGCGGCGTCTGCACCACGGTGGTGATGGTCGTGAGCATCATCGTGTAGCCGTCGGCCGGTGCCCTGGCCCCGGCCAGCACGCCGATGGTGCCCTGCGCGCCCGTGCGGTTCTCCACGATCACCGGCTGGCCAAGGTCCTTGCTCATGCCGTCGGCCAGCGCCCGGGTCAGCGAGTCACCCGTGCCGCCCGGCGCGTAGGTGTAGATGATCTTGAGCGGCCGGTCCGGGAAGGCCTGGGCGGCGGCAAGGGGAACCACGGCGGCCAGCGCGGTGGCCAGGATCACTTTTCTGCGAGTGGATTGCACGGTCGTCTCCTTTGGTTGAAATGGGCGGGTCAGCGGGGCAGGTCCAGCCCGCGCAAGGCGATCAGCGTCCGCTGGATCTCGTTGGTGCCGCCGCCGATGGTGTAGAGCAGCGCGTCGCGCACGCCGTACTCGAACACGCCGTCGCACAGGGCGCCCTCGCTCTGCTCGTGCAGCGTGGCGCCGGGGCCTAGCAGGTCGAACGCGGTCTCGGACAGGCGCTCCATCAGCTCGCTGGCGTAGACCTTCACCATCGCCGCCTGCCACACCGGCACCTCGCCCTGGTCCATCACCTGCGCGGTGCGCACGGCGAGCAGGCGCGAGGCCTCGACCTCGGCGCCCAGCGCGCCGATGCGGTCCAGCACCAGCGGGTTCGCCGCCAGCGCCGCGTCGCCCTTCACGTGTGCCAGCAGCCGGTCGAAGTAGCCGCGGGCGCGCGCGCCGATGGCGGCGAGCGTCACGCGTTCGTAGGCCAGGGCATCCGTGATCACCTTCCAGCCGCCGTTCTCGGGGCCGACCAGCGCGTCCGGCGCCAGCTTGACGTCGTCGTAGAAGACGACGTTGCTGCGGTGGCCGTTGATGCCGCTCATGGGCTGGATGGTGATGCCGGGGCTGTCCAGCGGCACGGCGAACACGCTGATGCCGCCATGGCGCGGCTGCTGCGGGTCGGTGCGCGCGGCGAGCCACACATGGGTGGAGAAGCCGGCGGTGGACGTGAAGATCTTCTGCCCGCGCACGACCCAGCCGCCGTCCTCGGTGCGGGTGGCGGAGGTCCTGATGCCGGCCAGGTCGGAGCCGTGGTCCGGTTCGCTGTAGCCCAGCGCGAACGAGATCTCGCCGCTGGCGATCCCGGGCAGGAAACGGGCCTTCTGCGCCTCGGAACCGTGGGTGACGAGCGTGGGCCCGATCATGTTGGCCGCGGTGTTGTGGAAGGTGGTCGGCGCCTCGGCGTAGGCCATCTCCTCCTCGAAGGCGAGGTGCTCCAGGGCCGAGCGTTCCTGGCCGCCATAGGCGCGCGGCCACGTGATGCCCAGCCAGCCACGCGCGCCCAGCTTGCGGCTGAAGTCCTGCCTGGCCTTGCGGTGGTTGACCGGCAGCGCGTAGGTCTCGGGCGGATAGCGGTGGTCCCAGTTCTCCGCCAGCCAGGCGCGCACCTCCGCGCGGAAGGCATCGGCGGCGGGCGTGAGCGCCATGTCGGGCACCGCGCCGCGCGCGAGCAGTTCCGCCGCCACCTCGCGCCGCGCCTGCTGCACGCCGCCCAGGCGCGTGACGTCGCCGTGGATGCGGCGGAAGTGGCGCGGCAGCTCGTGCTCGTCCCAGAACGAGATGCCGCCGAAGCCGTGGTGCAGTTCCAGCACCACCTGGCGCAGCAGCCCGCCGGCATGCGCCGCCGCCACCGCCGCCCGGTAGCCGCGCTGGGCCGGCTCCGCCTGCGCCGCCGCCCGCACGGCCAGCCGGCAGATCTCGACGCCGGTGAAGCAGTTCGCCAGCTTGTGCTGGATCGCCTGGTACTGCCCGATCTTCTTGCCGAACTGCGAGCGCACGCGGGCGTACTCGGTCAGCTGCTCCAGGCCGTAGCCGGCCGAGCCGGTGGCGCGGGCGGCCAGCAGGAAGCGCGCGAGCGGCGCCAGCGCCGCCAGGTCGAAGGCGGTCGTGACACGCTCGAAGGCGTCCACGCGGCTGAAGCGCAGCCGCGCCAGCGGCGGCTGGTGCAGGCCGGGCGTGGGGGTGACCGAGAGGCCCGGGGCCTCGCTCGGCACGATCGCCAGCCCGCCCGGGCCGCCCGCCACCACCAGGTAGTGCGTCGCCACCGCCGTGTTCTCGACGAAGTCCGCCTGGCCGTCGAGCGTGCGGTCCAGGCGCAGCTCGGAGCTTCCGGGATCCGCGCCCTGGGCGCCGAACACCCATGCGACCACCGCGTCGCCGGCCTGCAGGCGCGCCAGCAGGTCGGCTGCGGCCGGGCCGGAGGCTTGCGCCAGCACCGCGTTGGCGAGCACGGCGTCCGCCAGGGGCAGCGGACAGGCGGCACGCCCGAGCTCCTCCATGAGCACCGCCGCGGCGGCCAGGCCCATGTCGTCGGCGTCGGGAAGCAGCGCGGTCCAGCCCTGCGCCGCGGCGGTGCGCCAGAGCGCCCGCAGGGCCGCCGGATCGGCGGCCAGCGCCACCGCGCGCGCGGCCGGCCAGGCGTCCTGCAGCAGTCCGCGCGCGGCGTCGCGCACCATCACGAGGTCGGCGCTCTCCACGAGCGGCATGCCGGGCGCGGTCACGTGTTGGTCCAGTTCGGCTTGCGCTTCTCGGCGAAGGCGCGCGGGCCCTCGACGTAGTCGTTGCTGGTGCGCAGGCGCTTGACCGCGGGGAACTCGCGCGCGGCGAGCAGCTTCTGCTCGAAGTCGTCGCCCAGCATGGTCTTGCGCGCCACCTGCTTGGTGGCACGCAGCGACAGCGGCGAGCACTCCAGCATCTGGGCGGCCCATTTGCGCGCCTCCTCCAGCGCGCCGCCGGCCGGCGCCATGGCCGTGACGAAGCCGAGGTCGAAGCCCTCCTGCGCCGGCACCCGGCGGCCGGTGAGCAGGATGCCCATGGCGCGCGGCAGGCCGATGGCGCGCGGCAGGTACTGCACGCCGCCGGCCAGGGCCGCGAGGCCCACCCGCGGCTCGGACAGCGCGAAGAAGGCGTTCTCCGCGGCGATCACCAGGTCGCAGGACAGCGCAAGCTCGAAGCCGCCGCCCATCGCGACGCCGTTGACGGCGGCGATCACCGGCTTGTCCAGGTCAAAGCGCGTGGTCAGGCCCGCGAAGCCGCTGGGCGGGAAGTGCCGCACGCCGCGCTGCGCGTGCATCTTCAGGTCGTTGCCGGTGCAGAAGGCGCGGTCGCCGACGCCGGTCACGATGGCGACCCATTGCTCGGGGTCCTCGGCGAACTCGCTCCACACGCGGTCCAGCTCGAGGTCGGCCTCGTAGTGCAGCGAGTTCATCACCTCGGGGCGACGGATGGTGACGATGGTCAGGTGCCCGTCCTTTTCGACGGTGCAGAAGTCATGCTGGGCGATGGTCATGGTTGCGTTCTCCCGGAGTAGGTGGCCAGCGCGTCGAGCGCTTCGATGCGCCCGCCGTCGGCGAGCACGGGATTGATCTCGAGGGTGTCGAGCGCCGGGCCCAGGGCCAGCGCCGCGTCGCCGACGCGCGCCACGATGGTGGCCAGCTGCGCGACGTCCACCGGCGGCGCGCCGCGAAAGCCCTGCAGCAGCCTGGCGCCGCGCAGCTCGGCGACCATCTGCGCTACGTCGGCCGGCGTGACCGGCAGCACGCGCAGGCTCACGTCCTGCAAGGCCTCGATCCAGACGCCGCCCAGCCCGAGGGCGATCACCGGCCCCCACTGGGGATCCACGCGCACCCCGACGAACAGCTCGAGCCCGCCGCGCCGCATGGGCGAGACGATCACGCCCTCGAGCCTGGCCTGCGGCAGCGCCGTGGCGGCGGCGTCCATGATCCGGCGGAAGCCCGCGGCGACGGCCGCGTCGCCCTGCACGTCCAGCAGCACGCCGCCCACCTCGGTCTTGTGCGCGATGTCGGGCGAGGCGATCTTGAGCGCCACCGGCCCGCCGATGGCGCGCGCGGCCGCCACCGCCTGGTCGGCATCGGCGGCCAGCGCCTGCGGCACCGTCGGCACGCCGAAGCCCTGCAGGTAGGCGACGGTCTCCCGCTCGGAGCGCGGCAGCGACGCCGGGGGCGGATGGCTTTCCACCGCGGGCCGTGCCTGGGCGTCACGGTGCCGCCGCGACCACTCCAGCGCATGCCGCAGCGCGCGCAGCGACAGCTCGAGGCCGCAGGCGAGATAGGGCAGCTGCGCCTTGGCGATCTCCTCGCGGCTGCGGTCGGACACCGTCTTGACCGTGTTGCTCACGACGAGGAAGCGCGCGCGGCCGTCCGGCCGGAAGCGGCCGAGGGCCTGCAGCGTGCCGACGGCGAACGGCGCCCAGTCGCCGTTGTTCGCGGTCGGCACGTCGGCCACGCACACCAGCACCGAGACGGCGGGGTCGTGCTGCATGGCCTCCATGCAGCTGCGAAACAGCTCGGGGTTGTTGACGACGGCGCCGGTGAGGTCCAGCGGGTTGGCCGGCGTGGCCATCGGCGGCAGGATGGCCTTCAGCGCCGCCAGCGTCGCGGGCGCCAGCGCCGGCAGGCGCAGGCCCTCCAGGTGGGCGTAGTCGGCGGCCAGCTCGCCCATGCCGCCCGAGGCGGACAGGACCGCGACGCCGCCTTCGGCCAGCACCCCGGTCTGCTCCAGCAGGGCGGCGGTGAAGACCAGTTCCTCGATCGAGCGCACGCGCACCAGCCCGAGCTGGCGGCAGACGCCGTCGAACACGCTGTCGTCGCCCACCAGCGAGCCGGTGTGCGATTGCGCCGCCTGCGTCGCGATCTCGGAGCGGCCGACCTTCAGGATGACCACCGGCTTGCCCCGGGCCAGCGCCCGCCCGGCGGCGGCGCGGAACAACCGGGTGTCGCGCACGCTCTCGGCGAACACCGCGATCACCCGGGTGGCCTCGTCGTCCACCAGGTGGTCCACGACCTCCGCCAGCCCCAGCATCGCCTCGTTGCCGGTGGCGGCGACCACGTTCAGGCCGATGCCGTGCTGGTGCGCGAAGTGCTTCATCACCGTCGCAACCGCGCCGCTCTGCGAGACGATGCTGATGCCGCCCGGCAGCGGCGGCGTGCGCATGGAGCCGGTCCAGCAGACCGCCCCGGTGCGGAAGTTGATGAAGCCCAGGCAGTTGGGCCCCAGCAGGGTGATGCCCAGTTCGCGCGCCGTGGCGACCATCTCCTCCTGCAGCGCGCGGCCCTCGCTGCCGGTCTCGGCGAAGCCGCCGGCCAGCACCACGGCATGGCGGATGCCGGCGCGGCCGAGGTCGCGCAGCGCGTCGCCCATCGCGGGGTTCGGCACCATGAGCAGCGCGACGTCGACCGGCTCGCCGATCTCCGCCGCCGACTTGAAGGTCTGCTGGCCGTGCGCCATGCCGCCGCTGCGGCTGACCAGGTGCACCTTGCCGCCGAAGCCCAGCAGCCGCAGGTTGTCGAAGGCCATCTTCGACCAGGTCGACCGGTCCGTCGCGCCGACCAGCACGACCGAACGCGGATCGAACAGGCGGGACAGGGTGCTGCTCATGCCGCGTGCGGGGTGAAGACGTTGCGGCCGTCCACCTGCGCCACGGTGCCCTGCAGGCCGATGCCTTCCACCTGCTCCAGCCGGGCCAGCAGCTGCGGGTCGGCCGGGGTGTTGGCCAGGAAGCGCTCGCCCGTCGCCTGCAGGCGCCCGAACAGGACCCCGGTCTCCGGCCCCTGCTTGCCGTGCAGCACCGCGTAGGTCTCGATGACGCCCTCGCCCTGCGGCGCCTCGGCCAGCCGCGCCTTGGCATCGGCATCGATCTCGCGCTGGATCGCCGCCGAGTCCGCCTGCGCCGTGGGTCGTTCCGGCCGCTGCGTGGACAGCACGGCGACCGACTCCTTGGTCACCAGGCCGCCGTTGGCCATCACCAGCCCGCAGGCGCCGGGCCGCGCGCGCACGCGCTGCACCATCTCGGCGATCGCGTGCGTCACGTAGTTGTTGCCGGGCCCGCCGAAGTAAGGCAGGCCGCCGGTCACGGTGAGCGGGCGCGGGTCGTCCGGCGAGATGCCGAGCTCCTTGCAGGCGATCTGCACCGCCGAGGGGAAGCAGCTGTAGATGTCGAACAGGTCGACCTCGGCGATCGTCCTGCCGGCCTGCGCCAGCGCATGGCGCGCGGTCAGGCGCATGGCGGGCGACTGGTCCAGGCGCTCGCGGTCGCTGACGAACCACTGGTCGTGGGCATGCGCCTCGCCATGCAGGTAGACCCGCCGCTGCGGCGCGATGCCGAGCGCGTCGGCCCGCGCCTCGGACACCACGATGAACGCCGCGGCCTGGTCGATGAAGGCGCTGGCGGTCATCAGCTTGGTATAGGGAAAGCCGACGAAGGGGTTGTCCTGGGAGACGGTGCCGATCTGTTCGGCCGTGTAGCCGCCGCGCCGCGTGGCCAGCGGGTTGTCGCGTGCCACCGCCGCGAAGCGCGCGAACAGCCGGGCGCTGGCCTCGCGGTACTGGTCCACGGTCTGCCCCTGCGCGTGGCGCAGCGCCTGGCCGATCAGGGCATACATGGCGATGGCCGAGCGCATGCCGTGGCGCTCCTCGGCCGCGGTGTACATGTCCTTCACGCCCGCCAGCTGGTCGGGCGCCGCCGGGGCGTCCTCGCCCCATTGCAGCTGCAGGCCGGCCCGCTTGGCGGCCAGCTCGGTGCGCAGCGCCTCCCCGCCGGCCACCAGCGCGGCCTGCGATTCGCCCCGCGCGATGCGTTCGCAGGCGCGCGCCAGCATCACCACCGGCGAGTCGCCGCCCTGCGGCGGGTACACGAGGTCGGCGGCCTCGCCGGCGCCCAGGCGCCGCGCGAGCGACCAGGGCGCGTTGGCCAGCTTGCCGAAGGGCGAGGCGAAGCGCGGCAGCGTGTCGGAGAACAGCCGGATCACCGTCACCGAATCCAGCCCGCGCAGCAGCGCCTCGCCGGCGCCGCTGTCGGCGGCGGCGAGCCTGGCGGCATCCTGCATCAGGCCCAGGGGCGAGCGCGCGCTCGCCGGCGGCGCGCTGGTCTCGGTCACCTGGCCGCTGCCGACGATGACGGGAATGCGTGTCTTGTCCATGGCGGCGCTCACAGGTTGACGAGCGGCTGCAGGCGCTCGGCGGTGTCGACGTACTCCTCCATCAGGTCCTGCATGACCTGGCGCACGGAGGTCTCCTCGCGCAGGTTGCCGACCACCTGCCCCGCGGGGAACGAGCACAGGTCGTCGCGGCGCGCCTTCTCGATGCGGATGCGCGCGCCGTGGTACAGGACGTTCTGCAGCGGCGGCTTCAGGTGGCTGGGCGCGCCCGGCTGCTCCCAGGCTTCCGAGGCCTTGCTGCGGATCATGCGCACGCTCTTGCCGGTCATCCACTTGCGCTGCACCGCATCCTCGGAGCGGGCCCGGAACAGCACCTGCTTCTCCATCGGCGTCAGCTCGCTCTCGCGGGTGCCGAGCCAGATGGTGCCGAGCCACACGCCCTGCGCGCCGAGCGCGAACGCCGCGGCGATCTGGCTGCCCCGGCTGATGCCGCCCGCGGCCAGCACGGCGATGTCGGGGCCCGCGACCTCGACGACCTGCGGCACCAGCACCATCGTCGCGATCTGCCCGGTGTGCCCGCCGGCCTCGGTGCCCTGCGCCACGATGATGTCGACGCCGGCGGCGCGCTGCGCCTTCGCGTGTTCGGCCTTGCCGCACAGGGACCCGACGAGGATGCCGCGGGCGTGCAGTTCGTCCACCAGTTCCTTCGGCGGCGCGCCCAGCGCACTCACCACGAGCTTGACCTGCGGGTGCCGCAGGGCCACGTCGACCAGCTTGCGCGCGCCCGACGGGGTGGTGTTGCGGCCGCGGCCGACCAGCTCGCGCCGGGCCTCGGCGGCGTCGTCGGCCGACAGCGGCGGCACGCCCTCGGCGTCCAGCAGGCGCTCGACGAACTGCCGCTGCGCCTGCGGCACGAGGTCCACCACCTCCTCGGCGGAGGCCTCCGCCTCGCGGTCGTAGACCACCGGGATCAGGACGTCGACGCCGTAGGGCCGGCCGTCCACGTGCTCGTCGATCCACCGCAGCTCGCGTTCGAGCTGCTCGGGCGAGAAGGTGACGGCGCCCAGCACGCCGAAGCCGCCGGCTTTCGTGACCTCGACCACCACGTCGCGGCAGTGGGAGAAGGCGAAGATGGGCGTCTCGCAGCCGAGGCGCTGGCAGATGGGCGTTTTCAAGCGTTTGTCTCCTTGGATTGGTTCATCCAATAAATGCGTTGCATCGATACTATATTCATTCAACGCGTCTGGCAAGCGGGAAGTACACTGGCGCCATGCCCATCACCACAGTGAAGAAGATGCGCAAGTCGCCGGGGTACCTGCTGCGCTGCGCGCACCAGTTCGCCGTGGCCGTCGTTGCCGAACACCTCACGCCGCTGAACCTGACCTCGGTGCAGTTCGCCACCCTGGTGGCGGTCAACGACGTTCCCGGCCTGGACGCCACCCGCCTCGCCGCCCTGGTGAACTACGACCGCCCGACGCTGACGGGCGTGATCGACCGCCTGGAGGCCAAGGGCCTGCTGACGCGCCAGCCCGACCCGGCCGACCGCCGCGCCCGCCTGCTGTTCCTCACGCCCGAAGGCCGCAAGGCGCTGGCCGAGGCCGACCGCGCGGCCCACCGCAGCCGCGACGTCCTGCTGGACCCGCTGGCGCCGGAGGAGCGCAGGCAGTTCATGCTGCTGCTGGAAAAGCTGGTGGAACTGCACGCCGGCCGGCATGCGCCGGCCGCGCCGCCGGAACTGGTCGCCAAGTAGGAGGAGAAGGAACGCCATGCCATCCGGCCCCAGCCGCACTTCCATCCGCGACCACGTTTCCGCCGCCGAGTGGCAGGTCCGCCGCGATCTCGCCGCCTGCTACCGGCTGGTGGCCCGCTACGGGATGGCGGACCTGATCTACAACCACATCACGGCGCGGGTGCCGGGCGAGGACGGCCACATCCTCATCAACCCGTTCGGCTACCTGTACGAGGAGATCACCGCCTCGTGCCTGTACAAGATCGACCTGGACGGCAAGGTGGTCGGCCAGCCGCCGGACACGCACCTGGGCATCAACCAGGCCGGCTACGTGATCCACAGCGCGATCCACGCCGCGCGGCACGACGTCGCGTGCGTCCTGCACACGCACACCCGGGCCGGGATGGCCGTGGCCACCATGGAATGCGGCCTGCTGCCGGCCACGCAGGGCGCCTTGCGCTTCCACGGGCGGGTCGCCTACCACGATTTCGAGGGCCCGGCGGTGGACGAAGGCGAGCGCGCGCGGCTGGTGGCCGACCTGGGTGACAAGGACGTGATGATCCTGCGCAACCACGGGCTGCTGACCTGCGGGCGCAGCGTCGCCGAAGCCTTCCTGCTGATGCACCGCCTGGAGATGGCCTGCAAGGTGCAGGTGGACTTCCTTGCGGCCAACACGCCGCTGCACCTGCCCGGCGCCGAGGCGGTGGCGCGCACCGCGCGCATCCTCGCGCCGCCGACCGTCACCGACCGCACCGGCGCGGAAGCGAGCCTGGGCAACTGGAACGGCCAGCGCGAGTGGGCCGCCCTGCTGCGACAGCTGGATCGCGACGATCCGGGCTGGCGCACCTGAGGCCGGCCATGCGCATCTGCGTCTTCGGGGCGGGGGCGGTCGGCGTCCACCTGGCCGTCCACCTGGCGGACACGGACGCCGACGTGAGCGTGCTGGCGCGCGGGACAACGCTGGAGGCCATCCGCGCGCGCGGCCTGGAGCTGCGCGGCCCCGACGGCGTGCGGCACGCACGCGTGCGCGCCAGCGCCGACGCCGCCGCGCTCGGCGCGCACGACGTGGTGCTCGTCACGACCAAGGCCACCGCCCTGCCCGCGGCAGCCCCGGCCATCGCCGCCCTGCTGGGCCCGACCGGCCTCGCGGTGTTCCTGCAGAACGGCATCCCCTGGTGGTACTTCCATGGCCATGGCGGGCCGGACGAAGGCCGGCGCCTGCCGGCGCTGGACCCCGGCGGCGTGCTCTGGGACAGCGTCGGCCCGCAGCGTGCGGCCGGCGGCGTGACCTCGACGCCCTGCACCGTGGTGGCGCCCGGCGTGGTGGACGCGCGCGGCGGCAACCGCCCCATGGCGCTGGGCGCGCCGGACGGGTCCGTGCCGCTGCGGCTGGCGCAACTGGCCGACCTGCTGCGCCGAGCCGGCGTGCCGGTCGACCTGGCGCCGCGCATCCGCGAGGCGATCTGGGCCAAGCTGGCGCTGAACCTGGGCTCCGGCCCGCTGGCCATGCTGGCGCCGGTGCCGCTGTCCGCGCTGTTCGCGCAGGACGCGTGCGTCGAGGCCCGCATGCGCATCCTCGACGAGGTGGAGGCCACCGCCGCCGCCATGGGCTGCCCCATCCGGGCCAGCCGTGCGATGGACTTCGTGCGCGCCTCGCCGCACGTCCCGAGCATCGGCCAGGACGTGGCGGCGGGACGGAAGCCGGAGCTGGAGGCGATGGTGCTGGCGCCGCTCGCGATGGCGCGCACGCGCGGCGTCGCCACGCCGGTGCTGGACCTGCTCGCCGCCCTGTGCAAGCTCAAGCTGCAGGCGCAGGGCCTGTATCCCTGATCAGGACGAGTTGAGGGTGCCGCCGTCGACGGTGAGCAGCTGGCCGGTCACGTAGGAAGCGGCGTCGCTGCACAGGAACGCGGCGACGTTCGCGACGTCCTCGGGCGTGCCGAAGCGGCCAAGCGGGATCTCCGCCAGGCGCTGCGCGCCCATGGCCGCCACCAGGTCTTCCGTCATGCGGGTGCGGATGAGGCCGGGCGCGATCGCGTTCACCCGCAGCTGCGGCGCGAACTCGCGCGAGAAGGTGCGGGCGAGCCCCACCACGCCGCCCTTGGCCGCGGTGTACGCCGCGCGGCCCGGCGCGCCGCGCTGGAAGGCGCGCGAGCTGCACAGCACGATGGCGCCGGTGCGCCCCGCCGGCAACTGCGCGCGCAACGCGATGCACATGTCGTACGCGTTGGTCAGGTTGCTGGCGATGGCACGCTGCCACACGCCGCGGTCGTCGGTATCGAGCGGGTCGGGCTCGAACACGCCGGCCATGTGCACCAGGGTGTCGGCCGGCGCGGGGGCCGAGGCGATCGCGGCGCGGCAGGCGGCCGGCGAATCCAGCGCGCTGGCATGCGCGCTCAGCGCGTCCCCCGCGAGTTCGCGCTGCACCGCCGCCAGGCGCCCGCCGTCCGCGTCCACCAGGTGCACCCGCGCGCCCTGCGCGAGGAACAGCCGCGCGCAGGCCGCGCCGATGCCGCCCGCGCCGCCGGTGACCACGACGCACCGGCCGGCGAAACCCTGGCCCGGCATCAGGCGACGGGCGCCATGTTGCAGCCCAGCTCGCTGGGCACCCCGTACATCTTCTCCAGCGCGGCCTGCGTGGCCACCGGCTTGGACACGATGTCGATGATGTCCCACTTGTCGGCCGGGTTCGGCTTGTGCGCGCTCGCCACCAGCAGGCGGCGCACCATCTGGTGGTCGCCCTTGCGGAAGTAGGCGCTGGTCGGCCCCTCGGGGAACTTCACTTCCTCCAGCGCGCGCGTGATCTTCACCGGGTCGGTGCCGCCCGACTGCGTGATGGCGGCGAGCATGAAGCGCATGCTGTACCAGCCGAAGAAGACCCGGTCGGACGGCGGCTTGCCTTCGCGGGCGCGGTAGGCCTCGACGAAGGCCTTCTCCGCCGGCGAGTTGGCCGGGTCGGCGTACGACCAGGTCTTGCCGAAGATGCCGGCGAGCGCATCGGGGCTGGCGCTCCACAGGTCGGTGTCGCTGACCGCCGGGCCGGCGATGGCGATCTTGCCGGTCAGGCCCAGCTCCTTGAACTGCTTGAGCAGGGGCTCGACGTTGGCCGCGCCGCTGATCACCACGTCCGGCCTGGCCGCGCGGGCCTTCAGGACCAGCGAGCTGTAGTCGGTCGTGCTCACCGGCGCGCGGTCGGCCCCGACCACGGTGCCGCCATGGGCCTTGAGGATGTCGCTGAAGGTGGAGATCACGTCCTCGCCGAAGGCGAACGCGCCGGCGATGAAGTACCACTTCTTGCCGATGTCCAGCATGTGCGGCGCCATGGCCTCGGCGAACACCGGCACCGAGGGCTGCGAGCGGAACATGAACGGGTTGCAGTCCTTGCCGGTGATCTCGCGCGCCGCGCCGTTGACGGAGATGAAGGGCACCTTGCGGCGCAGCGCCACCTTGCCCATGGCCAGCGTCGTCGCGCTGCTGGTGCCGCCCAGCACGGCGACCGCCCGGCCCTCCTCGATCACCTTGGTGATGCTCTGCACCGCGCCCTGCGGGTTCGGCTCGTCCAGCCACTGCAGGTCGACGCTGCGGCCCAGCACCTTGCCGCCGGCCTCGGCCAGGGCGATCTGCACGCCCGCGGCCAGGTCGGCGCCCTGCTGGGTGAAGGGGCCCTGCTTGGCGATCACCATGCCGATGGTGATCTTCTCCTGGGCGAAGGCGCTGCCGACGCCGAGGCCGGGCAGCGCCACCGCGGCAGCGGCGGCTCCGGAGTTCTGCAGGAAGCGGCGGCGGTTCGCGCCGGTGGTCTGGGTCATCGTCGTCTCCTCGTGGTGGTGGATCAGGCCTGGACGCGCTTGGCCGCGACCGTGCCCAGCTTCGCCGGCGGCGCGCCGAAGGCAAGCCAGCCGCCGTCCACCGGCAGCGTCGCGCCGGTGATGAAGCTCGCGCGCGGCGACGCCAGGAAGGCGATCGCCTCCGCGATCTCC